>Ga0302319_10016805_pt1 | contig 13451 bp, 14 predicted proteins | sample Bog_T0_2_FD_203319 | JGI IMG/M metagenome (GOLD analysis project Ga0302319, IMG submission 203319) | Peat permafrost microbial communities from Stordalen Mire near Abisko, Sweden - Bog_T0_2 | ecosystem: Environmental > Terrestrial > Soil > Wetlands > Peat | place: Sweden: Abisko, Stordalen Mire...
CCAGAAATCCTGACCACTAAAGATTACAAGGATATTCTGAATAATACTGCTATTGACGCAGTGGTGGTGGCAGTTCCTACCAATCATCATTTTAGAATTACCCAAGAAGCCCTGCGGGCTGGAAAACATGTGCTGTGTGAAAAGCCTTTAGCGATGCGTGCGGAAGAATGTTTGCAATTGGGTGATTTGGCTGATTCCGTCGGAAAATTATTAATGACCGGGCATATTTTTGTATTTAATCAGGGGATCGTAAAATTGCGGGAATATATCGCTTCAGGTGAAATGGGCAAGATACATTATGCCCATTCTGAGCGTACCAATCTAGGCCCTTTTCGGTATGATGTCAACGCTCTCTGGGATTTGGCCCCGCATGATATTTCTATTTTTAATTTTATTTTTAACAGTGCTCCGGTGTCTGTTTCTGCCCGGGGGCATAAATGCCTTGGTGGTAATCTGGAAGATTTGGGTTTTGCTACGATCGATTATCCAGATAATATCATGGTCAATGTTCATGTCAGTTGGCTGGATCCTAAAAAGGTGCGTAAGATTACCGTTGTAGGAAGCCAAAAAATGGTGGCATGGGATGATTTGGATGCGGAAGGTCCGATAAGGCTTTTTGATAAGCATGTTGAAAAGACATCTGTGTATTATGAAACCTACGGTGAATTTCAATTACTTTCTCGTGAGGGAAGCATCACCATCCCTAAGATTGGCTTTAATGAACCGCTAAAAGCACAGGCACAGTATTTGATCCAGTGCATTGAAAAGAATCAGCTGCCTGCATTGGCTGATGCCAGCAAGGCAGCAGATGTCGTGCGTACCCTTGCTGCCATAACTGAATCTATAAATCGCAAAGGTGAGTTAGTCAAATTGTAATACGGGTGTCATTCCCGAATGTTTTTATCGGGAATCTAGAAAGTAGCTATGAGTTTCTTCCAACATGAACGCGCTCTGGTAAATCCAGGAGCAAAGATTGGTGAAGGCAGCCGCATATGGGCTAATGCTAATATTTTAGATGGGGCTATCATCGGTGAGAACTGTAATATTTGTGACAATTGCTATGTTGAGCGTGGCGCGCTTATTGGCAATCATGTAACCTTGAAAAATGGGGTTGCGATTTTTGATGGAGTGACCTTGGAAGATGATGTTTTTGTCGGTGCAGGGGCTGCTTTTATCAATGACCGTAATCCGCGCAGTCATCGCAGTGATGCGTGGCTTTTAGAAAAGACACTTGTCAAAAAAGGGGCAACCATCGGAGCCAATGCCACCTTGATGTGTGGGATAACTATAGGTAAATATGCAGTTGTTGGGGCGGGTTGTGTGGTAATCAAGGATGTTCCTGATTATACCATCGTTGTTGGGAATCCTGCGCGATGGGCAGGCTATGCCTGCCATTGCGGACGTACGTTAAATAATTATTTTAAATGCGCTTGTGGCGCTTCCTTCCAAGTTAACAATAATACGATTGTTGCATTATGACCGCCAAAGTCTTAGTTGTTCCAGTTGCTTTTAATGAAAAGTTAAAATTAGCGAATGTCATCGAACGGTTTCTCAAAAGCCAAATGCCATCTCAGGCGGATTATTTGATCGTGGATGATGGCTCAGATGATGGCACGACTGAAATGATCGCGACATATAAAGATCGCGGTGTCATGAGTGTGAAGCATGAGAAGCGTAGAGGAGTTGGTGCTGCTATCCGCACAGGAATTGAATATGCCCGTTCTCATGAATATGACATTATCGTGATCATGGCGGGCAATGATAAAGATAATCCTGATGAGATTCCACATTTATTGGAGCCGATCATTAAAGAAAATTTTGATTTGATTCAAGGTTCAAGGTATCTGGGTAAAGTTGGTTCTGGCGGTCAAATGCCTTTTTATCGAAAATTAGCCACCCGTTTACATCCTTGGGTATTTTCATTGTTTACAGGTTGTCATGTCACCGATACCACCAATGGATTTCGTGCCATTCGCCTTAGTATATTCGACGATGAGCGCATCAATCTCAAACAAGAATGGCTTGACACCTATGAATTGGAACCTTATATTTTATGGAAGGTCATCACCTTAGGTTATAAATTCAAAGAAGCTTTCGTCACCAAAATCTACCCGCCCAAGAAACTCGGCGGCTACACCAAAATGATTCCCATTTTAAGCTGGTGGAGCATCCTAAAGCCACTATTCTATTTGCGTTTGGGAATAAAGAAATGAAGATACGGGACACACAACATAACCTTAATTCAATTGATAAATAATTTCGGTTATGTTGTGTGCCCACAAATTATTCACAAGAAACGGAGAAATATGAAATTATACGGTAAGAATCCAGTTATAGAACGGCTTAAGTCGAATCCGAAGACGATTCGTCGGGTTATGATTGATGAGGATCATATTGATTTGGTTTATATTCGCAAAAAGTGTAATCAGCACGGGATTGGGGTGCAGACGGTGCCGCATTCTAAGATTCAGCGGCTGGCGCAGAATTTGAATACCCAAGGAATTTTGGCGGATATTGATGATTTTGTGTATACGGCGATCGATGAATTACTGGAGCATGCTTTGGAGAAAAAACGTATCCCTGTTTTCTTGGATAATTTGAATGATCCGCAAAATTTAGGCGGCATCATCCGCAGCTGTGGGGCTTTGGGTATATTTGATATTGTCCTGCCAGCGACAGAATCAGTGAGTGTCACCGAATCTGTTTTACGGGTTGCCTGCGGTGGTGAGAATTATTTGAGTGTGGCCAAGGTTAATAATTTAGGTAATGCGATTGAAAAAGCAAAGAAATTGGGTTTTTGGATTGTGGGAACAGTAGTTGAAGACGCGGGGAGCCTAATTGATCTGCCTTTAAAGTTTCCTTTAGGGTTAGTGATGGGTTCCGAAGAAAAGGGTGTTCGAGAAATCATCCTTAAAAAATTAGATGCAAAAGTGATGATCCCTATGAAAAATCAACGAATGTCACTTAATGTCGCTCACGCGACCTCCATGGTGTGCTATGAAATCGTCCGTCAAAAAAAGTAAGAAGATTACTCCCGAAATTGCAGCTCTAAATTTTTTTGCTGAAGCCGGTCTATTAAAGCGCATTAAGCGTAGCGGTTGGTGGGTGGCTGGTATTAAAGATCCTGAAACAGTCGCTGAGCATTGCTTCCGTTGTGCGGTTATTGGTTATTACATAGCCCATTGTGAGGGTGTTGATCCTTACAAAGTGGTGACCATGACACTTTTTAATGATATCCATGAGGCCCGCATCAATGATTTACATAAAATGGGCCATCATTATATTGAATTTCGTGATGCAGAGAAAAAAGTTTTTGCCGATCAAATGGCCCAGTTGGATAAACGGGTAAAAGAGGCTTTGCAATCCATGCGCAGTGATTATGAGGGACAGGTTTCCAGGGAGAGTATTATTGCCCGCGATGCGGATATCCTGGAATGCTTGATCCAGGCTAAAGAATATGTGGATTTAGGCCACCCTGTGGCGCGGACTTTTTTCAAACGTGCTCCGGACTATTTAAAAAGTGTTACTGCTAAGAAATTATGGCAAAAGGCTCTTTCTTGGGATAGTCATGAATGGTGGCAGAATGTGGTTAAGTTTGAACGATAGAATTTAAATCTATGTTTTGCGAACTTTAATTTCAGTGGTAACATATTCGTATGCAACGTATCGGCATTGCTGCCAGTAAGATGTCAAAGGGGTCTTTATTAAGCTACAATCTTTGTGTCATTTTGATAGCTTGTCTTTTTTCTCTTTTGATCTTTTTGATCTGCGGTTGTTTCATTCTTCTTATTGTATTTATTATTTCATTAATATTACATGCTTTAAAACCAACAGACTTTCATGCGGGTTGGGTGCATATGTTCAAAATTTGTTTAAGTGTTTTAGCTTTTGTGGTGGGTATATTAAATATAGTAGCTATTTTAAAGAATATTCAATTTGCCAAGAATAAAATATGATAAAAGTGAAAGAGACTAATATAGAGGAACAATTAGAACAGCAGCTAATTGAGTCAAAACAGCTATTTAATTTTGTTTTTGAACATTCTCCTGCTGCTATTGCGATTACGGATATCCATGGGTGCATTGTCTCTTGGAATTCCCTAGTAGAAAAGATGCTGGGAATGACCAGGGCAGACTTATTCAATAAACCTATCAGCTTTTTGTTTTTGAAAGAAGAATGGAAGCGCATACGTTCTTTGAATATAAGGAAGAGGGGCAAACTTTCTAATGTCACGACAAAAATCCTTTGTAAAGATGGTTCCTTGCTGGATGTGCGGCTTTCTTTGGCTGCTTTGAAAGACAGTAAAGGTAAGGTGATTGGATCTATAGGTATTCTTTGCGATATTAGCAGGGAGCAATTAGCGCTGCATCAGATGCACGAGTCGGAAAATAAATTGCGTATTATTCTGGATAATTCCGCCGCCGCCATCACCATGACGGATGAAAAAGAACGGATTGTCTCATGGAACAGTTTTGCCGAAAAGCTTTTTGGTATGCAACCGGAAGATCTTCATTTACGGCCTATTAGTTCGTTGTACACTCCAGAGGAATGGGTAAAAATACGTTCATTAAATATCCGTCAGAGTGGTTTTAAGCACCATATGGAAACCAAGGCCGTTCGAAAAGACGGTTCCATTATCGATGTGGATTTATCGGTCAATATTCTTAAAGATGATCAAGGTCGAATAACAGGTTCAGTCGGCATGCTTCAAGATATCACTGAACGTAAAAGGTCAGAAGAACTTATTTTGCAGGCCAAATTAGCGGCCGAAGAAGCCAATAATGCTAAAAGTGTGTTTTTGGCCAAAATGTCCCACGAAGTACGCACGCCGATGAATGCCATCATTGGGATGATTGACCTAACTTTAGACACTACTTTGAATGACGAGCAAAAAGACAATTTAAAAGTGGCTAAAGATGCCGCGGATAATTTATTAAGTTTAATCAATGATATTCTGGATCTTTCCCGTGCCCAGGCGGGCAAGGTGGTGGTCGAAGAAATTGAAATCAATGTCCCAGATATTATCAAGAATGTGTGCAAAGGTTTAATGATCTTGGCGCGCAATAAGGGTGTTGATGTTGTATGGACAATTGATCAGGCGATCCCACGGCTTTTGATTGGGGACCCTGTACGGCTTCGCCAGGTCATAGTTAATCTAGTTAATAACGCGATTAAGTTTACGCATAAAGGCAAGGTTCAAGTTAATGCCAAGTTAAATTCTCTTTCAAATAAGGACTGTGAGATTATTTTTGAAGTGATTGATAATGGCATTGGTATTTCGCCTAAAAATTTGCCGCATATTTTTGATGTGTTTACAGAGGCTCATAATACCACCGCTCGCCGTTACGGGGGGACAGGTTTAGGATTGGCCATTTGTAAAAAAATAGTTGAAATGATGCGCGGAAGTATTGAGGTTGAAAGCACCGAGGGAATCGGCAGCACATTTCGGTTTTCTATTATTTTTGGTTTTAGAGCAGAAATGCTTGGTGCCGCGGATGCAGAACAGAAGGCTGCCTCGGAATTGGTCATTTCTTCCGTACCCGCAGAATTAAAGCATTTGCGTATTTTGATGGCGGAAGATAACACTGTCAATCAACGCATTGCTGTCAGGATTTTGGAGAAATTAGGTTGGAAAATAACGACGGTCAATAATGGGCAGGAAGTGTTGAGCATACTCAACGATCAGACTTTTGATGTTATACTTATGGATGATAGCATGCCGTTGTTAAACGGGGTTGAAGCAACCCAAGTCATTCGGAGGGAAGAAAAGCAAACGGGGCATCACGTGCCAATTATAGCTATGACAGCTAATGCGATGGCTGGAGATCGGGAGCGGTATTTGGCAGCGGGAATGGATGGGTATGTTTCTAAGCCTATTGACCGTAACCTACTTTACGAAGAAATTGTCAATCTTGTTACACAACGGCTCAAAGACTAATGATGGATCCCGGCTGGGCTGATGGCCCAAACGCCACCACCTAGGCGGGGCAGGCGGGCTAATGTTAGGTAAAGGAGTATTATGAGTGAAGAAATTATTGATTTAAAAGATGTTTTAGAGCGTGTGCAAGATGACAAGGAATTGCTAGCAGAGCTTTTTGACATTTATCAGGAAGATTTTGTCATCAAACGCAAAGCGTTGGAAGATGCTATTGCCGCTAAAGATATTGTTAAGATCAAAGAAGTGGCCCATTCCATGAAAGGATCTTCCGGGAATATTTCAGCAAAACCTTTGCATGCGGCTTGTCTTAAATTAGAAACCCTTGCGAAGGAAGGTAAAACGGATGGTATGCAAGAGGTGGCTCAAAGCATTGATGGTTACTTTGAACAAATAAAGATTTTTGCTGCCCGTTTTAAAGCGGATTTGGCTGGTTGATGCTTGGGGCAGGCGTCTTATCCTTGATTTTTTTTGGATTGTTTGCTTTTTATAATGCCATCCGGCATCCTTTTGTTCATGATGATGTTATTTTTATCTTACAAAACCCGCAAATTGCCAATCTTAATCATTGGCTAGATGCTTTTAAAGTATCCCCCGTTTCAGACGGTATCAATACGTATTACCGGCCCGTTTTAGAAATCCTCTACCGCATTGAATATCACTTCTTTGGCCCTAATCCGGCCGGTTTTCATGCATTTAATGTGATTGTTCATATTATTAATGGGCTATTGCTTTTTAGTTTGCTTAAGAAATTTAATTTAACCCAGCGTGTGGCTTGGGTGATTGCCTGTCTTTTTTTGATTCATCCGGTGCAAACAGAGGCGGTCGCTTGTATTTCTGGCATTTCTAATCTTTGGATGGCCTTGGGGGTGTTTTTAGCATTACATGCCTATTTAAAAAAGTGGTATGGGATGAGCTTTGTATTATTTGTTATTGCCATATTTAGTAAGGAACAAGCGATATTATTTGTTCCTTTGGTGATGGTCGTTGATTATAGCCGGGGAGAAAAAAATTTTCGTGCCTGGGTTTTGTGGGTATTGGCCGCCTGTGGCCTGTTGTGGCTGCGCCAATGCATGACGAATGCAGCGGTTCTTAATAATATAATGGCTTCCCCAGGAGAATTGTATTTACGTTTAGCGGCAATCCCTAGGGTCTTGGAGATGGATTTACGTTTGATTCTTTGCCCCTTTGACCTGCATTATTATCGAAGCACGGACATTTTACAATCTAACAGCTTCTCTTGGGTTTTGGCATTAATAATCTTAGGGAGTGTTTTATATGTTTTTAAGCGCTGGACTCAAGGAAGATATATATTGTTATTGGGTTTCGGGTGGTTTTTGGCAACACTTCTTCCTGTATTAAATATTGTCCCGTTGATCAACGAGTATTCCTTTATTCTGACACCGGAGCATTTTTTATATTTGCCAATAGTCGGTATTTTAATTGTAGTGGTTTGTGCCAGTGATTATTTCTTAAAGCGGTTTAGAAAAACGTTAGTAGGTCTGGTCATTGGTGCTTGCCTTTTATTATCCTGGTATCAAAATACGTTTTGGTCAAGTGAGATAGCCTTATTTGAACGCATGTTGCAGTTTGAACCCAATTTTGGTCGCGGGCATTTGCTTTTGGCCAAAGCGTATTACTTTAATCATCAGCCTGAGCAAGCTGATGCGCATTATGATTTAGCTTTTAAGATTTTTTCTAATTATGCCAAGATTACGACTAATCCAGCAGCAGAGAAATTTTATCTGGGCTTTGAAAAAGAAATTTTATTTGATTGGGCTCAGAATGATTGTGTCAGAGGGAATTGGACAAAAGGTCTAGATAAGGATATGCTGGCCATCATTCTTACTGGGCAAGATGCACCTCTATATAATAATATAGGATTTATATATATGAATATGGGTGATAAAAAGAATGCTTATCTAAATTTTCAGAATGCCCTGCGTGTTGATCCCACTTTTACCCAAGCCAGACAGAATTTAGACCAATTAAGTCCCCCATAAACCCCGTTGCCTTTCGTCGCAATCTGTGTTATTTTGTTATACTATTAAAATAATGGATGATAATGTTTAGCCTCGTGTCATTGCGAGGAGCGACCCCCAAAAATCGGGGGCAGGCGCGACGAAGCAATCTTTTAAAAGATTTGAAAAGGACCAGTCATGTTTTGGATTATTATTATTGCTTTTGCATTTTTGATGGGTTTAGCCATTGTTATTTATATGTTGCCATCAGATCCGGTGGCTAAGGCTAAAAAGAAAAAGGAAAAGAAGCTGGCTGCGGCCCCTGAACCCGTAGACATTGATAAAACCAAGGATTGGCGATCAATCGCTGAGCGCTGGGAGAAGCATAATCAATCATTGCTTGGTGAGATTGAAAAGATGAAGATGGATCAACGGCGGGCCGGCCAAGTGGCGGATGACGCTAAGGCTGAACTTAAGGATTTGGTTGAGAAATTATCGCTTGAAAAAAGTTGGCGTGAGAAAGAACAGGAAACAATAGAGAAATATAAGAACCATGAGAAGGGTTTTAAAGATCAGATTTACCGCACAGAAGCTGATTTGGAAAAAGAACATTCTAATCGCCTGCGCTTAGAGCGTGATTTGCAGGATCTTAAAATTAAGTATGATCAGGTGATTGAAGAAAAAAGGCAATTATCCATCAAGGCAAGCAGTCAGATAAGCACCCTTGAGGCCAATGTCCGTGAGATCCGCGAATTAAAATATGAGAATTCACAGCTTAAGGAAAAACGCGAAGATGTTCAATGGGTGACAAAAAGTGAATTTGATGAATTAAAGAAATCTTTTACCGCCAAAGAAAAGGAATTGGCTCAGCTTAAAAAAATTAATGGATAATTCCCCTTTTGCCCGTCGAACCAATTGGCAGCAAGAAGCCAATGCATTAAATAAAGCCTTGGAAGAACTTGAACGGCAGAGTATTCCTGTGGTGGATCTTACGGCTTCAAATCCTACAAGTTGCGGATTTTCTTACCCTCAAGAGATACTTCCCGCTTTAAATTCCTTAGATAATTTCCAATATCAACCGGATGCCTGTGGCCTAAGACAGGCGCGTGAGGCCGTGGCTAAATATTATGTCCGTCAAAAAGCTTCTTATACACCTAATGATATCATTCTGACAGCGAGCACCTCTGAAGCTTATTCTTTTTTGATGCGCTTATTGGTTAATCCCGGGGAAAAGGTCTTGATACCCCGGCCAAGTTATCCTTTATTCCAATTTTTACTGGAAATCAATGATGTTAATTTTGATTATTATCCCTTAGCTTACGACGGTCAGTGGCACATCGATTTTCAGGCGTTAGAACGTTGTGTGGATGTTAAAACTAAGGCTATCATTTTGGTTAATCCTAACAATCCCACAGGTTCTTATATCAGCCCTACTGAATTAAATGAGTTGAATGAAATTTGCCAAAAACATCAGATGGCCATTATTTCTGATGAAGTTTTTTATGATTATCCTTTATGCCAAGGAGATTTTGTCAGTTGTGCCGGTAATCAGACGGCCTTAACCTTTGTCTTAGGGGGTCTTTCCAAAACGCTGGGCCTTCCACAGATGAAGTGTGCCTGGATTTTAGCCTCAGGTCCACAAGCGCTTTTACAGGAAGGGCGCTCTCGATTAGAAATCATTGCAGATACTTATTTGTCGGTAAATACACCAGTCCAGAATGCTTTAAAGCAATGGCTAGAGTTTGCGCCAGAACTTCAGGGGCAGATTATTTCAAGGGTAAAAGATAATCGGCAGTGGCTTTCCGGGCATCTAAGTTCTCATACCCAGTTATTAGATCTTCAAGGTGGATGGTATGCGACCTTGCGCATACCTGCGGTCAAATCAGAAGAGGAATGGGTGTTGGAATTTATTCGAGAAGATCATGTGTCTGTCTATCCCGGTTATTTTTTTGATTTTGAGGGAGGAACATATATCGTTCTAAGTTTAATATCCCCTATTGATTCGTTTAGAGAAGGGGTAGGACGGATTATACAGCGTTTGGCTAAAATATAAACTGAAAGGTTTCACAAAGCGATTAGAATTTGTTAAGATAAGGAAAGGATTTTTTATGACAAAAAGACCAAATTGGGATGAATATTTTTTAAAGTTAGCAATGTTGGCCTCAGAACGGGCCACTTGCCCGCGCATGCATTGCGGGGCAGTATTAGTTAAGAATAAAAATGTGATTGCTACCGGTTATAATGGCTCTATCCCTGGAGATGATCATTGCGAAGATGTAGGCTGTTTACTTGTAGAGAACCACTGTGTACGTACTGTGCATGCGGAGATGAATGCCATTGTTCAAGCAGCCAGGAGTGGGCATCCCGTGGATGGAGCGACCGCATATGTGACCAACATGCCATGCACCACCTGTGCCAAAGCATTGATTACGGCCGGAATCAATAGGGTGGTGGTTTTTTCTGATTACCATGATACCATGGCTACGGATTTTTTTGCCAAGGCCAAGGTGGCTATTGACCGCATTCCCATGCCTGAGAACATCATTCATTACGATCTTAAAAACTATTCTTCAGCCAGATGAGAACTTCGCCCATAAAAATATTAATCGCTGATGATGAGGAAGTGATCCGTGAGATCATGGCCCGTAAGATCGCCTCACAGAATTATGAAGTTATAACGGCAGCGGATGGTCAAGAAGCGTGGGACAAAATCATCGCCGAACTCCCGGATATTATCATTTTGGATTTAACGATGCCCAGGATGGATGGGTGGACGGTATTGTGTAATGTGCGCAATAATCCCACTAGTAAAAGATGGCAGCCTGTTATTATTGTTTCAGCCCATGATGAAGTGGAAAATTACAAAAAAGCCATGGCCTTGGGCGCAGACCATTATTTGTCAAAACCTTGCCAGATAGAAGATGTTCTTAAAGCCATACGGTTAATGCTATCCTTGATCCCTCAACGTAATACTTAATAGTTATGCCTCAAATATTTATTGATATTTTGATAGCTCTCTCGGTTTTGTTGACGTTATTTTTTGTTTTAGTTCGCTATTTAGAATCAGCGGGTGTTTTCTTCCCAAGTCATGATATGTCGGTGAGCCCCATAATTTTGGATTTGCCTTGGGAGGATATCTATCTCCAAACCAACAATGGTGTTAAAATTAACGCCTGGCTTTTTAAAAATCCACTCGCCAAATCTACGCTCATTTTTGCTCATGGCAATGCTGGTAATATGAGTGACCGATTGTTAATGATAAAAGTATTCTATGATTTTGGGCTGAATGTGCTTATTTTTGATTATCGCGGTTACGGAAAAAGTGAAGGCCGTCCATCGGAGTCAGGCATTTATTTAGACGCTCAAGGCGCCTATGACTATCTTCAGTCGCGTAATGATATAGATATGAATAATATTATTCTTTATGGCGCTTCTTTAGGTGGGGCCGTGGTTGTTGATTTAGCGACATGCAGAAAAGCAGCCTTGTTGGTGGTTGAGTCATCCATCACCAATGCACGGGATATGGCTCGAATCTTCTATCCTTTTGTGCCTATGTTTTTCCTTAGCCTCAAATTTGATTCCATCAGTAAGGTTAAGGCTATAACGATACCTAAATTATTTATCCATAGCCCAGAGGATCAAGTGGTCCCCTATTGGGTGGGCCAAAAACTCTTTGAAGCAGCAGCCCAGCCTAAAGAGTTTTTAATGATCCATGGTGGTCATAATGACGGATCGATTACAGTGGAACCATCGGCGGCAGGAGAGTTTTTAAAAATCCTCAAAAATAAGGACTTAATATGAATAAAACATTCTTAAGAAGAGAAAAAGCTTCAATCATCGATCCTCACGGTAAGCTTATTTCACTTAAAGGCGTTAATTTTGGTGGATGGCTTATGATGGAAGCTTATTTTGTCCATGCATCTAATCTGCCGCAACAGCTATTTGAGAAAGAATTTGCTTTTGCATGCGGGGATAAGGCTTTGAGCGAACTGATGCATCAGTTTAGGAGTAATTTTATTACTGAAGCTGATTTTAAGCAGGTGGCTTCATGGGGGATGAATTGCATCCGTTTGCCTTTTCATTATAAGGTAGGCGCGGATCCTCACGCGATCACCTATTTAGATCAAGCCATTGCCTGGGCTCGGAAACATAAGGTCTATGTAATCCTGGATCTACACGCAGCTTACGGCGCCCAAAATCCTGATTGGCACTCGGACAGTTTAAATGGCAAAACGGAATTATGGACTAAAAAATCTAATCGTCAGAAAACTTATGATTTATGGGAAAAATTAGCTGACCGCTATAAAGATGAGCCGATCATTGCAGGATATGATGTGCTCAATGAAGCAGTATTGCAGGATGCGGGTCTCTTAAACGAATTTTACCGTGAAGCAATCAAGGCGATTCGTCGATCAGATAAGAATCATATGTTATTTATCGAAGGCAAGCATTGGGCTCAACAAATTGATGCTTTAGATGATTTTGAAGATGATAATTGGGTGTACAGCATTCATTTTTATGAACCCATGGAGTTTTGTTTTAATTTAATACCTTTTATGCATTATCCGTGGCCTGGATGTAATAAGGATACGCTGCGCCGGCGCATGGAGGGTTATTATAAATTTGCCCAAAAGAAACAACGCCCGGTGCATGTGGGTGAATTTGGTGTTAATTATCGCCAGGGGAATTATAACGAGCATATTTATTTGAAAGATGAACTTAAATCTTTCAATGATTTTGGTTTCCATTGGAACTATTGGACCTATAAAGCCGTTAAGAATTTTACATTCCCTGATGGGATCTTTGGGTATCATCCCAATAGCCCTTGGGTGCATCGGCAAGGCCCTAAAACTGGTTGGAATTGCTGGGCAGACTGCTGGCCCCAATATAAAGCTGAAATGATAGCCTCCTGGCGGACCAAATCATTTAGCCTTAACACGCATATTATAGAACAGCTTAAAAAAGCTTTATAAAGTGATGCAGCAAACAGACGCATGACAGGAATTTCACATGAAGATTTTTATTAAATTTCTTTTTATTTTGTTATTGATTAACAATCAATTTGCTTGGGGTGATCAAAGGGTGCTGGGTAAGGAAATGTCGCGTCCTCCGATCGCGGAGATTAAACGAGCGGTTGGCTTAGTTCCTTCCGAATATCAAAAAGATGTTCTAACGGCGCTCAGAAAGTCTGGAAGAAATGCCTGGGAGTTGATTAAGTTGATTGATCAAGTTAGCCCGGAAGAGCGTGAGGGAGCGGCATTTTTGATTGCCAATATGCCGGGCCGGGATTTGGTGGCTTTAAAGGGTGATTTTTTAGTTGAGAATGTCCATTTAGCTTATCAGGCTATTAAGGAGAATGCTTGGGGCAAAGGTATCCCTTCAGACATTTTTCTTAATGATATTTTGCCCTATGCTTCTATTAATGAGCGCCGTGACAATTGGCGTGAAGATTTTTATCAGCGCTTTATGAAAATAGCAAAAAAAAGCAGTTCTATAGATGATGCGGTTAAACGGTTAAATAAATATACATTTGAAACATTGCAGGTTTCTTATAA
>Ga0302319_10016806_pt1 | contig 13450 bp, 6 predicted proteins | sample Bog_T0_2_FD_203319 | JGI IMG/M metagenome (GOLD analysis project Ga0302319, IMG submission 203319) | Peat permafrost microbial communities from Stordalen Mire near Abisko, Sweden - Bog_T0_2 | ecosystem: Environmental > Terrestrial > Soil > Wetlands > Peat | place: Sweden: Abisko, Stordalen Mire...
GTATAACCGGCAGAGATTCCTGCATTCGGAATGGGCGGCGCTGCCGTTCAGCCTGTTAAGATATCGGTGTGGCGATTATCAGCAGGCGATCATGGGTTGTGAATGGGGAAGGTCGCAAAAAAAAGATGTCCCGGCGTGCGACGCAACGTTCCATGCCATCCTGGCCATGGCCTATTATCAGAGTGGCCAGGCGGGCGAAGCCGGTGCGGAACTGGCGCAAAGCCGCCAATTGATTGAAGCCAAATTCCAGAATGAGCTGGATCATGGCAAGTCCGGGACGGGATTTTGGTATGACTGGCTTTTTGCCCGGCTGCTTTTGACCGAAGCCACCGGTTTGATCCAGGGTGTTTCCGTGCCTCCCGAGAAGAGTGACCGGACGCAACGCTGACTTGGGCTCCATTTCATTGCAATTGGAGGAGGTAGAAGGTTTGCGTGCTGTTGGTATTGAGGGCGTTGGTGGAATTAAAATTGCCGCCGGCGTCAAACTGGTTGGTCAGCACGCGCGTCCAGTTGGTCAGGGGCGCGGCAAGATTGGTGGAGGCGAGGACGTAATACGTTCCATTGGTGATTCCGCCAGAGCCGGCGAGTACCAGGCTGCCGCCGACCAGTCCGAGGTTGCCGATGACGGGCGGCGTTTCGGTGCCGACGCGGAGGGTGCCGTCCACCGGGAAGGTGTTGGTATTCCAATATAATCCCGGCGCCACTGGCGGCAGGGTGACGCCGCTGAAATTGCCGGCGAAGCTTCCGGCGGTGAAGAGTTTGAAGGTGTCGCCACCTTGCAACGGAGCATCCGCGTTGCCGACCACCAGCGCGCCGCCCCAGGTAAAGGCGCCCGCGACGTCCAGGACCGAATTCGTCTGCCAATCATGGCTGACCGCCATGATGGTTTCGCTGCCGGAATTCAGCGTCAGCGAATTTGCGAAGCTGAGCGTGCCGAGGCCGGAAGCGCCCGGGGCCAGGATGCCGCCGGCATTGATCGTGGTCGCGCCGTTAATCGTGCCCTGGCCACCCAGCAGGCTGTTGACAACGGTGACCGAACCGCCGCCGAGGGAACCGTTCACGAACAGGCTGCCGCCGACAATAGACGTCGGCCCGGAATAACTATTTGATCCCGCCAGCACCTGGGTGTAACTGCCGGCCTTAGTCAGGCTGATCGCGTTGCCGCCGGCATCATTGATCATCCCGCTGAAAGTGTTGGTGGTTGCGGTATGGTTGGAAAGCATTAGCGTCACATACGTGCCAGAGCTGTTCGTCAACCATCCCCCGCTGCCGCCGATGTCCGAGAGGGAGGCGATGCTTTGGGAAAAACCGGAAAGGTCCAGCGTGGCGTTGGCCGCAATGCTCACGGGGGAAACTGCCGGAAGCTGGCCGGAGCTGCTGGTCGCCGCGTTCGAGAGCGTAAGAATCTGGGGTTGGCCAAAGTTGATGGTACCGGCGTTGATGATGGTGCCGCCGGTGTAGGTGTTTACCGAGGCCAGCGTGAGGGTGCCCGGGCCGGACTTGACCAGCGAGTTGGTGCCGCTGATCGAACCAGGACCGCCCAGCGTGTAATTATTGGCGGAGTTGACGGTGACCAGCGCCGGTTGCAGCGTGCCGTTCAGGGACACCGGCAAGTTGTTCGAGCCGGTGTTGTCAAACGTCACGGAGTCGCCGTTGTCGAAATACGTGGGCACACTGGCAACCTGCCAGTTGGTGGTGTGGCCCAAATCCCAGGTGTTGGTCACGCCGTCGCCACGCCAGATGAGCGACCGCGCGCCGAAGGGGGCGGCGCTCACCTCGGCTGAATTGAGACTGGAACCAAAAGGACCGGTGGCCACGACCACATAATAATAATTGCCGCCGATGAGCAGGCCGCCGTCGGCATAGGTCAGGTTGGTCGTGGCGCCCGCGATGGTCGTTTCATTGCCGCTGCTGGTGCCGCGCAAAATGGCATAGTTGGTGGCGCCCACCGAAGCGCTCCAGTCCAGCGTGATTTGGGAGTAACCCGGTTGAGCATTCAAATTTGCGGGCGCCGCCGGCGGCGTGGAGGCCTGCGCGAGGTTGGACGCCGGGGAATTCCCGTCAACATTATTGGCCAGCACCTCATAATAACTGACGATTCCCGCCGGCGGATTGGTATCCGCGTAATTCGACACGCCGGGCAGCACCGCCCCGATGGAGGTGAAATTGACGCCATTAGTGGAACGTACAATCTCGACGCTCAACGCATTGGTGGCGGGGTTGGTCCAAGTCAGGTTAATCTGATTACGGGACACGGCGGTGGCGGACAGCCCGGTCGGCGCGGCGGGCGGACTGGCGAGGATGACCTGCGGGCCGGCTTCCATCTGTAAAAAGTCGTAGATCAATCCACCCTGGAGCAACTCGGGATAGGAAGTGCCGCTCCAACTGCCGGAGGCGCCGGGCTGGCGGATGGTGATGGTGAAAGTGTTGATGCCCACCTTGAATAAATTGGTGGCAAAAGTAAACTGATAATACTGGTAGCGCCCCACTGTCACCACGTCGCGGTAAATATCGGTGCCGTCGGCGGTGCCCTGGCCATGGTACGCATCGGGTGTCACATTGACGCCGTTGAGATACATGTAAAAATAAGCGCCGTTTCCGCCAGCCAGCGCAATGGTGGTAAGCACGGGGGTCGGCGGTAGATTGGTGAGGTTGAAAAGGACGTTCCAATGCGGCGACCAGTAAATGCCGTTGGTCTGGGTATGGTCAGTGAGGTTGGGATAGGATTGCGGTGTGGTGGCCATGCTGCATTGCGCGTAATACCAATCATTGGATTCCACGCTCTGGCCGATGATAAAATTGAGATCGTTCGTGCCCATGTCATGCAAGTAACGCCACCACAGGCCGAACTGCTTGCGATAATTGCCGAGGTGAAATTCGGCGGAGCTGTGATCCGGGGTGCCGATGCGCCAGAGCCGTTGCGTGCGGTGCGGCGGATTCCAGTTGATGACACCGAGCTGGTTGGTCTGGTCGGGCAGCACGATGATGTTGGAGATTTGCAACTCGCCCCAGATTCCCGGCACATAGGAAAAAAGCTGGTAATTGCCCGGGCGAACCTTGGGAATGGAAAAATTCCCGTTCGAGTCGCTCGTCGTCCAGAACAGAAAGTTTGTCACGCCCTGATACATCCAGTCACCATCGGTGTAATCGCCAAGGATGACGACCGCGTTGGCGGTGGACTCGCCGGTTTTGGCCTTCAGGGTGCCGGTCAAGGTACCGCGGTGGCGGGGATAATCCGTTTCGCTTTCATCCATCCAGGCGTAAGGCCAGTTGGACACCATCTGGGCGGCCACGGATTGCGCGTTGGTCCAGAGTTGCAAGTGATTGGTGCCGGAGTTGGCATACATGAAATACGGGCCGACGACCTTGGTGAAGACCTGGCCGTCGGCGACACCGGGATCGTTGACACTGCCCAAGCCGTGGCTTTCCGCATCATCATTATACATATAGTTGCCGGAAACGGAGCCCTTTTGCTTGGTCGGGCCGCCATTGATGAATTCGAAGCTGCCCAGAATGCTCCAGAGGCCGACCTGATCCGTCGCCATGCCCCATACGGGACGAAAGGAGTTGGAGGCGCCCAGATAACTGCACTGATCATATTTGGTGGTGGTCGGATAAAGGTCGGACGTCAATCCGAGGGGCTGGGTGTAAATCGGCCAGCCCGGCTCATAAAAATTGCCGGTCGGCTGCGAGAGGTAACTGGATTTCGGCAGGATGGCCACCTCGCCGGGCACGGCGTCGTTGGGTGGATTGGCCCCCAGCGGCGGGAGGCTGTCGATGAGCACATTAACCGGCACATCCGAGGCCGAAAAATCCCAGGCATCATTCACGGACCCGTCCGCGTTGGTGGTCGTGTTAAAAATCGAGCCGCAATAACCCTGCCAGCTATCGGCCCAATAATAGGCCGCCGGCTGGTTGGTCCAGTGCCGCCAGACATGGTAGGTGTAGAAGCCCGCCTCGCCGGCGCGCATGACATGATGTTCCGCCCAATCCCACTCGCCATTGGGATAGAGGGCGGTATTGCCGCTAGCATTCGGGTTGCGGACCATGATGTCCACGATCTGGCCGTTATTCGTCACCACGCTGTAAGTGGATCCCGAGCCGCCGCTGCCCACCGAAACCCAGTAATCATTTCCCTGGCCGCCGATGTGGGTGAGAATCAAGGCATAATCGTTTTTCGAATCAATCAGGTTGGTCGTGGACAGCGAATCCAATGCGAAATATGAGACATCGCCGCCCTTGCCGCAGGTCATCGTCACGATCCCGTTGTTCATGGTCACCGTACCGTTGCCGTTGTCGGTCAAAATGACGGGTGGTGACAGGCCGGGGGTGACATCCCGGACCTGGATGGAGTTGATCTGGTCGGCGGGATTGGTCCCGCCGCCGGTGAGGTTGACAACCTGTTTGACGGAGGCTGCGGTAAAAGTGCCAATGGCATATTGACCCAGCCCGCCGGCGGGCGACGATGATCCATTGCCGCCGACATAGCAGGCCAGTGTCACCAAATTCCCGTTCGTGCTGGTGAACGTGGCATTTCGTCCGGAATAGGTCCCACCCCGGCTGTCATTTTCCCAGATTTGCACCTGATAAACATGGCCCGGCGTCAGATTGTTCAGCGTGATGGTTCCGGGATTGGCATTGGCGCCCCAATCCGTGCCTTGGATCAAGGCGGTATAAGCGCTGGTGGAGCTGATCAACGCGTAATAGGCGGTGCCACTGCCACCGGTGCCTTCGCCGTGTTTGTCGACCCCGCCGGCGGCATAGGCAATCGTCACGTTGCCATCCCCGGTTTGGCTGGCATCCTGAATGAAGGTCACACCATTGAGGGTGGTGCCAGAATTGCCCCAGGTCTCCGCATAGATACCGAAACCGTTGGTGGAAACGTCACTGGCGCCCGCAACGCCGATGTTCACCGCCGGCCCCCAGGTGATTTGGGCCCGGATATGCAATGTTCCCGCCAGCAGGAGCAGGCAGAACATGTGATACGTTTTAGTTCTGCCTTGATTTGGTGGGCGGTGCATAAAGGAATTCCACCACTACACGCGGAAAGGGGCTTCAGCAATGTGCCAAATATCTGAAAAATTATCGGCCAGTGGAAAAACACGAAAAAAGGCCCGTTCCGGGAGCAAGGCGGAACGGGCCGTATTGTCTGGTGGCTCAATTACTTACGGCGTCACGAAAGACCATTCCTGGTCGCCGCTGGTGCTGTCCGAACTCATTCCCATGTCGGCACCGTTGGCGGTCGAGCCCAAGGTGTCCAGCCGCAGGTTGTTGGCCACATTGATTAGCTTATAATACGCGCCGTCGGCAACAATATTCCACTGCTGGTTGTTGCTGGCGCTGCTGGACCATTGCCCGACCGGGGCGCCATTGGTGGTGTTGCCGAGGCTATCCAGATATCTGCCGCCGGTGAGGCAACTGAGCTTGTAGGATCCGCTGCTTTGGAGGGAGACCGCCCATTGCTGGTTGGCGCTGGCGCTGCTGGACCATTGGCCGACGGGGGCGCCATTGGAGGAAACCCCCAGATTGTCCAGGTACTTGCCGCTGGCGAGATTGAGCAATTTGTAGGTGCCGCTGGTGATCGGGCCGCCACCGGAACCCCCGGTGACGCTGACATTGTTCAAGACGAAGGTGGTGACGGATTTCGGAATCAGCGTGGCGGAAAAGCCATTGTTGGCGATGGAAACCGCCGGTTGGCTGGCAAGATTTTCGGTGGAGGACGTGCGCACGGCCGACGCGGTGGCGGGCAGCACGGCAAAGCCGGAAAGATTGTAATTGATGACCAAATCCGAGCTGGTGTCATTGAGCGCCACAATGACCAGCGTTTGGTTCGCAGGATTGAAGGCAACCAGCGAATAACCGTCGCCGACATTGAGGATTTCCGATCCGGGACGGATGTATTCGCTGAACTGGCCCATGACATAAAACTTTTCATTCGTGGTGTAACTGCTGGTCCCGCTGCCATCCAGCGGATTATAGAGCAACCCCCAACCACTGCCATTGTCGATGAACTGCCAATAAACCCACGCGCTCAAACTGCCGCCGGTGATGTCATCATGAATCCGCCGGGCCGTGGAAATGCCGCTGCCATCGCCGTCGCCGTATTCCGCCACCCAGGCGGGCTTGCCAAGGCTTGCCGCCAGGCTACCCAGACTGGCGGGGTTTTTGGTGCCATAGGCATGCGCGGTGACCACGGTGACATCATTCGCGGCGGAACCATAAGCGCCAATCGCGGTGGCGGCATCCGGCTCATCGTAGGTTTCGGGGGCGTCGATGCCGGTGGTGAGAGCGTGTTCGGAGTTCAACGCGGAACGCAGATCACCGACGACGCGCCCCTGCTGGCCGGAATCCATATGACATCCTTCCTGGCCGCCGCCGTCGCTCCAGGGGCCTTCCGGTTCGTTCATGGGGGTAACCTCGTCAAAGTGGACGCCATCCAGGACGGTGAGATTGCTGACGACCGTGGCCAGGTAAGTGGCAAAGGTGGTTTCGTAAGCCGATTGAAGATTGTCGTTGTGGCCGCCGTTGCCCACCGCTCCGGTGACACTGCCGCTGACCGTCATCCACCACGGCGGGGAATTGGCAAATGCCTCGACATGATTGGCACCCAGAGCGACGGCCTCCCGGAGGACCCAGCGCTGGTTGGCATCGGCGTTCCAGTTCCAAACGCCAGCCGATGGTTCGAAGCCGGGAATCCGGGCGCGATATTGCAGCGTGTCGGTGATGCCGGGGTTTTCACCGCCGCCGATGTTGTAGCGGACGATGTTCAGTTTCAGAGTGGAGAAGGCCAGGTTGGCATAAGTCTGGCGGTTGGGCAGGCCGCCCACCACATTGGCCCACCAGCTCAGCGAGGTGCCCCAGCCCTGATAGTTGGCCACCAGCACGGAGGAAGGATTCACCGTGGCGTTGATATCGGCGGAATGTGCCGCCCACGGCGGACGGGCGGCCAGCGCGGCCAGCAGCAAAAAGGACAATTTAGTTTTGTTCATATTTTAGGTTATTGGTGTTTATGGATGGAGTTGGGCATTAACATAAAACGTCACTTTGAATGGGCGTGGGAAGCGCAATCAAAATACCAAAACCCGGCCAACAGGTGTTCCGGTACAGAACTTCCCTGCCGGGATTAATTAGTGTGAATAATTAAGATTATCACATCGAAAGGGAGCTTGTCAATATCCAATTCGGGGCATCCTTATTTTTTGGGTGCGGCTTACAACTTAGCCGGCCCCGGCCCGCAGGTTAGCCGCGGGCCGGTGGGGCAGCGGCTTTTACGGTGAAGTGAACAACCACTCTTCATTCCCGCTGGCGCTGTCCGAACTCATTCCCATGGCGGCTCCGTTCGCAGTCGAGCCCAAGGTGTCCAGCCGCAGGTTGTTGGCCACATTGATGAGCTTATAATACGAGCCGTCGGCAACAATATTCCATTGCTGGTTGTTGCTGGCGCTGCTGGACCATTGGCCCACCGGCGCGCCATTGGTGGTGTTGCCGAGGCTATCCAAATACAGGCCGCCGGTGAGGCAACTGACTTTGTACGATCCGTCGCTTTGGAGAGAGACCGCCCATTGCTGGTTGGCGCTGGCGCTGCTGGACCATTGGCCCACCGGCGCGCCGTTCGATGACACCCCCAGGTTGTCCAGATACTTGCCGCTCGCGAGATTGAGCAATTTGTAGGTGCCGCTGGTGATCGGGCTTGCGTTGGAACCAGTGCTTTGGACGACCAGGGAGTCGAAATCAGGCGCATAAGCTGTCGGGTTGGCAATGGCGATGCTGTTGCTGCCAGCTGGCAACGTCACCGCAATGGTTTTTGAAGCGAGCGTGGTCCAGGAACCGCTGCCGCCAAACGCCACCGCCATGGTATTGGAGCCGTTGACGCTGATGTTGGCATTGCGGCTGGCGCCGCCATTCTCGTACAAGAAAGTCACATTGTAGGCGCCGGCAGTTGGAACCACGACATGGTTGAACGTCACGGTCCCGCCCATGCCAACATAAACGGCCTTTACGCCGCCGGACAGTTCCGGGGAGTTCGTCAGATACGCACCGCCGCCAATCACATTGGCCGGTGCGTTGGCCAGATAACGGAAGGCCGGATTTGCGGGGATGATCCGGTAGAACGTGGCGCCATCGGCGGGAACGCTGGCGCTGTAACCGGTGGCCTGGCTACCCAAATCCGTGCCCGCCCACAAATCATGGACTTCAGCCGCATTGGCAAACCCAAGTTGCGCCCAAGTCACGCTGACATTCGTGGCCGAGGAACCCAAATTAAAGAAGGCCACGGCATAGCTGCCGTCCGCTTCAGCAGCGCGCCAGACCTGGGTGGTGGTGTTATAGGTCAGCGGTGCGCCAATCGACCCGGCCTGGTCGATTTGCAGGACGTTGTTGTTGCCCAGCAGCGGCAGGTCATTGCTGTTCAACTGGGTGAGATCGGTGCCCATGATCAAGGGCGCGCAGCAAATGCACCAGAGCGTCATGGCGGCCTGTTTTTGGACGGAGGTGAGGCCGTCATTGCTGCCGTTGCCGATCTCGATGGAATCCAGATCGTTCCAGCCGCCGGGACCGCCATATTGCGTCCATAGGGGCGCCTCGCTGAACCGGGCCGCAACATTCGCCCAGTCGGTCAACGGATAACTGGTGCTGCTGCAATAACACTCGATGTCACCCGTAATGCGCCAGCCATTTGCATAGGCTCTCCAGATGCTTCCATTGTTTACGTCCAGGCCATTGGATAATTCAAAGTGAATGGGACGGCCGGTTTGAATCAGGGCCTGCGACCAAGCCGCAATATCGTCAATGTCCCAGTCGCCCACCCCGTCGATTTTAAGATAATCAACGCCCCAGGAGGCATAGAGATTCGCCCAGGAATTGATAAAAGCCTGTGCGCCGGGCTTGCTATAATCTATGTGATACATGCAGTGCTTGACGTTATAATTGATCTCAAACGAGCCCGTGGTGCTGACGATGTCTTTTGCATGGTAGGTGGTTCCCTGGATGGGGGTATTCTGGTTATAGGCGGCCACGGGAATTCCTGCGGTCACGTAAATGCCGAATTTCAATCCCAGACCATGGACATACGCGGCCACCGCCGCCATGCCATCGGGAAAGGTGCTGGGATCTGGCACCCAGCGCCCATAAGCATCCACCGTGGTGGCGGGGTTGAGATAATAAAAATCATCCAGATTGACATAGACGAAACCGTGGCTTTGGAGCCCGCTGTTGTGCAAGGCCAGCGCCTGCGCCTTCACCGCGGCCTCCGTGGGGGATTTGCGCAAAAAGCTCCAGGTGCTCCAGCCCATGGCGGGTGTGGCCGACACGCCGTTGGTCTCCGCGCCAACCGGAGGCGCCTGACTCAAGAAGGACAAACCGACCAGCAGCAGGCAGCCTGGCAGGAGACGCCGGGCAAATGCGGCTGGCGAGTACCAGGCGCGCGAAGAATGGAGACATTTCTGAAAATTGACAGAATTCATGGGTGGAGCGGTGAATTATTGCTGGTTTATTGTGATCTGAACGAGTCTGCCAAACCGCCAAAGCTGTGCCAATGCTTTTTTATATTGGGCGATTCCGTCCAATTCTTCCGTGGCACGCTCCTTCAGCGGACCATCGGGAAAAGTCAGGACCCAAGCTTTCGCGGCGGGAAGATTCTGATTGCCCCACTGATTTTCAAGTATCCGTGTCTCCGACCCGGTTCATTTGCACCTCCCATCCCGGCCGGGTTGCGGTCGGCCGGGTTTCCGTGGTGGCGCCGGCATCCTGGCTGGCCAGACTGGGATCCGCTTCGACCGGGACAGGAATTGCATCCGAAGCCGCAGGTGGGACATTCTTGAGCGCTACCGGCGAAGCCCAACATCGACAATTCTGATGAATGCTGAAGTTTGGCGATCGGCGGTCCGTGGTCAGGGCTCGGTCAGGTAATAGTACTGATGCGGGTTGGTTCCGATGCTGTTCGTAAACCCGAACTTACCGTTGCTGTCAAAACTCCCGCTTGCCAGGACCGTCCAATTCGCTCGCGGCAATAGCAGATTGGTCGAGGTAAACAGGTGATAAGTACCGCCCGGGCCGCTATTGTTCGCCCCGTTAATGATGATTTTCCCGCCGCTGATCGTGAAGTATTGGAAGGTCGGCAGCGCGGGCAGAAAAGTAAACTTGTCCGCGTTGGTCAGAGCCGAGGTGCCATAGCCGAAAATGGGCGCGTTGACATTGTCGCTGGGACTGTCGCTCACGTAATCCACTTCGTTGGTGCCTGATTGAACTGTCACATCGACATTTCCGGAGCCACTTGGAATCGTGACCGCGATCTGGGTATCGCTGAGCACGCTGACCGAGGCGACCGCGTTGGTGCCAAAGAACACCGACTCGCGACCGGCCGCGCCGGAGAAGTTCTGGCCAATGATGGTAAGCGGGCTGCCGGGCGAGGCGTTCGTGGCGCTCAAGCCGGTCACGATCGGCGTGAGGTTGACCACGTCGAAGTCGCTGGCGGTCAGTTGCGTGATGCCGCCAATGACGTCATTATCCATATTCCAGGTAAGGCTGATGCCGTTGGAGGCGTTCTTTGCGGCGGAGGTGCCGGTGACATACATGGCGCTGCCGGCATCCGCGAGGATCAGGCCATATTGCTGCATGGCCCGCGCAAGGATTTGCGACTGAGGGCCCATGGTGTTGATCAGATTATTGATTGCCGTGGTGTTTTTCAGGCGCAACCGGGTGCCCATGGGGATAATGCCGGACTCAGAAATCATGTGCGAGGCCGGGTAAACATACTTCGAGCTGATGTCAGACTGCGGCAGGGTCAAGCGCAGGGCGTGGTTGATGGCGCCCTGGCCACCTTGGGAGCTTGGCAGCCCCTCATCGGGCCGCGCCAGACCTGCCAGGATCGAGAGTCCCCCGGCGTCGGCGGACGTATATCCAAGCGTGCGGAAACTGTTGGTGTTAAAGTACCAGACGGATTCCTGGGCGGCGTGCCACTTTCCGCCGGAGGGATTTCCGGAATAAGGTGTTTCCGTGGGCCGACTCGCTTCGTAAAGTTCATAGCCGATATTGTTGTCTTCGTCCCAGACGATGAGGTGCGAGTCGCCCCGTTGATTCGTGCCATAACCTGGGCCATTGGTGTTCGGTCCGTTCTGGTAATCGCCCTCAATCACGGCGCCGACGGGAATCGGCATCGGCACGAGGTCACTTTCAGATGCATAATTGTCAATCACGACGTTGATTTTGGCGGTGCTGTTGCCATGGACGACGTTGTAGGGAATTCCGTACAAGGGGCTGGCGCCGTTGGTGGGACTATCATTGCCCCAATCGGGATGGATATGAACCGTGCCCCCGATTTTGGAAATGAAAGTGGCTGAACTCGCGGCCACCGGTGCGTTGGTAATGTTCTGGTTCCACGCGTAACTGGCGGGATAGAGGGGGAAGCCTAGCAACGAAGCCAGCCCCGAACAAACCGGCGCGAGCGCGGCACCGGCAGTCAAGGCAGCCACGCGTTTCCTGCGTCTCCTGATTTTCTGCATAGCTTGAACCATGCTTTCAGCAAGGATGGTACCAATTCGCTTTGGAGGTTGGTTCTTTCAGCCGGATTCTGAAGGGACGGAACCTACAACCGTCAACACGCAACACGCAACACGCAACACGCAATATCCGAGGGAGTTGTCCGTATGGTCCCGGTTCGCTTGCTGGTGGAAGAGGCAACGCGTTTGCGTCAGGCGGGGGTCGGCGGGATGGTCCAGAGGGGCTGGCCGGTGTCCTTTTCGGCGGCAGGGCCGGAAAAATAAGGAGACACGATCCCCGGCAATACCTGAACGTCGAAGATTTCCTCCACACCCGTGCCAAATTCAAGGTGCGCGGCGATGGTTCCGGTCGCCAAATGGACGACCCACAGCCCGCAACGCAACTGGTCGCGATGGGCGACGATGGGGACTCCCTCCAAGGTGGGCCGGGCTTTGGAAAGACCGACAAAGGCGTACCCTTTGTGGATGGCCAGGCCGCGGGCAACGCCCGGCAACGCTGCCACGGGAGTGACCTGACCGGTATGCGGGTCGGCAATGGCGAGTTCACCCTGGCCGGAGTGGAGAAAAAAGACCTGTTTGCCATCCACCCGCGGGGAGTGTGGGAGGGAAAGCCCGCGGGTCAGCACGCGACCGCTGGGAACTTCGATCAGACAGCCACCCTGATGCTTGACCGACCGCCAGCCGGAGGGGGTGTCGGTTTCCGCCAGGGCGGTGACGTAGCGCGGTTGGTGGTTGACGACGGCCAGGCCGTTGAGATGGCAGCGGTCTTCGGGGCGCACAGGCAGGAGAAGCGGGTGTTGACGATCCAGAACTCGCTGCTCCCGGCTTTCCCACCGCCCCCCTCCGCGCCAACCCATGCCGCTTCATGCGCATGAATGTCGTCGGTAAAATGACAGGTGCGAGCGAGGAAGCAGGCGTCAGGAGGTCCGGGGAGTTTGGCGGCGATATCCGGGGCGTCCCGCAGGAACCAGACTTCGCGGCGGGTGCAAACCGCGATGGTACCGGGTTTTACGGCAACGCCCATGGCGCGTTCGAATTGGTTGAAGGTCAGGGTGAGCCGGTCATTACGGGCGGACACCACCACGAGGTGGCCGGTCTGATAGGTGGAGATCAGGACGGACAGACGCAGTTGAGCGAGGGTCCCGGGGAGGCTATCCGAATGAGTGCAACGGATGTCACGGAATTCCTGGACCGGTTCAGAGGCGGGAGCGCTCACGTTCTCGATCAATCTGGGTTGAACCGGCAGACGGCCATGGTATTGACATCACCTAGTTTCCAGACCGGCGACTGACATCGGAATGAAATTTGCTTATTAGGCCCAAAGATGCTATAATTGGGGCAGTAGATGTCATATTTTGCTTAGGCGGAGAAAAATTGCCTTCCAGTCGCGCCAAGCATGGTAGGTAACCTCCTGGCCTGGAGGGGCCAGGCGCGCCGCAAGCCATCCACTCAGCCAACCGGGGAACCGGGCGATCCATGAAAGTTTTCAGTGAACAGCACTTGGTTGGGACCGTCCCGTCGAATGGCCCAATGCTCGCTAATGGAAGCCTGCCCGTATTTCATTTGACTTCATCTAAAACTTGCCACATAGTTGATTATCTTCGGATAATGGAAGAGAAAATATGGCTGATTTCAATGACCCGGTAGCCCGGCCAAGACCGTTGCAACGGGAAGAAGCGCTGGAGATGGCCACAGATTTACTGGTGAAAAACCCGGTAGGAATGGGGAATGGGAATGTTTTCTTTGCCTCCAACATTAGCTGGTTGATCGACTTTACCCTGAATCTAGAGCCCAGCTCCGAAGATTTGCACTATTTGATCACTGCGGGTGAGAATTTTTACAGTCAAGCCACGCCGGAACAAAAAGACACGAAAACCTTCGCCGAATGTGCCCGGATGCTGGCGGTCGCCTACAACCATGTTCACGAGGACTGGGCCAAAATAGTTTACTATCAG
>Ga0302319_10016808_pt1 | contig 13449 bp, 19 predicted proteins | sample Bog_T0_2_FD_203319 | JGI IMG/M metagenome (GOLD analysis project Ga0302319, IMG submission 203319) | Peat permafrost microbial communities from Stordalen Mire near Abisko, Sweden - Bog_T0_2 | ecosystem: Environmental > Terrestrial > Soil > Wetlands > Peat | place: Sweden: Abisko, Stordalen Mire...
GGCGGCGCCCAGACGGCGCTGGCATACACGGCGGCGCGGCTGGGCAAGCGCGCGACCATCTTCGTGGCCAAGCGGTCCGACCCGCATCCGCGCGCGATCGAGGCCAAGCGGATGGGCGCCCGGATTTTCCAGGTCGCGCCGGGATATCTGAACGTGGTGCGGCATCGGGCGCGCGCCTATGCGCAGGCCCGCAAGGCGTTGCTGGCGCCGTTCGGGTTCGATCTGCCGGGGGCGGTGGCCGCGATCGCCGCGGCGGCGCGGGCCACCGGCGAGGCGCCCGACGAGGTATGGTGCGCGGCGGGTTCCGGCGTGCTGGCGCGGGGGCTCGCGGCGGCGTGGCCCGACGCGCGGCGGCATGTCGTCCAGGTCGGCCGGACGTTGTCCGCCGGCGATGTCGCCGGCGCGTCGATCCACGTCTATCCGCGCGGGTTTGGCGAGCACGCCGCGCGCGCCGCGCCGTTTCCGTCCGATCCGCACTACGACGCCAAGGCCTGGGAAATCTGCCGCGAGCGGCATGGAACCGGCTGCGTCCTGTTTTGGAACGTGACCGGACCCGCGCGGCCGTAGCTCAATCCGCGACGCGAAACTCAATGCCCGCGCCGTTTTCGCCGGCAGCCGCATGGGCCGCCCGGACGATGTCCTCCGTGATCGCGGCGCGCGGCGCGGTGACGATCAGGAGCGGGAAGCCGCCGTCGTCTTCGATTTCCAGCCGCACCCCCGGGATCGCGGGGAGGTTCATCGCTTAACCCTCCGTGGTCGTGGGCGCGGCGACGATGCGAGCGAGTTTCCTTTGCGACGGCCGCATGAACTTCTTCGCCCGCTCGAACGCCGCCTCGGCGGCCTCGCGTGTCGGAAACCGCTGCGCGCGTCCCGGTTCGTCCGTCCAAATCGTTCCGCGCAGGTTATACCCGCTCGGCAGGCACACGATGAACGCGGCGGCGGCGGTATCGGTCTGGGTCATCTTGTTTCATCCTGTTCTCGGGCGCCATCGCCCGGCGAGGCAGTCTCTATCTCGCGATTTCGGGGGCAGGAGAGATTTTCTCTCGCCTCCGGAAAGAATTATCGAGCGCGAACGGAAGGCACCGGGTATTGCGCGCCGGTCGCCGTGATGGCGTAGACCACCGCCCGGCGGCCGTTCTGCCCATGGGTTGCGTTCATGGTGGCCTCGATGCCCCTGGCGCCCGCCAGCGTGGCGCTCTGTTCGGTGTAGGTTTCTTGCGGCCCCTTGCGGAAATGCACCGCGAAGCCCACGGCCGCGGCGATTTCCGCCGCGGCGTGGATGTCGGCGGCGTGCGGCTTGCCCCGGCTTCCGGGGCGCCGGTAGGCCATTACGCCACCTCGTTGTTCTGAAAACGGATCGCGGAGATCGCCCGGTCGCGATAGCGGATCAGGGCTTTCGGGCTCGTGCTGGTCGGGTTAATCGCGAACGCTTCGAGGCCGGCGATGTCGCGGGCGGCGACCAGGGCCGTCAGGGCATCGAGCTTCTTGCGGTACGGTTTGTGGGTATTCGCGGTGAAGTCGGGCGGGTTCGGCAGGATGCAGGCGTCGGTGATCGTCGGCTTGTCGCCGTAGGGCCGGCGGGTCGGCTTGGCCGCCTTCGCCGCCTTTTCCTCCATCAGCGCCTTGTTGGCCTGGAACATCTTGGCCCCCTTGGCGATCTTCTCCGCCGCGCGGCGATCGGCCGCCTCGGTCGCCTTGGTCGGCTTCTTGGCGGGCTTGGCCGGCAGGCCTTCCCATGCCGCCGCCTTGGCCTCGGCCGCGCGCTCGGCGTCATCGGCCTTCGCCGCGCGGGCGCCGAGGGTCGCGGGCGATGGGCCACCGGCGGGGCCGGTGATCGGCGCGCGCTTGGCGGCCGGGACGATCGGCGCCGCGGCGGGCGCGCGGCCGAGGGCCTCGTCGAGGCTGATGCCGCGATCCGCGAGGACCGCCATCGTGCGGCTGATCGCGACCGGCTTGCTCTCGAACTTGGTGACCGGGCGGGCGGCGAAACGGTTATGGATGATCGCGAGGTTCGCGGCGGTCATATTGGCGAGCGTCGTCATGTTCGTGTCTCTCTGCGTTGGTTGCGCCGCTCGGTGGCGGCGAAACTTCCTCTATCCGCAGTATTCGACCAGACCGAGCAAATACTTGTGTCGATCGCGAGTAAAATTGTCCGGCAGATTTACTGCGTCGCCGCCGGGATCAACTGGCCCGCGAACGGTTCCGATCGGCCAACGCCGCGCGCCCGCGGCTGGCGCGCGCCTGGGGCGGTTCCTGGGCCATGGCGGGCGGCGGCGCGGCCCGATGGGCCTGCGCCAGCAGGGCAAGCCATGCGGCCACCTGCGCCGGCGTGGCGGGTGCGTCGCGGCCCCATCGGCGGACCGTTGTTTCGTCGCGGCCCAGGACGGTGGCGAGGTGCCGCATCGACCAGCCGATCGTTTCCAGGCACTCGCGCAGTTCAGAGCCGTCCATCGCCGTCGTCTTTCGCCGTCATTGTTCGCATATCCAACACCTGGGCTCCGATAATTTGCAGGGCACTCGCTCGATCAGACCGCCATCGGGGGCGCCAAGCGGGCGCCCCGTCATGGCCTCGTCAATCCCCCGGCGGATCGTCAAACGGCATCTGGACCGCGCCGCCGGCGCTCACGCCGCTGACCATCCGTTCGCCGAAGCCGAACGGGTATCGATGCGCGGGCGAGGCGAGAACGAACAGGTGATATTGGTTCGCGATGTCGACGAGGCGGCTTTCCTTGGGATACAGTTCGATCGCCTCGTTTTCCGGTCCGACCAGCTCGTTCTTGATGCGCTGGAAATCGCGGAAATGCTCGACGCCGATCGGCGCCTTGTCGCGGCGCTTGATCGACAGATAGATCATCTCAGGCCAGCCGCCGGCCTCCGGCATGCGCTGAATGTTGACCTGATAGACGGCGTTGAGCATCACGGCATCGACCGCGCGCGTGCCCCCCGCGGCCTCCCGCACCCGCGCCTCGGGCTGGCCCAGCGCCGCGGCGATTTCCGCGATCCGCGCCTCGGATATCTCCGGCAGGGTGCCGTGTTCCCATGGTCCCCAGCCGCCGTTGATCGCGCCGATTTTTCGCCGTTGCGCGCGGTTCACGAGAAGAACTCCCCTTCGATGTCCTCGGTGGTTTCATAATCCGGGTCGCTGAAAATCTCGGCGCGGAACTCGGCCCGCCGCGCCGCCTCGCACTTCTCGCAGACGAAGCAACAGAAAATCAGCCGCGCATCGTAGAGCGCCCGACGCTGATACGGGTCGCACCGATGGCGCGTGTCCTGGCTCATGCCGCGCGCTCCGATGCACCCGCGTCGCAGGCCGATCACATCCGGCCCACGATGTCCGTGAGGCAATGGTTCCGGCGCCTGTCCAGCACGGGAGCAAGGGCCGACGGTAGAGTCCATGCCCCGCAGCCCCCGCACGGGTACAGGCCGGGCACGGGCGCGCCGTTGACGTGCCAGCCAACGTCGCGCACGTAGCGGGCACCCCAGGCGGTGATCGGCGGCACGCGGATCGGATCATCGGCGTCGAGAACGCCATACTTGCGCGGGTCCGCCTCGATCTGGACGATGGAGCGCGCATGCTCGGCGGCGCGAAACGCGTTGAACGCCGCGACCAGTTCCGCCGGCATCTCCCGGTCGATGTTATGTTCCCGCCGTAGCATTCCGATCTCGGCGACGGCCTGGACGAAGGCGTCTTCCCCGCCGCTCATGTGGCGGCGCTCGTAATCGGAAACCGTGTGCCGCACCGCGACCTCGAACGGCTCCCCGGTGCCGCTCACGCGGGTGCCCGTGTGGCCCATGTAGCCCCAGGCGAACGCGAAACGATAGGTCATGACTTCACCCCCTCCGGGTCGGCGCGGTCCTCGGGAACGCGGTCATCCTCAAACCTCACGTTCTCCGCTACAACCTCGCGGTCGTTATCGCCCGTCTCGTAACGGTCGATGTAGGCGATCACCCCTTGGCGGCGCTCGTCATAATCAACATGGCTCGGGCCATCCTGGCTCGTCATGATTTCCACGGCGGCCGCTTTCGCCTTTACGATGGCCTCCGCGTCTGACGCCGCCTCCACGTCGACGGCCTCGAACGCTTGCAGCCAGAAGGCCACCTTGACCTTGTATTTCCGGGTCATTTCACTTCGCCATCACGTTGAGGGCGAAACTCAGGTTCGTCCCGGTCGGCCCGGCGATCGGCGTGGTGCCCCCGGAGGACGCCACAAGTTTGGTCTTGCCGGAGCTTGAGGGCGGCGCCGCGGTGATCGCGCGGGCGGAAATGTCCACGGTAATCACCAGCTTGTTCGCGCCGACAATCTCGTAGGATACGTTGTGCATGTCATCGTCCCCTGTATGCGGGCAGCCCGATCGCCGCGCGGCGATCATCCTCGGTCAGAACCTCGTTGCAGCGGTTGAGCTCATCCCAGGCGCTGCGCGGCACGCTGGGCGTCCATCGCAGGCCGTAGGCGCGGGTCAGGCGGGCAAAGACAGCCTGCGCCTCGGGCACCGTGAGCGGCGGCGGTGCCGCCTCTTGTGCGCCGGAAAGCGGGTCATTATCGATAGTGTCCATCGTGGATGTGTTCCCTAGCCGGAAATGAAGCGACGTTGCGGCATTGCCCAACGGGGCCGACGGGTTGCAGCCCATCGGCCCCCCCGGGATCAGGCCTTGATTTCGGCCATGCGCGCGCCGAGAGCCCAGAGTGCCCGGTTGAGGCGCACATCGCCGTCGATGCCCTGGACTTCGCGCGATGTGCTGCGGCGGGTGCGCCGCGTCACGGGATCGCGCGTCAGGCCGCGCAGGCCGCCGCGCACAGCGTTTTCCTGGATCCGGTTGAACGTCGTCCAGAGATCGTTCGGCCGATCCTCCTGGCGGCGGACATCGAGCAACTGCTCGGGGCGGATCGCGGTCGATATCTCGCCGGCGGCATCGGCGAACCGCAGGAAATGCGCCTGCTCGGCGAACGCGTGTTGCTCATCGGGGGACAGCTCGATCCCGGCCCAGGCGTCGGCGCATTGCAGCGCCGTCCGGCTCTCGTTGAGCACCTTGTAACTGCCCTGGATGACCTTGGACCGAACGTCGCCGGAATGACTGACCGATACCGAGCCGTCGAGCCGGTCCGACGCGATCATGCCGTTGAGGCAAACCAGCCTGAAAACACCGGCATAGAGCTTGTAGGCCGATGATCCGTCCTGCGCGTTGACCAGAACGACCTCGGGGAACGTGGCGCCGACCCGCAGGCCATGCGTCGTGCTAGGCTGGCTGCGATGGCGGAACCGGACCAGATGCTTGCCGTGCTCGTTCCTGCCGTACCGCGCGGCGCTCTGCTTGGCGAAAACCGGATCGAACCCCTCGGCGCGAAGGGCGCCGATGACCACGCCCGTGGGGATGACCGCGAACCGCGCGCTGCGGCTCTCATGCGCCTCGGAGGCGAATACCGAGGGCGCCGCGGTGGAAATCTGCTCGTCGGTCAGGACCGATTGGCCGATGTGCATCGAGTGTCGATTGATAAACGTCATTCGAGAAAGTCCCTGTTCGCGGCTCGCGGGATGCGGAACCGCCAACGCAGGGAGCCGCAAAACGCGGCCTGCCGCAACTGCTCATTTGGGAAACTGGCGAGTTAAAACTGGAGTTTTCGCGATGTCCGATGCTCCGGCTCCGGCGACTTATCCGATTGGCACCATCGCGCGGCTGCTCGATCTGACCGAGCGCCAGATCTACAATCTCGCGGCGCGTGGCGTCCTGCCCAGGGCCGAACGCGGCCGATACGAGATCGCGCCGGTGGTGCGCGCCTACATCAAATACCTGCGCGAGCGCACGGTCGAAGGCGACGCCAAGAGCGGCGAGTTTCTTGGTTCGCGCACCCGGCTGCTGACCGCGCGGGCGCGCAAGGCCGAGGCCGAGGTTGAATTGCTCGCGGGAACGCTGCTCGCGCGCGATGATGTCGAGACGGCCTGGTCAATGATTATTATCAACATTCGCGCGCGGTTCCTCGCGTTGCCGAGCAGCGTTGGACCCGCGCTGCATCGGGCCAAAACGCTGCGGGAACTGGTGTCGATCCTGAAAGGCGCGGTCGATGACGCGCTCACCGAAATCGCGAACACCGCCATATATGCCCAGCCTGTCGCCGAAGGGATCGCCGGCGCTGTTGGCGACGATGCGATCGGTGCTGCTGCGGCTGGGGCCACCGCCGAATCTCACGCTGTCGCAATGGGCTGACCGCTATGCCGTGCTCTCGCGCGAAACCAGCGCGCAACCCGGCAAGTTCCACGCCTACGGCTATCAGATCGGGATGATGGACGCGGTGACCGATCCATCGGTGACCGAGATCACCGTAATGAAATCGGCCCGCGTGGGCTACACGCGCATCCTTGACCACACGATCGGCTATTTCATCCATCAGGATCCGTCGCCGGTCCTCGTCGTGCAGCCCCGCGTGGAGGACGCGGAGGATTACAGCACGTCCGAGATCGAGCCGATGCTGCGCGACACGCCCGTGCTGGCCGAGATCGCCGGCGAACAGCGCGCGAGCGATCCGGCGCAGCGCATGCTCAAGCGCACGTTTCGCAACGGCGCGTCGGTGGCATTCATTGGCGCGAACTCCGCTGGCGGGTTCCGGCGCATCTCCGCACGCGTCGTGCTGTTCGATGAGGTTGACGGCTATCCCGTGGGCGGCGTCGGCTCCGAGGGCGATCAGATCGCGCTCGGGATCAAGCGGTCGGATTCCTATTGGAACCGCGTCATCGTCGCCGGATCGACGCCGACGACGGCCGGGACAAGCCGCATCGAGAAGCGGTTCCTCGAAAGCGACCAGCGGTACTATTTCGTGCCGTGCCCGCATTGCGGCGAAATGCAGCGCCTCGAATGGGGCGGCCCCGATCTGCCGTACGGCATCAAATGGGATCGCGACGACAAGGGGCGCGGCCTGCCCGACACGGTGCATTACGTCTGCCGCGCGAACGGCTGCATCATTGAGGAGAGCGACAAGGCGCCGATGATCGCGGCGGGCGAGTGGCGGGCCACGCGGCCGTTTTCCGGCCACGCTGGCTTTCACGTTTGGGCCGCCTATTCGCTGTTCGTCAACGCCCGTTGGGCGATGCTGGTCGCCGAGTGGCTGCGGGTGAAGGATGACCCGCTCCAGCGCAAGACGTTCCACAACCTGGTGCTCGGCCTCCCGTACGAGGATCGCGGCCAAGGTGCTTTGAACGAGCGGACGCTCGCGGCCCGCACGGAAGTGTTCGCCGCCGAGGTGCCCGATGGCGTGGCCGTGGTGACCGCGGGCGTGGACGTGCAGGACGATCGCGTCGAGATCGAGGTCGTCGGCTGGGGCCGCAACGAGGAAAGCTGGTCGATCGCGCATGAGGTAATCGAGGGCGATCCCGACACGACGCCGCTATGGGATCAGGTCGACGGGTTCCTCAAACGCATCTGGAAACGCGGCGACGGGCGCGGCTTCGAGATCATGGCGACCTGCATCGACAGCGGCGGCCACCACACCCAGCGCGTCTACAATTTCTCCCGCGAGCGCCTCGGCCGGCGGGTCTGGGCGATCAAGGGCGAGGCCGCGCGGGGCGGCACACGCTCGCCGGTGTGGCCCACGAAGCGGCCGTCGGCGCGCAACAAGGCGGCGTTCCGGCCAATCATCATCGGGGTGAACGCCGCCAAGGATGTCATCCGCTCGCGCCTGGCGATAAAGCCGCCGCTCGACGGCGCCATGGGGCCGATAGCCGGCTACATGCACTTCCCGACCGACCGCGACATCAACTATTTCGCGCAACTTGTTTCGGAAAGGTCGGCCACGAAGCTGGTCGCCGGCCGCGCGTTCCGGGTGTGGGAACTGATCCCGGGCCGAGCAAATGAGGCGCTCGACATGAGGGTCTACGCCTACGCCGCGCTCTGCGGGCTGCTCAACGCCGGCCTCAAGCTGAACAGGCGGGCCGAGGCGCTTGGCGGTTGGGCGGATCAACCCCGGGCCAGCGCCGAACCTGACCGGCGCCCAGATGCGCCGGCGGTTGCCCCTGCGGCGCAGGTGGCCGCCGCCGCCAAATCCGCCGAGGCTTCCCGGGCGGCTCGCATCGCCCGCATGACGATCCGCTAGGGCCAACCAGCGGCCAACCAGCGGCCAACCGGAGTGTCCCCATGACGCTTGTGAACATCACCACCGGGCAGCCGGTGACGGTGGGCGTCGTCGGCTATGCGCCGACGCGCCCCACCATCCTCACCGGCATGTCCGTGCCGCAGCTGCAGGCAGCGCTGGCCTCGGCGCAGCTGGCGCTCACGAACTGGCAGGTCGGCGGCAAGGTGGTGACCGCCAGCTATGGCCAGGGCGACGGCACGAAATCAGTCACGTACAACATGATCAACATCGGCCAGCTCACCGGCTGGATCATGCTGTTGCAGCAGGCGCTCGGCGTCCGGAACCTCCGGCGCCCGATGCGTCCGGTCTACTATTGACCGAAATCCGCGTCCTCGGTCCGGACGGACGGCCGCTGCCGCCATCGCCGCGCGCGCGGCGTCAGGCGGCGCTCATCGGCGGCCTCGGCTCCCCGGCCTATGACGCCGCCAACCGCACGTCACAGACCTTCGCGGCCTGGCAACCATACCTTTGGTCAGCCGACAGCGAGCTGAATCCGTATCGCGATACGATCGTCGCCCGGGCGCGCGACCTTGTTCGCAACGATGGTTGGGCCTCCGGCGCGGTCACCCGCATCTTGGACAACGCCGTCGGCGCCAATTTTCGGCCCATCGCCAAACCGGACTGGCGGTTTCTCGCGCGGGAAACCGGCTGTGCGTTCGATCACGAATGGGCCAAGGATTTCGGGCGCGCCGTCGACAGCCACTGGCGTTCCTGGGCCGACGACCCCGGCAATTATTGCGACGCGGGCCGCAACCTGACGTTCGGCGGCATGATGCGCGTGGCCTTCCGTCACGAGCTGGTCGACGGTGACAGCCTTGCGCTGATGCCCGTGATCAAGGAGCGCGTCGGCCTGGGGCGCGCGCGCTACGCCACCGCCGTGCAGATCGTCGATCCGGACCGATTGTCCAACCCGCAGCTGGTGTTCGATCGCGACACGCTGCGCGGCGGCGTCGAAGTCGACCAATGGGGTGCCGCGACGGCGTACTGGATTCGCAAGGCGCACCAGGGCGATTGGTGGGCGGCGGCGGACAGCATGACCTGGATAAAATGCCCGCGCGAGACCCGCTACGGCCGCCCGGTGGTCATCCACCACTTTCCGGCCGAGCGCGCCGGCCAGCATCGCGGCGGCGTCGGCATTTTCACGCCGATCATGCAACGGCTGAAAATGCTGGTGCGCTACGACAACAGCGAACTCGAGGCGGCGATCATCAACGCGATTTTCTCGGCGTACGTCGAAAGCCCGATGGACCCGTCGCTGGTGAAGCAGGCGATGGGCGGCGACGAAGCGGACATCGACGGCGCCACGTCGCTGAACGGCTACCAGGAGGATCGCGTCGCCTGGGCGCGGCAGAACTCGATCGCGATCAACGGCGCCACCATGCCGCATCTGTTCCCCGGGGAAAGCATCAACACGATTTCGGCGGAGCGCCCGACCAGCAACTTCAAGGATTTCGAGAACGCGGTGCTGCGCAACGTCGCCGCCGGCACCGGCCTCTCCGCGCAGCAGATCAGCAACGACTGGTCGGACGTAAACTATTCCAGCGCGCGCGGCGCGATGCTGGAGGCGTGGAAAACGCTGGAGCGCCGCCGCGATACGTTCGCGTCCGGCTTCGCCGATCCGATCCGCTCCGCCTGGCTGGAGGAATCGATGATCGTCGACAACCTGCCGCTGCCGAACGGCGCGCCTGACTACATGGAATATCGGCACGCCTATTCGCGCTGCCGTTGGGTCGGCCCCGGACGCGGCTGGATCAACCCGGTTGACGAGAAGAAGGGCGCGATCATGGGCATGGATGCGTGCCTCTCGACGCTGGAGGAGGAATTGGCGCTGCAAGGCCAGGATATCGAGGAGGTGTTGCAACAGCGCGCGCATGAAATCGAGATGATGAAGACTCTTAACATCCCGCTACCGCAATGGGCGATCGGCGTCCCGGAACAAGCGGCCGAGAAGGCGCCGGAGGCGGTATGAAGGCGCCGACCCTCGGCTACCCCGCCCGCCTGCTCAACCGCCCGCTGCTGCTGCTGCCGGAGCATCTGGCCGCGCTCTCGGCGATGGAGCGGGACCGCGCCGCGGGATACGTTGAAATTGACGACATCGATCAGCCGCCGGCGCCGGAAACGCTGGGTCAAATCGCGGTAATTCCGGTCTGTGGCGTGCTGACGAACAGCCGTGACTGGTGGTTCTGCGGATCTTCCTACGGCGACATCACCGCGAGCTTCATCGAAGCAATGGGCGATGATTCGGTGAAGGCGATCGTGCTCCGCGTGGACAGCCCCGGCGGGGAGTGCGCCGGCTGCGCGGAAGTCGGCGACCTCATCTATGCCGCGCGCGGCGAAAAACCCATGGTGGCCATCTTGGACCCCTATGCGTGCTCCGCGGCGTATTGGTTGGCCAGCGCCTGCGACCTGGTCACCATTCCGGCCGCCGGCATGAGCGGCAGCATCGGGGCGATCCAACTGCATGTGGACGTCACGAAAATGCTCTCGAACGCCGGGATCAAGGTTACGACCATTCAATACGGCGACGAAAAGTCGGACGGCTACCCCACCACGAAACTCAGTGACGCGGCGCTGGCGCGCTTTCAGGCGGACATCGACCTGATCGGCGAGGATTTTGTCGCCGCCGTCGCCCGCAATCGCGGGCTGTCCGCCGATGCGGTCCGCGCCACCCAGGCGCGTGCGTATCTGGGTGTCAACGGCGTGACCGCCGGGCTTGTCGACGCGGTCATGTCGCCGACCGAGGCTTTCGCCGAACTGATGGCGTCGCTGCGGGAAGTCGACTGACCCGGCCTTAACACTCGCCGGCCCGCGCTGGCGCCCCCCGAAAAATCAAGGAGAACAACGATGGCAACAGCTCAAGCTCTGAGCCCTTTCGCGCGCCTGTTTCGTTCGGCGGCTGTCGCCGAAGCCGCCGCCAAGGCCGCCGCCGACGAGGACGCGAAGAAGGCCGCCGCCGCCAAGAAAGCGGCCGAGGACGACGGGGAAGAAGATGACGCCAAGAAGGCCAAGGCCAAGGCCGAGGAAGACGACGAGAAGAAAAAGGATGGCGACGCCAAGAAGAAGGCCGCCGATGACGACGACGGCGAAAATGACGACGACGATGACGACGACGACGACGACAAGAAGAAAAAGACCAAGGCGAAACGTTCAAAGTCCGAGGGCGACGACGACTCCGACAAGGATGACGAGAAGGACGACAAGGCGTCGGCGGCGCGCGCGCGTGAGCGCGGTCGCATCGAGGCGATCATGATGTCCGACGCGGCGGCGGCCAATCCGACCGCCGCGCTGCACATGGCGGTTCATACCGCGACGCCACGCCGGGCCGCGATCGGCATGCTGACCGCTTTCGCGCCGGTGGCCGCTCCGGCGGCGCCGGCCAAGAACGGCAACCAGGAAGCCAGGAAGCGCCTCGAAGCGGTCCAGGTGCCCGATGTGGGGGCCGATGATCCGGCGCCCGCCGCCGGCGCCCAGGCCACCGCCGCCGCGATCATCGCCGCCGGCAAGAAACGCCGCGGCGAAGCCGCCTAACCCCGTCCCGAAAGGAATTTTCCCATGGTTCTCAACATCACGCCGTACGGCGACAATCCCTGGGTTCCCGGGGAATTCGCCTACAGCTACACGCCGGACCAGCTGATCGCCGGCGACCACAACCTGGTGACGCAGCCAATCGTCATCGGCGCCGGCATTCTGGCGCGCGGCACCGTGCTCGGCCAGCAGACGGCGTTCACGGCCGCCGCCTCGCCCGGCCCCGCGAACGTGGGCAACGGCACGGTTGGCGCGATCACCCCCGGCGCGGGCGAGGAGTACGGCGCGCCTTATACGCTCGTTGCCACGGCCGCCAACACCTTCGCGGTCTCCGATCCCGAGAAACAGCCGCTCGGCAACGCCACCGTCGGCACGCCGTTCAACTCCCCGGAAATCGCCTTCACCATCAGCGCCGGCGCCACCCCCTTCGCCGTGGGGGACAGCTTCGCGATCGCGATCACGTCCGGCACCGGAACGTATATCGCGAGCGTCAAGACCGCGACGGACGGCAGCCAGGTCCCGAGCGTGATTCTGGCCGATGCCGCCAACGCCAGCGCGGGGCCGGTCAAGGGCGGTGCCTACGTCAGTGGGGAATTCAACGCGGGCCGGATCATCGCGGACGCGTCGTGGAGCGTCGCCCAGCTCACCACGGCGATGGCGGCGTTCGGCATCCACATCAAATCCTCCGTCACCGCGGTTGATCCCGTTGAACTCCCCTAACGGACGGCGCCCGGCGCTGGCGACCACGCGCTGACAAATTTCCGAAGGTAAACGAAAATGTCCGGCTCCTCAGGCGGCAATCTCATCTACGATACGACGACGCTCGTGCAGGTGGTTCCAAACCTCAAACGCGCGCAGTCATTCCTGCTCGACAAGTTTTTTCCGAACATCATCACGTCCGACAGCGAATTCGTCGCCATCGACGTGGACATCGGCAAGCGGCGCATGTCGCCGTTCGTCTCGCCGCTGGTTGAAGGAAAGATGGTCGAAAGCCGGCGCATCCAAACAAACGTGTTCAAGCCCGCCTACATCAAGGATAAGCGCGCGCCGGATCTGCGGCGGCCGGTGCGGCGCATGATCGGGGAGCGGATCGGCGGCGACATGACCGGCGCGGAGCGCGAGATGGCCAACCTTGAATTCGAGATGACGGATCAGATCGACATGCTGACCCGTCGCCTGGAATGGATGGCGGCGCAGGCGCTGATGACGGGCACCGTGACGATCGCCGGCGACGGCTTTCCCACCACCGTCATCGACTTTGGCCGCAGCCCCACGCTGACGCTGCTCCTGACCGGCGCCGCGCAATGGGGGCAGGCGAGCAACTTCAACGCCGCCGGCCTCGATCCCGTGCCCACGGCCAGCATCGACACCTGGCAGCATGACATCCTGAAATCCTCGGGCGCGATGGTCACCGACATCATCTTCACCCCGACGCCGTGGACGCGCTTTCTGGCCTCCGTGGGCGTCCAGGGCGCGGTCTACTACCCGAAGTTGGGAGACGGCAACGATCTGAACCCCGGCGCGCAGATCGCGCGCGGCGGCGTCTACAAGGGACGCTGGGGCCAGTATGATTGCTGGGTCTACAACGATTGGTATGTCGACGAGAACAACGTCGAACAGCCGATGATCCCGGACGGGACCGTGATGATGGGCGGCCCTGAATTGATGGGCACCCGTGGGTTCGGCATCATCGTCGATCCCGACTTCAACTATCAGTCCATGCCGTTCGCGCCGAAAACGTGGACGAGCAAGGACCCGGCGCAGCGGCTCATCATGATGCAGTCGGCGCCGATCGTCATTCCATC
>Ga0302319_10016810_pt1 | contig 13448 bp, 5 predicted proteins | sample Bog_T0_2_FD_203319 | JGI IMG/M metagenome (GOLD analysis project Ga0302319, IMG submission 203319) | Peat permafrost microbial communities from Stordalen Mire near Abisko, Sweden - Bog_T0_2 | ecosystem: Environmental > Terrestrial > Soil > Wetlands > Peat | place: Sweden: Abisko, Stordalen Mire...
CTGCGCGCTGCTGCGCCTCTGTGAGGTTGAATGTGGGGTTCCCGACCAGCACCGCGCTCTTTGACGCCGCGCCGCGCCGCGTTCTCAGCAGATCCTTTGTGCTGTTTACGAAATGCAATTGGTATTTTTCCAAAATCAATTTCCCGCTGTGGTCGGCAAACAATCCCATCGAAATCTGATTGAGCACGCCATCCGGCGAGACGAACACGCGCCTGGTGGTTGACAGCGATGGTTCGAGCGGTTTCCAAAAAGCATCGTAGGCTGCGCTAGTATTCCCGGCCGCTGCTCGCGGGGCCGCATGCTCCGGCGGTTCTGGTTCGGCTGCAATGCCGCGCGTGACGCCGACATGCGCGCTGTAGCCGGCGATCGGGGCGGCTTCAAGTTCCTTTGCCTGACCTAATACGATGAAGTCGGGACTCTTCGATTCAGGCTTTACTACCAGGGCGATGTAGTAGATGGTGCTGGTAAAGCTCTTGCCGTTGTGGAATTGGAATCGCGCGAATTCAACGGCAGCTTCGCCGGGCTTGAGAGCCTTCTGCACATCGTGCCATGTCGCCTCGGCAAGCGTCTTCTGGTCAGAAAATGCCGAGGCGCGTTTCACCAATTCCTGCTCGAGTTGATTTGTCTCTTGCTGCAGCTGTGCGATTACTTTGCGGCGGTCGGCGGGATCTCCCTGAGATGAGGACACCACGCCTGCGAGCTCTGTTTTTCTGGCGGTGAGTTTATCGAGCAAGGCAATAGCGTCGCGATCGCCGCTGGCCAAGATTTTCGCGCGCAACGCGGCCGCACTCGCAGCGATAAACCCTTTCTCCTGGAGAAGACTGTCGTAAACCTTGCCGGCCAAGTCGGGATTGCGGTCGTGATATTTGAGCGCAAAGCTGAAGAAGAGCGGAAAAGCGCCAGGAACTGTCGCGAGAAAATTCAGCCTGTCTTTTTCGCTCATGTACGCGGCGTTCGATCTGAATTGTTCCATCAGGTTGTTGATGCGGCGGTCAAAAAATGGCTCTGCCTGGTCGGGCTTGTCCCAGCCGTAGTAGAAGGTGGCGAGATTCATCAGCGCTTCGCCTGTATCGGGATGGTTGGGCCCGAGCGCCGCTTCTTCGATCGTCAACGCGCGGTGAAACAGCGGTTCTGCCTGCGTGTATTTTTGCTGATCGGCATAATCGGATGCTAGTCCGATGAGATCTCCGGCCACGTCGGGATGATTGGGGCCAAGGGACGCCTCGGCGATGGCGAGGGCCTGTTGGTACATCGGCTCGGCATTGGCGGCCTTTCCTTCGTACCCATAGACAGCGGCGAGACTCGAGAGATTTTCAGCAACGACGGGATGCTTCGGTCCATACACGGCCTGGTTGATCGCCAGCGCACCGCGCAGAAACCGCTCCGCGTCGGCCAGCTTCGATTCATCAACGTAGAGCGACGCCATCTTATTCAAGACCACAGCCACGCCTGGATGGGTCTTCCCCAGCGTCTTCAAATCGATGGTCATGGCTTGCCGATACATGGCTTCGGCCTGACCCCATTTGCCTTGATTTTTATACATGCTTCCGAGGCTGACGAGAGTCTCAGCGACCGCAGGATGGTCAGGACCGAGAACTTTCTCGCGATTGGCGAGAGCTTTTTGGTATGCGTTCTCGGCCTCTTGATAGCGACCCTGCGATTGATAATCTGAGCCCAGGCGATCGAGCACGAAAGCGACTTCAGCGCTTCCTCCGCCGAAGGTTGCCTGGTCAATCGATTGGGCGCGGAGAAGAAGCGGTTCGGCGGCCGCGTATCTGCCCTGATTCAGATAAATGGTGGCGAGGTTCGCCATTCGCAGGGCCACGGTTGGGTGATCTTTGCCGAGGGCGCGGGTGTCGATCCCAATCGCTTTCAGGAAGAGCTGCTCGGCGTCGGAATATTTTCCTTGTTTCGAGTAAAGGTCCGCGAGGTTGTTGAAGTCGGTCGCTATCTCATCCGGCTCAACACCCTGTGCCTTCTCATCGATGGCGATGGCGCGCCGGTAGAGGGGTTCTGCTTCGGCGTATTTCGCCTCCGCCATGAAGACGACTGCGAGGTTGCTTGCCGTGGTTGCGACTTCGGGATCGTTCGGGCCGCGCAGCTTCTCGTGAAGTTGCAGAGCTTGCTGCAGAAGCTTTTCGGCGTCGGTATAGCGCGCTTGAATTCGATAAAGGTTGCCGAGGTTGTTGAATTGCGAGGCCACGTCTTCACTTTGCGAGCCGCTCACCTTCGCAAAGATTTCCAGTGACCGCCGGAATGCATTCTCTGCATCGGCATACTTTTCAAGCTCCTCGAGGACCAGCCCAAGCTCGTTCAACGACAGGGCGACGTGACGATCCTGCGCACCAAACGTCGATTGCGCCACGGTGACCGCCTGCTGAACAAGAGGCAACGCGTCACTGTACCGGCCTTGATTCCGAAGTTGGAGAACCTGTTCGCTGAGCTGATTCCAGCGCGCCGGCTGAGCAGCGGCGGCGAGGCACGATGAGCAAAACATGGTGGCAAGCAGGACGCGGCATGCAACCGCCGTGCGTCCGTTGATGGTGCAGCGCTGCGCAAAGAATGTCGCGGCACAAACGCTAAAAGAGCGATCTGAGGGTTTCAACCGCTTACCCATCGCGTTGACCTCGCGTGTCAAAGTGCCGGTGAGCCAGGGCGCGTCAATTGAACGAAACAGGGAAGGTAAATAGTGTACCGCTGAAGATTTCGCCGCGAACGCGACTGGGCACATTTCTTTTCGAGCCGCTACTGCGCGGGAATGCGAAACACGTTGACTGAGTAAGGGGGCAATTGCACCGGGATAACTCCCGCATTGAACTGCAGGGTGGAAGACTCGGGCGCTACGTTGGTGGGGTGATCAAAGCTGTTTTCGGCATTGAGGTCAGCGCTTGCCAGGGTTGTGACGGACACCTTTGCTGATGCGTTGATGCCGGTCAACCTGATCTCCGCCGGTCGCGCATTCGGCGAGTAGTTGATCGCTTTCACGATCAGCTCATGCGCGCTTTCGTCGAGCGTAGCGCTTGTGTACAGGCCGTCAACGGCCTCCGGCGTTACAGGGATGATCCGCGAGCCAACGTTGCCGGCGAATACCTTCTGAACGTAATAATCCGTTGTGCCGAATGAGCGCAGATTGTCAAACCAGATTGCGTCAGGCTTCCATTGCCATGCGTCCGCGTGCGCCAGCAGCGGGGCATAGGACGCCATCCTTACCACATCCCCGTTGCGTTCCAGGCCGGTCATGAATGCGGCCTCCGAGATTGCGGTCTTCCAGTTGTTGCGATTATCAGCGCTCGTCGACATCACGCTTTGGGCGGCGTACTCCCCGGCGAAGACCTTGGGACCTGATCGGTCGTAGCGGTCGTAGCGGCTTGTGTTTGAAAGAAACCACTCGGGACTCATGTAGTAATGCTCGTCCACAATGTCCGCATGAAGCTGCCGCCAGGTGGACCATAAGCTTTCGAACGGCTCGCCGGAAGGAAAAGGCCCCGCGGCAACCACCAGTTCGATCTCAGGGTGCTTGGATTTCAATGCAGCCGCAAACACTTTGTAGCGCTCCACGTAACGCGGTCCCCATTGTTCATTGCCGACGCCGATCATGGTGAGGTGGAACGGCTCAGGATGCCCCATGTCCGCCCGCAGCTTGCCCCAGGGCGAGGTCGCAGGGCCGTTGGCGAAGTCGATGAGGTCGAGCGCGTCCTGCACATACTCATCAAGTTGATTGAGCGCCGCCGTCTCACTGGAATTGAATTGGCAGGCCATGCCGCAGTTCAAAATTGGCAGGGGCTTGGCGCCGATGTCCTCGGCAAGCTGGAAGTATTCAAAAAAGCCCAGGCCGAAAGACTGGAAGTAGTCAGGTGCCGGCCTCTGGTCGAACTCATCATTCCAGCGGTTGATGATGGTTTGCCTCTTCGCGATATCTCCCACCGTGTTTTTCCAGCGATAGCGCGTTGCCAGCAAACGGCCTTCAACGATGCAGCCTCCGGGAAAGCGAAGAAATCCGGGGTGCATGTCGTAAAGCAATTGGACAAGATCTTTGCGCAATCCGTTGGGGCGTTGCTTCCAGGTGTCGACGGGGAACAATGAAACCATATCCAGATCGAGCGAACCTTTCTCATCCACCATCAGGTTGAGCCGGGCGCGCTGTGCAGTGGCACTCATCCGAATCACGGTCTCGTACCGCTTCCAATGATCGTCGAATCCCTCTATCTTTCCGCTTCCAATCTCACGGCCGCTTTCATCTATAATGGTGGCCCGAACCGCTTTCGGTCCCTTGGTTCGCACGTAGGCGGAGAGCCGGTATTCAGCACCGCTCTCAACGCCCATTCCGCGAAAGCCCGTGTTGTAGAACGCGTAACCCGATTCGTAGACGCGAACCCGCAAATAATGTGGATTGGTCGGGTTGAGCGGGCCTTCAGTGTGGATACCGAGCTCGCCCTTGGGGGTGTCGAGGCCCTTGCCGCTGAACCCTAAAACCTCGTGCCATCCGGTCAATGGCTCCTGGAACTCGAACGATCGATTCTTGACCAATTCCGGATACAGCCCGCCGTCCGCTCCGAAGTTGATGTCTTCGAAGAAAACGCCGTACATGGAGGGAGAGATGGCCGCTCCGGGGTGCGATGCATCGACGGAGATGACGGCGGCGTTCTGGCTGCCCTGGGCGGAAAGGCATGCTGGAAGGAGCGCGACGAGAAGGGCAGCAAACCAGGGGATTCTGCGCATAAGATTTGGCCTCGATCTTAGTGGCTAGCCGGTAAGCGTGTCTACTGGTGGGGCTCGCGACAGCGGGTGTGGGGTTGGGCCTTTATCTACTCTTTTTCCGCACTGTTCGCTTTAATCCGGTTGCGTTGGGCACCGGCAGGCAGAGCCGGGACACAACGAGCCCCGGACTTCCGCTCGACGCAATCCGCGACCCGATGTGCTGCCAGAGTTCCCAGCTGAGTACTTAAAGGGTGGTTCAAGCCCGCTGAATGACGCACGCGTGTCTCCGTCAGTCTTGTCGACTTTCCATGCAGCGAAGGGTCTTTATCTGGGGAATTTCGAAATATGATTCGGCCGAGACTCTATGCCTGCTTGGAGGTCAACCTGATTCCTCAGACACTTGCGGCGCGTCCAAGCAGAGTATTCGAGATCAAAGAAAAGGAGTGCGCTGGGTCACAGTCAGGAAAAGTGCGGGGCGTAGGATGGAAACGTTTCTATGAGAAGCAATTCGCATGATGTGGCCTTTCTGCGCGGGGCTTAGATACTTAGACGCGCCCATACCATAAACGATTACATAACGAGGGCGCGTGATATTCAGGGGGAAGTGCGTTCATGAAAATCAAATGGGTTTTCCTGCTAGTTGTATTTTTGATGTCGGCCGGTTTCCTGGGGGCACAGGAGTTTACTGGGCGAGTTTCTGATAGCAGCGGGGCAGTCTTATCGAAGGCCAAGATTACTGCGCATAACCTGGAAACCAATCTCGATACTGTGACCGATTCTACGGCCTCGGGTGACTACACGATCCCCTATCTCAAGCCGGGTAACTACACGGTGTCGGCGCAAGCAAATGGTTTCGAAGGAGGGCTTCGTACCGGGGTCGTTCTTGAGGTAGGTCAAACGGCCACTGTCAATTTCTCTCTGAAGATTGGGCGGGCGACAGAAACCGTAACCGTCCACGGCGATGCCCTTATCGATTTCGGCAAGGCGGACCAGGGCGAGGTGGTAGAGAATACACGCGTTACGGAGCTTCCGCTCAACGGGCGCGACCCCGGCATGCTTTCCATTCTGAGCGCTGGGGCTATTTGGACGGGCAGTATTCAGTATCAACGGCCGTTTGATGATACGCAGGCGAATCTTGCGGTGAACGGCGGGCAGCCAGGCAATGTCACCTTGATGATGGACGGCGTTGCGAACACGGCTTCGCCGATTAACAATGCCGGCCAGACGACGATCGCTTATGTTCCGCCGGTGGATTCGGTGCAGGAATTCAAGATCATCACCAACGCATACGACGCGCAGTACGGGTTGATGGCGGGCGGCGTAGAAGACGTGACGCTCAAGTCGGGTACCAATAAGCTTCACGGGGATGTGTACGAATACGCTCGCCGGACGTTCCTCGACGCGAACACATGGCAGAACGACTACAAGATTGCCACGGCGACGCCGGGATCAAATGTTACGCCCTTCGCGACCGAGAAGCACAAGCTGGACCAATACGGCGCACAGTTGGATGGCCCGGTGATCATACCGAAACTCTACAACGGGCGGAACAAATCCTTTTTTACGATGCAGTACGAAAACTGGAATGAGATCGAACCGAACACGGTCACCGATTCCGTACCAGACCCCAAATGGATCAACGGCGATTTCAGCAGCCTGGTGTATTGGACCGGCACCGCATACGCACCAATGAGCATCCTCGATCCCGAGAATATATCGCAGAACTCGAACGGCACGTGGGTACGTGTTCCATTCGGTCCTAACGACAGCATCAATCCCACCGCTGCCGCAAATATCATCCCAACTTCACGGATCAACGCGACTGCGAAAAAAATTCTCTCCTTTTATCCGGCGCCAAATACGGCGACTGCTCCTGGATCCAATCCGTTTGCGAACAACTTCACTGCGCCTGGAAGCGATACGGACCGGTATCGCAACGTGCTCGGCAAATGGGACCAGGTCTTATCGTCGAAAGATCGCCTCAGCCTCCATTATGGATACTGGGAACGCGTAGAGGTCCGCAGCTATGATGGCTTCACAGGCCCGGAACAGGAAGGGCAGTTACCTCACGGGGAACGCAGCCACACGTTTACGCTCGAAGAGACGCACACGGTGACTCCAAATCTGCTGCTCGATTTCCGCGCCAATGCATCGGTCAGAGCCGACTACTCCTACAACGGACCGGCTTACAACCCGACCGGGCTTGGCTGGTCTGCCGCGGAAGCTGCTTCGATGGGACCCGCAGCGGCGAGCGAGTTCCCTTATCTTGACATTAGTGAATTTGCGAGCTTCGGCACGAACAGCAATGGCCAGAACGTCAAGAACTCACTTTCAATGCTTCCTACCGTAACCTGGGTAAAAAACAAGCACACTATCCATGCGGGTCTTGATCTTCGCCTCTGGCAAATTGGATACGACGTCATCGGGGGCGGCAACAATTTTTGGCTTGATCGCACCTGGACTCAGACTAACTGCGGCAGTTGCGGTTCATGGGATCCGGCTAGCGGTAACTCCATCGCTTCTCTCTTACTTGGCAACCCGACCTCAGGCTCCAACTCCATCAACACTGAAACGTATTGGTCTTCGCATTATTGGGCTCCGTTCTTTCAGGATGACTGGAAGGTCAACAACAGGCTGACGCTCAACCTGGGTGTTCGCTGGGACTTAGTGGGACCGGAAACCGAGCGCGATAACAAGGCCAATGGCGGGTTCAATTCCACCGGGGTCAACCCAATCAACTCTTTAGTCAGCCTGCCGGGATACAGCCAGATTTTAGGCGGCGTCACGTACCTGGGGACCAATGGCTATGGACGTTCGGCTTATCCATTATCAAAGTTCGGGATCCAGCCGCGCGCCGGCTTCGCATTTGCAGTGGACGACAAGACAGTTCTTCGCGGCGGATTCGGGGAATCGATGAGGAGCCCGCAAAACGCTCCAAACAGTATCGGCTATAACGCCACGACAAACTACCAGAGCAACGATCCATCGAGGCCGGGCAGTACGTACCCCAACCTCGCCAATCAGATTGACAATCCCTATTCATCGGTTGTTCAGCCTACCGGGTCGTCATTGGGAATGCTGGAGGACCTGGGACAAGGTCCATGGACCATCAATCCAAAGTATGTCATCCCAAGCTTCTGGAATTATTCGCTGGGCGTAGAGCGGCAGTTCCTGCAACATGACACTGTAAGCATCTCCTACGTGGGCAGCCGTCTCTACAATGGCGATTGCGAAAATAACAGTTTCCTTGGAGATTGCCCGAATATCAACCATGAAAGCGCTGCCGCGATGGCAAATTGCAATCCAGAAAGCGGCGGCAGGTACGAGACGTGCAACAACAACAATATTGCCAATCCATTCCTGGGAATCAATGGATTTCAAGGATCGAGTTACTACAATTCGTCCACGATCAACGGCCTTAACCTCACACGTCCGTTTCCTGAATTTGGCGATATGACGATGTGGCAAGCCAATACCGCGCATACCTGGTACAACTCGCTTCAAGTAACCGGCATGCACAAGTGGAGTAACTCTTTGACCATGCATGGTACGTGGAACTGGTCGAAGATGATGGACTCGGGCGGCGTCAACGATACTACCTTCCTTGTTCCTTTCAGGCAAATCGACGAGAACGATTACACGCACCGCATCACGCTTTCCGGTGTTTATCTGCTACCAGTCGGGCGCGGGCGCACGTTCCTGCCTCACGCAAACCGGCTTGTGGACGGCGCCATCGGTGGATGGGAACTGGGCAGCCTGTACATCTATCACACCGGTGCACCCTGGATACTGCCCAATAATCCGAATGAAGTGTATCTGCAGAGTGCGTATGTGAAGCCACACATCCAGAAGGATGATGGATTCATACGGCTGGCGGCTGCTTGCGCCGAACAATATCAGGAAAACAGCGCAGGTGCATATAGCCTTGTGCAATTGCCATATGACTACGATGGAACCTGCACACAGGGAGCAGACTTTCAACAGGTGCCGAGTTATGCTCCATATCCAAACAATGTTTATACCGGCATCCGTCTTCCCAGGTCACATCAATTTGATGCCAATCTTTCAAAGAACTTCGCGATCTTTGAGAGGATGAGCCTGCAAACGCGGTTGGAAGCCTTCAACGTTTTCAATCACCCGCTGTGGTCGGAGAATCCAGATGGCAGCACCAACGACTCAACCTTCGGCACGATCGAAAGAGGACCGTGGGGGCAGAGTAACCTGCCACGCCAAATTCAGATCTCCGCCAAGATTGTCTGGTAAGTCACTAATTCTTTCATTCACATTGTCCCGAGATGGCTGCCATGCAGAGAGCACGGCAGCTATCTCGGGCGTTTCATTTACGAGGCTATGGTGCTGCTCCAGTCCTAAGTGGAGAGGAAAGACGCATGTCCAAGGTGTCTCGTCGCGAAATTCTACAATCCGGTGCTCTTTTTGCAGCCTCGTTCACAGCCGCCCACACAACCGGCGCGCCGGAGGCTTAGTTCAACCGCGGCAGGGTCAGTGAATTCGTATCCCCTGAGTCGTGGCCTACCCGGAAGTGACTCCTCAAAGCAGGTCCTTCGCCTCCGCTTAAAAGCGATTCGCTCAAGATGACAAATCTTTGGGGGAGGAAGAAAGCGGACAACGACGGCGACGGATTCGTGGTCCTTGATCCAAAGTTCCGGGCGCCTCTATGGGTCGTCATTCCTTACAACTGGTCGTAAAGCGTGGTGTTGCGGTATCCAAGCAGGACGACCAGGGTCCAGATGCCGAGGGCGGTGCCGAAGGGAAACTTTAAAAGGACGAAGAACGCCGCGACAATAGCGACCACGCGTCCCCATTGGGTACGTTCCAGAAGGCCCCATCCGGCAACCAGGGCAAGTGCGCTGCGAACAATCACGAATCCCCAGGCGAAATGAAGGATGGCCGGACCGAGCCATTCAGGGCCGGGGCCGTCAGACCAGCGGGGATTTCCCCATGTGCCGAAGTGGTTGGAAAGGAATGCGTGGGCGAAGGTCATTGCGGCGAGCCCCAGCAGGAACGAGAGAGCCGCGTAGATGAACCACACCACGCCGAGGGCCTTGACTTTGCCTGCATAATTCTCAAGCTGGAACTGGAGGCCGGGCATGACCGGGACCTGCGGGGCGATTCCTCGTCCACATTGAGAGCAAACCGGCGCTCCAGGCACCAAAGGCTGACCACATGCGCTGCAATACATAAAGACCTCCGCAAACCACGTCCTGAGATTACTACGCAGGCTCAGGGTGGCGGGTTCCTGTAACGAGGGACATAGGGTAATACGGGGACATGATACCTAAGCCCTTTACAGTGCCATCGTCCGTCTACGGCTCGACTCGCGCCTATCGTGGCCTCGGCGAACCAACTAGAATTGCGGCGAATAGGTATCATGTCCCCCCTTTCCCCACAACTTCTGAAAAGACAGTCAGGAAAACGAAGGACGGCTATTGGGGTCTGTAGTCTCCCATGTTTCAAGAGCGAAACATGGGGCACCCAATCATTTGCAGACGGTCAGACTTGGGCCGTCCGCCACCCATCTTCAATGGACCCCTCGATAGCATTGTCTTTATTCGCATTGCGGTAATCCGTTTCTTGGATTGCAATTCGAATTCGGGATGCCGCGGGTTATTGTTGCAGATCTGAGATCACCCGCTCTGTCGAAGTCGTGGCGTGGGCTATCTCTTCCGCGGGCCGGCGGAGCGGACGGATTCCTTGACGTCGAATTGCTGGAAGTTGGATTCGAAGCGGGCGGCAAGGTCGGCGGCTTGCTGGTCATAGGCCGTCTTGTCAGGCCAGGCGTTGCGGGGGTTCAGAATCTCCGACGGAACTCCGGGACACGCGACGGGGATGTGCAAGCCGAAGGCCGGTTCGGTGACGAATTCGGCTCCATCTAACTTGCTATCGAGCGCGGCGTTAACAAGGGCGCGGGTGATCTTGAGGCTCATACGTTTGCCGACGCCGAATTTTCCGCCGGTCCAACCGGTGTTGACGAGCCAGCAGGCGGCGTTGTGCTGCTGGAGGCGCTTGCCGAGCATTTCCGCGTAGACATGCGGTGCGAGTGGGAGAAACGGCGAGCCGAAGCAGGCTGAAAACTCTGGTACCGGTTCCGGGCCCATGCCGGCTTCGGTTCCTGCCAGCTTGGCGGTGTAGCCGGAGAGGAAGTGATACATGGCCTGGTCAGGGGTGAGGCGGGCGATGGGCGGCAAGACGCCGAAGGCATCGGCTGCCAGAAACAAAATGTTTTTGGGGTGGCCGCCGACGCCGGGGATCATGGCTCGCTCAATGAACTCGATCGGGTAGGCGGCGCGGGTATTCTCTGTGAGCGAAATATCGGAGTAGTCGGGCAGGCTGGTGACGGGGTCGAGGACTACGTTCTCAAGAACCGATCCGAAGCGGATGGCATGAAAGATCTGCGGCTCTTTTTCTTCACTGAGGTCGACGCATTTGGCATAGCAGCCGCCTTCAAAATTGAAAACGCCGGTCGGGCTCCAACCGTGTTCGTCATCGCCGATGAGACGGCGGGCCGGATCGGCGGAGAGCGTGGTTTTGCCGGTGCCGGAAAGGCCGAAGAAGAGGGCGGTTACACCGTCGGCGCCGACATTGGCGGAGCAGTGCATGGGCAGCACCGCATCGTTGTTATGGCGCTGCGGAAGGAGGAAGTTCATCACGCCGAAGATTGATTTTTTCATCTCGCCGGCGTACCTGGTGCCCCCGATCAGTACGATGCGCCGCGTGAAGTCGGCCAGGATGAAGGTGCCTGTACGCGTGCCGTCGCGCTCCGGTATGGCCTCGAATTCCGGAGAGGCGATGACGGTGAAATCCGATACGTGGGTTGCCAGTTCGGCGGGCTCGGGGCGAATGAAGAGCTGGCGGACGAAGAGTGCGTGCCAGGCGTATTCCGCAATGACGCGGATGGGGAGGCGGTAAGCGGGATCGGCACCGGAGTAGAGATCCTGAACGAAGAGATCGCGCTCGCGCATGTGGTCAAGGACGCGGGTCAAGAGGGCATCGAATTTGGCGGGCGGGAAGGGGCTATTTACGCGGCCCCAATCAACGAGGGGGTGTGTGAGTTCGTCGTCGACGGTGAACTTGTCGCGCGGGCTGCGGCCAGTGCGTGCTCCGGTGGTTGCCACGAAAGCGCCATTGGCTGCGAGCCGGCCTTCTCCGCGAAGCAGGGCGCTCTCAACGAGCTGCGAGGCGGGGAGGTTGGCGTGGACCTGCGGTCCGGCAACCAATGTCTTGACTGCCTCTGCGATCGAGACGTTTGCCATTCAAAAACTCCTTGCGATGCGCGAGACCTCGGAAAACAACCGGAAAGTCCATTGTGCCATTGCGTCGGGGCCGCTGTCAGACGGGATGTTGAAATCACGGTCCGCACTGGCAACAGATGTTGGTCTCGCGATCGGGAGGCGATGACATTGGAACAAAGACTCAAGCGAAATTTCTTCAAGGGCGGCGGCATGGGGATTATACTCTGGGCATCCTTGGAGGCTGTCAATGCGGGGGATATGGTCTTGGCTTCTGATTGTGGGCTTCGCGATCCTGGGACAGACGGCTGCAGCGCAGGACCAGCCAGCGCAGAAGCAGGTTGTGCGGATTCCCGACGGCGGTACCAGTGGGCGGATGGAGAGCATTTTTGTTCCGCCAAAAGCGGGAGCTCCATTCAGCATGGTTCTCGTCACGGAATGGTCGCGGCCACTCAACAACGGCACCGGTGGCACGTTTACGTTGACCAACGAGCGGCGCATTCAGCGCGACAGCAAGGGGCGGATCTACCAGGAACGCTGGCTGCTGGTTCCGAAGGGAAGCAAGATCCAATCAATCATGGATATTTTTCAGATCACGGACCCGGAGCAGCATACCTGGTACAACTGCGAAACCAGGACGAAGGTTTGCAACTTGTATCAATACTCATTGACGACGCAGGACAACTTTCAGCCGGCGATCGGGACTTCCGGTCCGATGCCGAATGGCAACGGGTTCAGACAGCACGAAGATCTGGGATTGAGCAGCAGCGCGGGCGTGGAGACACATGGGTACCGCGAGACGAGCACAATCAATGCCGGGGTATTGGGAAACGATCAGCCGATGGTGAGCACTCGCGAGTTCTGGTATTCACCGCAACTAGCAATCAATCTGAGTTCGATTGTGGAGACACCGCAAAGCGGCAAGCAGGTTTTCACGGCGAAGGATTTGTCGACATCGGAACCTGATCCGAGTTTCTTCAACGTGCCTGAGGGATATAAGGTTGTTGATCGTTTGAAAGAGCAATGAAGCTTGCGCGCCGGCGCTGCAGGTTCCTGTTAGTAAGCAGTCTGCGGTTGGCCCGTTGCGTCGTAGGCGGATAGGATCAGCTTCACCAAGGCACCAAACTGGGGGGCGCTTACTCCGTGTTCATTCGAAGATCGGGTTACGTCGGCAATGCTCCAACTGGCGGGCTCGTTGCCGGCGCGATGCACGATGACCATGTCGAGCGCGGGAATAATGAGGAGATAGTGGCCGCCGGCACCGCGCGCGGAGTAAGTGCCATCGGGCAATGTGACACCGGGCAGGCCCGCGCCTTTGTAATCCACCCACCAAAGGTATTCATATCCGCCGAGATCAAAGCCGCCGGCGTGCACCATTTCCTGGGTGTGACTGCTCTTGTAGACCCAGTCGGCAGGTTCAATCTGCTTGCCGTTCCATTTTCCGTTGCGCAGATAGAGAAGGCCGAAGCGGGCGAGATCGCGCGCGCTGATGCTGGCCATGAA
>Ga0302319_10016811_pt1 | contig 13448 bp, 11 predicted proteins | sample Bog_T0_2_FD_203319 | JGI IMG/M metagenome (GOLD analysis project Ga0302319, IMG submission 203319) | Peat permafrost microbial communities from Stordalen Mire near Abisko, Sweden - Bog_T0_2 | ecosystem: Environmental > Terrestrial > Soil > Wetlands > Peat | place: Sweden: Abisko, Stordalen Mire...
GGGTGTCGAGCTTCCACTTGCACGCCTCGGCATAGGTCTTGCCGGCGCTGCGGTCGCTGGCCGCGAGCCATGCCACCTCAAACCACGGGTGGTTGTTGAGGAGTTGAATGAATCGTTGCCCGACCATGCCGGTCGCGCCCAGGATGCCAACTTTGCGCCGTTCCATATCCTTCTAGGATACCGTGCGCGGGTTGAAGGCGTCATCTGGTTTGACGCGCCCCAACAGTCGGCGGCATTTAAGTGCTTGTTGCCCCCGTTGGCGACGTGCGACGATTGCTTCGAGGCACATGTCTCGCGAAATCTTCCGCGAACGAAAGTGGCCTTCTGAACCGATGCCTAACCAGTCAATTAGAGCCTCCGCAGAGATCTATCCGAGAACCTATCGTCCCTCCGGCTTCTGGAAGATTGCTCTGTACCTCTGTTCAGCCTTGATCGCTGCCGGTGCCGTAGCCGGTCTCACATATTCGGCTGTCAGTCACGATGAACCCGCACGACTTTTGTTGGCTTGCCTGTGTCTCGCCTTCACCGCCCTCGGCGGCTATGTCATCCTATGGCTGCTCCAATCGAGAACGGTCCTCTATGCAGACCGGATCGGCTTCCAATGCGTGTTTTCCACGAAGACCTTCCCTCGCGACGAACTCAGCGGGTGGCGTGTGCTGCCAACCTCACCGCCGACCCTCGTTCTACAGCGGAAGGGAGGGGATTCGTTCAAGACCAGTCTCGTGTTCCGGGTGGACGACGAGTTCTCGGATTGGTTCGATTCAATTCCATGCCTCGATGAGAAGGAAGCGGCGGTGTCCGAGGCAAGTGTTGCGGCTGAAATTCACAATGACGAACGTTTCGGCGCGACACCTTCCGAGAAGAGCGAGACTTTGCGAAAGGCCAGAAAGACCGCGAAAGTTTTGTCCACTACCTCAATCGTCGCGGCCATTTGGGGACTCTTCTATCCGCACCCCTATGACATTTCAATTTTGCTGCTCGCACTTCTTCCGTGCATTGGGATTGAGATCATGCGCAGGTCGCATGGTTTGTTTCGCGCCGACGAACTGAAGAATGATGCGCACCCCACCGTCGCTTACGCTCTTCTAGGTCCGGGACTCGTATTGACCCTGCGGGCCGTGCTTGACTACGAAGTGCTTCAATCCGCGTATGCGGCCGCTCTGTACGCCCTCGTCGGTTGCGCTCTCTTTGCAGCCGTCCTGTTCTTTGATCCCACGCAACGGAGCAGGCGAGGGACTCTTCCGGTGTTTTTTCTCGTAGGCGTTGCCTACGGATACGGAGTTGTTGTGGAGGCAAATGCGCGGCTGGATCGCTCACCCGGAATCGTTTATACCGCGACTGTCCAGAACAAACAGATCATCTCCGGAAAGAGCACGACGTACGAGTTGGATTTGAGTTCGTGGGGGCCAAAGCCTGAGACCAACAAACTCGATGTCTCTAGCTCGACCTACAACCAGATTCAAACCGGCCAGAAAGTCCAGGTCAAGCTGAAAACGGGCGCCCTCGGCGTGCGGTGGTATTACCTGTACGACTGGTAGTACCTCAAATTGACCCCCTAACGGAGCGCTAGTAGTCGGCGCGGCGGCGGCGGCGCGATTGGTAGCCACCGGAGCCGCCCCAAACCATGAGCGCCGCGACTAGGTGGATGATGAACCAGAGGTCGATTCCCTGGTCCATATAGATGAGGTAGAGGACCAGGAGACGGGGCAGGAAGACGGCGAAGAGCAGCGGCACAAGGCCATGCAGATAGAAGGGCGCGAGGCCGTTCTGCAGCCAGAAGACGAGCAGGGCGATGCGCGGGAGGAAGAGGGCGAAGATCAGGAACCAGAAGGGCAGCGCGTGAGTGATCAACAGTATGTGAAAGTCCATGGTGAGTACCCGTTCTTATGGTGGAACCAGTCTAAGACAAGGCAAGGCAAACGCGGAGAGGACTATCGGGTTAGCTCCGGCAGACGCAGCGAAGACCATGGCCGGTGTGCCTGGGATTCATGGCCGCAATTTGTGTCGGGCTTACAGCCCTCAGAATCTTTCCTCGACCCAACCTAGGCCTTCGGCCTAGGCTGGTATATTGCGCGTTTTCAGCGCTTGCGACCGTGACCTCCGGAGCTGATTCGGTATTCATCTACGGAGATTCTGGACTGTGAGCAGTCCAGAATGACGGCGGCAAAGCAAAGAGCGAAGTTCAGAATGACAGCGCTATGGTTGCAGATAGGAAGCCGTCTTCATCCTAAGCCGATTCCATGGCTGCGATCACGGCATCGGCGAAGGCGCTGGTTCCGCTGGTGCCGCCGACGTCTCTGGTGAGCACCTTGCCCTCGGCGTACACCTTTTCGAGCGCGGTCTGGATGCGGTTTGCCGTGGCCGTCTCGTGGATATGATGCAGCATGAGCACCGAACTTTGCAGCAGCGCAGTCGGATTTGCCAGGTCCTTGCCGGCGATGTCGGGGGCGGAGCCGTGTACCGCCTCGAAGATGGCGCAGTGGGTGCCGAGGTTCGCGCCGGGAACGAGGCCGAGGCCGCCGACGAAGGCGCTGCACAGGTCGGAGAGGATATCGCCGTAGAGGTTTTCGGTGAGCAGAATGTCGTACTGGTAGGGATTCATGACCAGCTGCATGCAGGTGTTGTCGACGATGTGCTCGGCGTAGGCGACATCGGGGAAGGTGGCGGCGACGCCGCGGCAGCAGCGCAGGAACAGGCCGTCGGAGAGCTTCATGATGTTGGCCTTGTGGATGGCGTGGATCTTCTTCCGGCCATGCTGGCGCGCGTACTCGAAGGCGAACTCGGCGATGCGCATGGAAGCTTTTTCGGTGATGATCTTGAGCGATTGGACCACGCCGGGGACGATCTCATGCTCGAGGCCGGCGTAGAGGTCTTCAGTATTCTCGCGCACAATCACCAGGTCGATGCCGGGGTAACGGGTCTTGAGGCCGGGCAGGTTTTTGACGGGCCGGAAGTTGGCGAAGAGCTCGAAGCGCTGGCGCAGCGCCACGTTGATGGACGAAAAGCCGCCGCCGACGGGAGTGGTTACCGGACCCTTGAGGGCGACTTTGTTCTCTTCGATGGAGCGGTAGAGGGCCTGCGGGATGTACTCGCCGAAGCGCTCGAAGGCCTCAGCGCCGGCGGCGTAGGGGTGCCATTCGAAGTCCACTCCGGTGGCCGCGCCGGCCGATTCGAGGATGCGCACGACGGCTGCGGTGACTTCGGGGCCAATGCCGTCGCCGGGGATCAACGTAATTGCGTGTTTCGTTGCCATCTGTTTCAGATTCCCTCAGGGGCTAAAGCCCCAACTACTCTACGGCTCCAATGGACGGGCTAAAGCCCGTTTCTATCAAAGCTACGCTCTCACGGACGGGATAAATCCCGTCCCCTTCGTCCTCTCACTACCGCCTCTTCCTTGCGTCTTTGCCGCTGAGCAATTCTTCCAGTTCGGCTTTGAATTCGCGGACGTCCTTGAAGTCGCGGTAGACGCTGGCGAAGCGGATGTAGGCCACGGTGTCGATCTCCTTGAGTCGCAGCATGATCAGCTCTCCGACCTCGCGGGTGGTGCGCTCGCGCTCCGCGGAATCGACCACATAGGCTTCGGTCTCATCGACGATCTGTTCCAGCGCGGCGCCGGAGACGGGCCGCTTCTGGCAGGCGTGGAGCAAGCCGCCGAGCACCTTCTGGCGATCGAACTTCTCGCGGCGACCGTCCTTCTTGACCACCATGTAGGGAATCTCGTCGATGCGCTCGTAGGTGGTGAAGCGCTTGAGGCACTTCTCGCACTCGCGCCGGCGCCGGATCGCGTCGGCTTCCTTGCTCTCGCGCGAATCGACCACGCGGTCCTGGGCGAAGCCGCAGTAGGGACACTTCATCGGGCGAACATCACGAAAGACAAGATGAGAATCATCGACTGAAGACGATTCTAGCCCACTGCGCGTGGTGCGGCCACTTCGTGGCGCGTATACCTTGCCGTGACAGAATCGACATCTGCGATCCTCCCGTTGGTCGGAGGGAGCGTTATTCCGTTGGTCGGAATCGGAATCCTGTCTCCGCGAGAAGACGTTATACGATCCATCCGCCGCCCACGACTTCGTCGCCCGAGTAGAAGACGGCGGCCTGGCCGGGGGTGATGGCGCGCTGGGGCTGGTCGAAGACGGCGCGGGCGCAGTCGTCGCCTTCCGGCCGCAAGGTTGCCCAGGCAGGCTCGTGGCGATGGCGAATCTTGACCTGCACGCGCAGCTCGCCTTGGAGGGACGGGATGGAGATCCAGTTGAGGCGGTCGGCGATGAGGTCGCGCGAGAGCAGCTCTTCATCCGCGCCGACGGTGACGCGGTGGGAGTCGGGATGGATGGCGAGCACGTACTTCGGGCCTGAGTTGGGCGCGACCGCGAGGCTTCCGCCGAGGCCCTTGCGCTGGCCTACGGTGAAGCTATGGATTCCGGTGTGATGGCCGAGGACTTCGCCGCCTGCGGTGACGAGCTCGCCCGCCGAGTCCGGCAGCGGCTGGCCCTGCTCGTCGAGATAGGCTGCGAGGAAGGCGGAGTAATCGCCGCCGGGAATGAAGCAGATCTCCTGCGAGTCGGGCTTGGCGGCGAGGGCGAGGCCGGCATCGGCGGCCATCTGGCGGACGGCGGGCTTCTGCATCTCGCCCAGCGGGAAGAGGGTGCGCGAGAGCTGCTCCTGAGTCAGACCAAACAAGAAATACGTTTGGTCCTTGGTGTGGTCGGCGGGGCGGGAGAGAATCCAGCGACTTCGGGCCTCGTCGAAATGATTCCGCGCATAATGCCCGGTGGCGACGCGTTCGGCGCCGATCTGGAGCGCGGTAGTGATGAGCGCGTCGAACTTGAGGTGGTTGTTGCAGAGGGTGCAGGGGACGGGGGTGCGGCCGGCGAGATACTCGTCGACAAAGGGGCGAACGACCTCGGCCTCGAAACGGGCCTCCTGATTGACGAGGTAGTAGGGGATGCCGAGGTGCTCGGCGACTGCGCGCGCGTCGTAGACATCGTCGATGGAGCAGCAGCGGCCGCGGACGGCCTCCGGCATGCCCTCGTGCCCGGCGAGGCGGCGCTGGTTCCAGAGCTGCAGGGTGAGGCCGACGAGCGTATGACCCTGCGCGCGCAGCAGGGCCGCGACGGCGGAGGAGTCGACTCCTCCGGACATGGCGACGGCGATGGTCTCGGGCTGCGGCATCCTGCTTCTATGATAGCCGCGTCACGCCGAGGCCGCCGCCTACTGCCCCGTCGTCACCACCGGCGAATCCGGCTTCACGTCGCCGCAGTCCGCGCCCAGGTAAGTATAGGTCGATGTGCTATCCATGGTCGCATTCATCGAATGTCCGTTCGCGTTAGCCGCCACGGTCATGTGGGTCGTGCCGCTGCCATGCTCGCTGTCCGCCATGGTGAACTGGGCGTGGCCGGAGGCATTGCCCTGCGCCGAAGTGCAGCTTATATCAAACGACACCGCACTCGCCGTTACCTGTTGATTGGTAAACGTGCACTTCATCCCAGCCTTCTGCTGCGCCTGGTTAAGCAGGTCGCTCGCCGTCGTCGGCTTTGCCACGCACGACTTTACCGTCGACGCAGTCGGCTTGCCCATCGCGCCGCCCATCATCGACTGCATCTGCGCCTGCTGGGCTGCCGGCATCGCCGCTATCCGTGCCTGTACCTCCGGCGGCAGCGTCATCTGCATCGACGTGGATACCTGCGTCTGCCACAGCCCCGGCTTGATCGGTGCCGTGCTCTGCGCCCGCGCGGCAACGGTCGGCAAAGCCAGCAAAACGACCATGCTGACCGCATGCTTTCGCGTCCAACACTTCCACAGCCTCAAAAGGTCCATGCCTGCCCTCCTAGAAGAGAATTCATTATGCGGGAATCCGGGAAGAGTACACGCCTGCGGGCCGCGCTGGCAATAGGGTGTGGGTCAGGTTGAACAACTTGACCTCAGGGGCTAAAGCCCGCTGACCTATAGTGGTTAGCGGCACGGCTGAAGCCGTGCCCTTAACGAGACTGATCAAACTGACTCAACTACGGAGATTCTGGACTCGATGAAACTGAGTCCAGAATGACGACTTTGGGGGTTTGGGAGAAGGAATAGCCCAGACGGCTTTGCCTAAGGCTTGGGCTGGTTGAGGGGTTTGCGGGCGAAGTAATAGAGGCTGAAGGCAAGCAGGGCGAACATCGCGACGGCGACCCAATCGTGGTACAGCGGATTTTCATGGCTGAAGCGGAAGAGCTGCCAGTGACCGCCGCGCTGCTCGGAGACGCCCTCGGCCAGGCGCGCGGAGACGCCGAGCAGGCCCACGATGCCGCCAGCGGCGATGAGGCCGGAGGCGTAGAGGCTGCCGGGCGAGATCTCGCTTTCGCTGTCGAGCGCGGGAGTGACGCTGGTAGGGACAGGCAGGCCGGTATCGGGATCTAAAACATCAGGATTGGTGACGTCGGGATTGGTGGCGAGGCGGGTGCGTTCGGCCTGTTGGATCAGGGCGCGGTCGACCATCCAGCGCATGACGCCGCCCACGAAGATGGCGAGCGTGGTGGCGATGGAGAGATACGCTCCCACGGCGAAGGTGAGCGAACGAATTCCGAGCAGTTCCACCACGATGACCAGGGCGACGCCGAGCAGCACGAGCGTCCACGGCAGCTTGCGCGAGAGGATGCCGTTGATGACGGTGGCCATCAGGCGGCCCTGCGGCGCGGCGGCCTTCTCGCTGCCGATGCCCTGGATCCACTGGACTTCGATTTGGCCAGTGGCGGGGTTGTAGAGGTACTTGCCGTCCTGCAGCACATTGGAGCCGATGGCGTTGAGCAGGATGTAGCGGCTGGCTCCGGTCAGTTGCTGGCGGCTCTGGTTGTCAGCGCCGGTCTTGTCAGCGACGGTCAGGTCAATTCGGTCGCGGGTGAAGGCGCCCTGGTTTTGTACTCCGTTGGGGAGTTGGGTGAGCGAGAGCGGGATGGGCGCGGACATGCGCTGAAACTGCTCGTAAGCGCGGTTCATGGCGTTCAGCGTAGCCCCGATGGAGAAGATGCAGACCATGACGCCGAACATGAGCGCGACCTGCTGCTTCCAGGGGGTCGAGCCGACGAGGTAGCCGGTCTTGAGGTCCTGGCTGGTGTCGCCTGCGTTGGAGGCGGCGATGCAGACGACTCCGCCGACGGTGATGGCGAGCGCGCCGAATGCGGGTGCGGTCCATCCCTTGACGAGAAAGATGGCGGAGGTGGCCATCAGCGTGGCGATGGTCATGCCGGAGACGGGAGAGGCCGACGAGCCGACGATGCCGACAATACGCGCCGACACGGTGACGAACAGGAAGCCGAAGACCACGATCATCAGCGCAGCAGCAAGGTTGGCCAGTGGCCCGACGTAGGCGCCGGGGACGGGCTTGAACTGGAGGAAGAGGAACATCAACACGATGAGCACGAGACTTCCGCCAATGACCACGCTGGGGGGAAGGTCCTGTTCAGTCCGCGAGCCCACCGCCGACCCCACCTTGGCGGCCCCTTTTTTGAAGCCTTGCGTGAGTGCGCTGACGATGGTGGGGAGGGTGCGGACGAGGGTAATGAGGCCGGAGGCTGCGACGGCGCCTGCGCCCATGGGCCGGACATAAGCGCGCCAGAGATCCGAGGGGGACATTTGACTGATGGGAACGGTGCCGGGATAGAGCGGGCCGGGAAGGTGCGAGCCGAAGAAGTAGATGGCGGGCATCAGGACCAGCCAGGAGAAGACGCCCCCGGCAAACATAACGGCGGAGACGCGAGCACCGATGATGTAGCCGACGCCGAGATACTCCGGCGTGCAGTCGGCGCGGATGCTGCCGCCTTTGAGCAGGTGCTGCGCGCCGATGTCGAAGTCGCGCTTTGGCTCGTCGGGCCAGAGGCGGAAGAGGTTGTCGTTCTGAAAGAGCGTATAGACGCCGCCGAGGCCGAGGCCGAGGAAGACGCGCGAGGCGAAGCTGCCGCCGCGCTCTCCGGCGATCAGGACATCGGCGCAGGCGGTGCCTTCGGGATAGATGAGCGCGCCGTGCTCTTCGACGATGAGCTGGCGGCGCAGCGGGATCATGAAGAGCACGCCGAGCCAGCCGCCGAAGAGGGCGAGGGCGAAGATGCGGGAGGACTCCAGATCGAAGCCGAGGAAGATGAGCGCGGGCAGCGTGAAGATGACACCGGAGGCGATGGACTGACCCGCGTTGCCGGTGGTCTGCACGATGTTGTTCTCAAGGATGCTGGCGTCGCGGAGGCCGAAGACCCTGGCGGCGTAACGCATGATGGAGATGGAGAGGACCGAAATTGGAATGCTGGCGGCGACCGTCAGGCCAGCGCGCAGGCCCACGTAGACCGTGACTGCACCAAAGAGGACACCGAAGATCGCGCCGAGCAGCAACGCGCGGACAGTGAGCTCGGGTCGAGTCTCCGTGGCGGGAACGAAGGGTTTGAAGGCTGGCTTGATGGGTGCCGCGGTGGCCATGGGAGCGTCTCTCCGTGCGTGAAAGCTAGGTTACAGGCTTCGATGGGAGTGTATCAGCGGCGGCGGAGATTGGAGTGGCGCGGAGGTTCCGGCTGGCGAATCGGGCTGCGAGCATTTATACTTCGGCCATCGGCGCGGCCCAAGCGGCCTGGAGCGCCGTGTGAGCGAGGTGCATCTTCAGCGAATGCCTGAATGAGAGTACGCTCCCGTTTTTTCCCGGCGCGCCGCGAGGCGAAAACGCCGAACCGGATAGCGGTCGCGCGAGAATGCGCCTGTTGCGCAAGCTGGCCGACCGGACAAGTTCAACGCTGCGCTGCACGCTGGACGATCTGACGACGACGACGTTTCCCGGCGATTGCCGTGTCTGCGGCGGGTCCCTGCTCCGCTCTAGCGCGCTTCCCATCTGCGATGCGTGCCGCTCGGCCGTTCCTCGGCAGACGATGGCGTTGTGTCATCGATGCGGCGAAGCGCTCGACACCGATATGGAGAGCGCGCGCCTGGCAGGCCATCTTCCGGCTGAGGGGCTGCTGTGTACTCCCTGCCGCGTGGTACCGCCGATGTTCGAGCGGGCGGTGGCGTACGCGGTCTATCAGGACGAGCTGCGCGAGATGGTCCACCTGCTGAAGTATGAACGGATGCGCGGTGTAGCTGAGCCGCTGGGAGGAATGCTGGCAGAGGCGATTCTGACGCTGCAAGCGGACGCTGCGCGCGATCTGGTGGTCGTTGAGGTGCCGCTGTTTCCGGCCAAGCAGGGCCAGCGCGGTTACAACCAGGCGGAGTTGCTGGCGGACGCAGCGATCGCGAAGCTGGGCCGGGTTGCTCCGGAGTGGAAGCTGCGGCGCGTGGCCGATGTGCTGACGCGGAAGCGTGACACGGCGAGCCAGTTCGAGCTGACCCCGCATGGAAGACGGCGCAACCTGGAAGGCGCGTTCGCGGTGGATCCAATCGGGCTGCCGCTTGGCTGCGAGGTGCTGCTGGTGGACGACATCTACACCACGGGTGCGACTGCCCGGGAGTGTGCGCGAGTGTTGCGGCGCGCAGGCGCACGGAAGGTCTGGGTCGCGACGTTGGCGCGGGCGCAGACGGCCAGCGTCGCCCTGTGGACGGAAGCGTCGACTCATGCTGGGATTGGATTCGGATAGGCGCAGACAATTTGTAACAGGTTTTGTTTATTGTCTGCTTGTTGTCTGGGAGTAAACGACCAGCGGGTCCAAGGCAAGATCGGAAGCGGAGGATTTGAGCAATGCAAGCGTCCCACACGTCGCAAAAGATGCGGAAGCAGCGGCTGAGCGGCAACCGGCACGCGGGACATGCCGGCGGACACGGCTCCCCGCGACTGACCACGGAGCTTGATGTCCGGATTGGCGTGTTTCGCCAGCCGGCGATGCAGACGCCGGTGCTGGTGCTGAATGCATCGTACGAGCCGATCAATATCTGCGGGGCGCGGCGAGCGCTGGTGCTGGTGCTGAAGGGCGTGGCGCGCACCGAAGAGGAGCAGGGCGCGGTGCTGCATGCGGCGCGGATGAACGTGGCCATGCCGAGCGTGATCCGGCTGCTGGAGTACCGCAGGATTCCGCACCAGACGCGGGCGCTTTCGAGGAAGAACATTTTGCTGCGCGACCGCAATTCGTGCCAGTACTGCGGCATCGTGCTGACCGCAGGCGAACTGACTCTGGACCACGTGATTCCGCGCTCGCGGGGCGGCGCATCGACCTGGGAAAACCTGGTTGCGTGCTGCCACGACTGCAACCGGAGGAAGGGCAATCAGCTGCTGCACGAGCTGACCGACATGAAGCTGCAGCGCGAGCCGCGGTCGTTCAGTCTGCACACCTCGCGACATATTATGCGCATGATTGGGTCGGCCGATCCGAGCTGGCGGCGGTATCTTTATTTTGAGAATGAGCCGGCGGCGTAGGTACTTCGTACCGTTCTGGACCGCTTCGCGGTGAAGACACCTCACTTGGGAGGCGCGGCGGGCGGTGGTGCGTTTTTCTGGTCGGCGGGCGGTTTGGTGTTGGTGATGTCCTGGCCCTCGAAGACGATCCGGCTAGTGGCGCGGAACTGCTTGTAGTCGGTGAATTTGACGATTGAGCGCATGTGGACGTCCTCGCTCAACGCGCCCTTCTGCGCCTGGAAGTGGAGCGTGCCCTCGGCTTTGGTGTAGGTAGGGAACCAGAACTTGCCGTCGACCTGCTCGTAGTAAGTGGTGAAGGGCGGCTGCAGGTCTTCGTGGCCGGGGCGGGTGTCCTGAGGGACGGTCTTGCCGTTGATGAGGACGATCTGGAAGTCCTGCCGATCGACCCAGACCTTGCCCTGGAAGTAGTGCTTGTTTTTCTCGAAGACCCTGGGGCCAGCCTGAAAGACGTAGGTGTCGAGCTCGTCCACGCGCTGGCGACCGAGGTAGGTGACGTCGTAGTGGGGCAGGTCCTCGGTGGTTAGGATGAAGGGCAGGCGGTGCTCAATCTCGTCGAAGTCGGTGGGCGACATCATGACCGGGGTCGCGCTGTCGTCCAGGGTGTTGGGGGGAGCGAAGACGACGTGCTCTTCGCGCTTGCCCTCTTTGGAGAAGGTGATGTCGGTGATCTGCTGGTACTCGCCGTCGACCTTACCGGAGTCATCGTTGACGATGTCGACTCTTACGGACTGGCGGAAAGTGTAGTTGTCGCGGGCCTGGGCAAACTCGGCCTCACGCTCGCCAAACTTCTTGACGATCTCTTCGGGCGTGATGCCGCTTGGCGGGGAGGGATCGAGCTTGCCGAAGCCGGCGATGGGGGAGTCCTGCGCGATGGCGGGAATCGACATGGGCGCGGCGAGACAGAGGGTTGCAAGAGTGAGCGCGATCGCGGCGAAGGATTTCATCGGTTCCTGCTCCAGGTTGCTGCGTGGCCTAGCCGATCTTACGATCCGACGTTTCTCTACTGTATTCGACGTAGGGAGAGGCGTGCCAGCTACGGCCGCTAAGTCAGTTTGGACAGACCTCACCTCAGGGGCTAAAGCCCCATCTATCTTGTGTTGCCCCGGATGGGCTGAAGCCCATCCCCTTCACGGGATGAATCCCGTCCCCTTCAAAGAGGCCACATGATCGGCTTCCCCTTAGGGGGTGACGGATTTCTGGCGGGCGGGTTCGAACTCGTCGCCGGGATGCCAGGAGATGGTGGCGGGCGCGGCGAGGGCCTGCCAGCCCAGCTCCATGCCAAAGCGGGCGAGCTTTGCGCCCGAGGTGAAGTCCATGTCGGGGGTGTAGTTGTCAGAGAAGTTGTGATAGCGGTTGGCGACGTAGTCGTCGTTTTTGGCGAGTCCCCACGCGGCGTCGTGACCGGCGTAGAGGGTGCCTGAGTCGATGGAGAAGGCGGGCACGCCGGCGCGGGCCAGGGAGAAGTGGTCGGAGCGGTAGTAGTGGCCGGCCTCGGGGTGGTCATCGCCGACGATGGCCAGGTTGAAGCGCTGGGCGGTGGCCTGGACGGTGGGGTAGAAGGAGGTGCGCTGGGCGCCGTTGACATTGACCTGGAGCGGCTCGCCGAAGGGCTGGATGGCGTCGTAGTTCAGGTCGAGGGCGATCTGGCCGACGGGGATGGGCGGATGCTGGCCGAGGTACTCCGAGCCGAGCAGACCCTGCTCCTCCGCGGTGACGGCGGCGAAGAGGACGGAGTGGGGCAGCGGGGTTTGGACCGTAGACCAGGCGCGGGCGAGTTCGAGCAGGATGCCGCAGCCAGTGCCATTGTCCACGGCGCCGTTGTAGATATTGTCGCCGGGCATACCCGGGACGAAGCCTAGATGGTCGTAGTGGGCGGTGTAGATGACGGCCTGGTCCTTTGCAGGGTGCGATGTGAACTTGTCGCCGGCAAGATGGCGGTCGGCGTCGGTCGCTCCTGCATTTGCGCCGGGCAGGATGCCGACGACGTTGGGCGACTGGTAGGGGCGGACGGCGAATTCGAGGTGCGCCTTGAGATGGACGGGAAGCTGAATGGCTTTGAATCCGGGCTTGCCGGCGGCGGTGATTTCGGCGTCGGTGGTCTCCAGGCCAGCGGCGGCGAAGAGCTTGTCGGCGATGTCGTGGCTGATCCACGCAGCGGCGGCGACCTGGGGGTTGGTGTCGCTGGCGAGGTAGGTCTTCTCGCCGGACCAGGAGTTTTGCACGACGGACCAGGGATAGCTGGCCAGGTCGGTGCGGTGGATGATGAGCGCGCCGATGGCGCCTTTGCGCGCGGCCTGCTCATACTTATAGGTCCAGCGGCCGTAGTAGGTCATGGCCTTGCCGCCGAAGAAGGCGGGGTCGTCGGAGGGCGGATCGTTGACGACGATGAGGACGACCTTGCCGCGGACGTCGATGCCGGCGTAGTCGTCCCACTTGTACTCGGGAGCGGTGACGCCGTAGCCGACGAAGACGATGGGCGCGTCGATGTCGACGGTGGGGGTGTGGCGCGGATTGTTGACGACATAGTCGGGACCGAAGGCGAGAGGCATGGCGGCGGCGCTGGCGGGCGCGAGCGAGAAGGTGGTGGCGTCGCGCTTGGCGGTGACGCCGACGAAGGCCACTTGCTGGAAAAATGTGCCATTGTCGCCAGCGGGCTGGAGGCCGTCGAGGGCGAACTGGGCGGCGATGTATTTTGCGGCGAGATCGCCTCCGCGCAGGCCGGGGCCGCGGCCTTCGAGCAGATCGTCGGCGAGGAAGCGAACGTGGGCGCGGATCTTCTCGGCGTCGATGGAGGCTTCGGCGGATTTGACGGCGGGCGGGATGGGCGTTTGCGCCAGGAGGGGTGAGGCGAGGAGAGCGGCGGCGAAGAGGAAGGGGAATTTGCGCAAGGGGAGCTCCTTGGAGTGTCAGTGGGTCTGAGATGTCCAGTTTACGCGCGTGCTTCTTTTGAGCGGCAGAAACGGGCGGTACGAGCGGATTACGTCCCACGTCAGACGGGAAGACGTCTGACATGGGGCACCCGGCGGTGGAGTGAGGACGGACACGCGCGGGCGGGGGTGAGCGGGATTAGACTGGCGGGATGCAGATGAAG
>Ga0302319_10016813_pt1 | contig 13447 bp, 14 predicted proteins | sample Bog_T0_2_FD_203319 | JGI IMG/M metagenome (GOLD analysis project Ga0302319, IMG submission 203319) | Peat permafrost microbial communities from Stordalen Mire near Abisko, Sweden - Bog_T0_2 | ecosystem: Environmental > Terrestrial > Soil > Wetlands > Peat | place: Sweden: Abisko, Stordalen Mire...
AGTGCCCCGTCTGTGGAACTGGTGAGATGGCAGAGCGACGAGGAAGATTTGGACTTTTTTACAGCTGTACCAACTATCCAAAATGTAAAAATGCAATCAAAGCAAAGCCTACCGGAAATATTTGTAAGTTGTGCGGATCACTCATGATGGAAGGCACCAAGACTATACCTGAAAGATGCAGTAACAAACTCTGCGCAATGCATAATCCTCACAAGATAGAAAAATAAAAATACAATACGGGCGGTCAGGCAAAGCCTGACCGCCCGTATTGTATTTTCCCCACAATTCTCTATACTATTTTACATGACAACAAATACTAATATCGAGGACATTTACTCACTCATGGAATCCCGCACCGCGGAGGACAAAGCCCTTGTCAAAAAAGCCTACGACTTTGCCATGAAAGCTCACGAAGGACAACTTCGAAAATCCGGCGAACCGTATTTTATACATTGTTTTGAAACCGCAAAAATTCTTGCTGGACTCAAAATGTATCCCGTCACCATCACCGCGGGACTGCTCCATGATTCTATCGAGGACGGTGTTGCAACAGAAGATGAAATCAGAAAAGAATTTGGCGATGAAGTTCTCTTTCTCGTGAATGGTGTAACCAAACTCGGTAAAGTGAAATATCAAGGTGTTGAACGCCATATTGAAAGTTTGAGAAAATTCCTCGTTGCAGTCGCGCAAGATGTTCGCGTGCTCATTATCAAACTCGCTGACCGACTTCATAATATGCGAACGCTTGAATACGTTCGTCCCGATAAACAAAAAAGAATTGCGCTTGAAACACTTGAGGTGTATGCCCCACTTGCCGACCGACTTTCGATTCGAAAACTTGCTCGAGAACTCGAAGATTTATCATTCAAATATATTCACCCAAAAGAATATAAAGAGATGGTTGAGATTTTGAAAACAAAAAAGGAAGAGACTTTGCCTCGACTCGAAAAATTTATCAAAGCGATTAAAAAAGCTCTTGCTGAAGATGGTATGACAAATTTTACCACCGATTATAGACAAAAGGGTGTGTACAGTTTGTATCGAAAATTTAAAACAAAAGGAAGTGATATCGAAAAAATTTATGATATTCTTGCTGCGCGTATCTGTGTAGAAACGGTTGCTGACTGTTATAAAGTACTCGGAATCATTCACAGCAAATGGAGACCGGTACCGGGCAAAATCAAAGACTATATCGCACTTCCAAAACCAAACGGATATCGAAGTATTCATACAACGGTATTTAGCGGAGATGGTTCTATTGTCGAAGTGCAAATACGAACAAATAGTATGCATTATGTTTCTGAATACGGCATTGCCTCACATCTTACCTACAAAAAAAGTGGTTCAAAACACATCGGTGGTGATAATGACGAAAGTTGGTTTACTCAATTCTTACCCAAAATTGTAAATTATTCAAACACTTCCACTAATAAAACTGAAGGTGTTCCCAAATGGATTAAAGATCTCGGCGAATTACCAAAAAATATTAAAACGAGCGAAGACAAAGATGGCTTCATAGAAGATTTGAAAGCCGATTTTTTCAATGAACGAATTTTCGTACTCACCCCAAAAGGCGAAGTTGTCGATCTTCCACGCGGTTCAAAAATACTTGATTTTGCATACGCAATACATTCCGACGTTGGTGATCACACAAGCGGTGCAAAAATCAATGGCAAAATGGTTGCTCTTGATACAATGATTCATAATGGCGACATTGTGCAAATCATCACAAAAGATGCAAGTAAACCAAGCGCGAAATGGCTTGGGATAGTATCGACCACAATGGCAAAACGACATATTAATAATTATTTGGAAAAACAGGAAAAAATGGTAAGAAAGATAAAATAAAAATACAGAGCGACCCGAGGTGGAGCCTCGGTTACTACCGAGGCTCCACCTCGGGGAATTCCTCGGAAAATTTTACAAACTAAAATTTTTTACGGAATAGAGATCTTCGCTTTCTTCTTCAGCTTTCTTTTCTTCTGCAGATCGGTCATCTATCACGGCAGCTTCCGTCTCATCGAGCTTTGGTACTGCATCAACACTTCCCATATCCGCAATATGTTTATTCAAAAGCTCATCAACTTTTCTTTTGTCTTTTGTACTCAACAAATCAAGAATCGCGCGCACATCATCGTTTGAAAAGAAATCAATCGTAATCTTTCCGCCAGTGAGTCCTTTTTCAATATGCACACGAGTGCCGAGTGATTCTGCAAATTTTTCTTCAAGCGCAGTGATCTCCGGATCAAAAACGGTTTCCTTCTTTCGTGCTTTTTCAACGGCGATTTTTCGCGCAATGATTTCTGCATCCCGTACAGTAATTTTCTTATAAATGATTTCCTTGAACAATGTTTCCTGTTCATCTGGTCTATCGGAAAGCATAAGAAGCGGACGTGTATGTCCTTCTGAAATTTTTCCATCTGAAACAGCCTTCAAGATATGCTCCGGAAGTGCAAGAATTCTCAAACTGTTTGAAACATACTCTCGACTCTTCCCCATCTTTGCGGCAATCTGCGTATGTTTAAATCCAAATTCTGTGACCAATTGTTGAAATGCTTTTGCTCGATCAACGCAGTTCAAATCTTCTCGCTGCAAATTTTCAATAATCGCGAGCTCAAGTTTCATTAAATCCGATTCTTCAGATGAACGAATAACAACAGGAATTTGTGGAATTCCCGCCAGTTTGGATGCTCGAAGTCGTCGTTCTCCAGAAATGAGTTCGTATTCTACACCCAATCCACCATCTTCTTTTGTAAATTCTTTTCTCGTAACAACAATTGGCTGAAGCACACCGTATTGTCTGATTGATTCGGATAAATCCCGCAAACGCGTCTCATCAAACTCCTTTCGGGGCTGAAACGGATTGGGCTTTATCTTGTCGAGATCCACCCAAAATATTGAATCGCTGTAAAATTGTGTCATGTGTATATTGATAATTAAGAATTATGAATGCATTCTACCACAGAAAAATGATGGATCAAAAATTGATTTTTGTTGATAAATTGTATAGAGCGAAGAAACTTGGTGATTATAGATTCAGAGACTTGGTCCTTACAGGACCAGTACCCCGATTGGATATTTTATTTCGTTATACTCATAAACTATCTCAATCGGGCTTCAAGTCTCTCCGCGCAAGCAAAGACTTTTGCTTGCTTCCGGCACACATTAAAATAACCCTGTAAAAGGGTTATTTTAATGTGTGCCGGAGGAGAGACTTGAACTCTCACACCTTTCGATACACGATTTTGAGTCGTGCGCGTCTACCATTCCGCCACTCCGGCATCTTAAAAAATAAACTTCGTTCCACTCGTATTTTTTATTCCAACAAAATCTGTTGGAACCGATGCCGGAGTAGCGGCCTCCTCGCTTTCGCTCCGATGAAAAGCAAAGCAGTTTGCTTTATCATCCACTCCGGCATGAAACGTCATAATATACGATTTGTTCGTAAAAATCAATTAGGAAAAAGATGATTGGTAAATCAAATTTTTATATGTGCCGAAAGTCGCAAACTACTTTTAATATTCATAATATTTTTGATATAATCAAGGAATGACAACAATTAAAGAACTCACAATAAAAGTCAACGAAGTAATAGATGATTACAGAGAAAGATATCCAGAGGTTAAACTCGAGGGTAAAGATTATTTGCCATTTAAAATTAGTGAGGAATGGGGTGAGTGTATAAAAGCATTTCTTATGGCGACAGATAGAGGCAGACAAAAAGGACTTACAAAAGAAGAAATTTCAAAAAATTTATCTGACGAAATGGCAGACGTATTTGCTTATATTCTTGCTTTTGCACAACAAGAAAATATTGATCTCGAAAAAGCACTGGAAGCAAAATGGTTTCAATATTTAAAACAAAAGTAAAAAATTATATTACATTCGGCTCCATTTCCAACTCCACACCAAACATATTTTTTACTTCAAATATAATCTGATTTTTCACCTGTATCAGTTCATCAAAAGTTGCGCCCCCAGTATTTGTAAGTACAAGTGCATTATTTTTATATACGCAAATATTCCCCATTTGTTTTCCTTTAAAACCGGCTTTTTCTATAAGCCATCCCGCAGGAATTTTTGTACATTCTATTTTATCTGTAGGAAATATTTTCATATCAGGAAATTTTTCTTGCAGCTTTTTCGCACTATCAAGAGTAATGATTGGATTTTCAAAAAAAGATCCACAATTTGGAATATCTTTTGGATTCGGCAATTTTGTTGATCGAATCTCTAAAACTGCTTTGCGAATATCTGATAAAGCTGGGCTCACAATTCCCCTATCATAAAAATATTTCTGTAAACTTTCATAGGAAACATTCGCTTTTTGTTTTTTGGAAAGATTTATTTGAACCGAAAGAATAATATATCTCCCTTTTTGTGTTGATTTAAAAACACTGTCGCGATATGAAAATTTACAATCTTCGTATGATAGAGTTTTCATTTGATTCTCGGCAAGATCATACACTTCACAGGAAACAAAAATGTCTTTCAATTCCTGACCGTATGCGCCAATATTCTGCACAGGAGCTGCGCCGACCGTTCCAGGGATGCCAGACATGCATTCAATTCCCCAAAGATTTTCCGCGACCGTTTTTTTAACAAGCGCATCCCAATTCACTCCTGCACCGACCTGCCAAACAACATGTTCGGCATTTTCTGATACCACGGAAATATTTTTTATTGCAAGCGAAATCGCAAGAATATCATGTTCACCACTTCGCCAAATTGTATTTGAACCTTCGCCAACAATAATAATTGGAACTTTTTTTTCTTTCGCAAAATCAATTGCCCCTTGAAGTTCAGCGATATTACCAACAGTGCAAAAATAGCGAATCGTTCCGCCAATGCAGAATGTTGAAAAATCTTTTGCTGATATATTTTCTTTTATTATTACCATAATATGTTACTGGATTTTATTATATCATATATGATATACTTTCAAATATGAAAAAACAAACCGATCAAAAAAATATCGGCGGATTCATTCAGTCGCTCCGCGAAGCGCGTGGCATGACGCAAGATGATTTCGCCCAAGCACTCAAAACATCCCAAAGCGCCGTTGCTCGCATGGAAGCTGGCGATCAAAATATGAGCACAGAACTTTTAAGCAAAATCAGTTCAGTGCTCGGACACAAAGTCCTCACGATTAATAACACGATGGATTTTGAAATTCATGGCGGGAAAAAACTCTCCGGTAGCGTAAAAATAAATTATTCAAAAAATGGCTCAGTCGGACTTCTTTGCGCAGCACTTTTAAATAAAGGAAAAACAACATTGCACGGCATTGCACAAATCGAAGAGGTAAAACGAGTCATTGAAATTCTAGAAAGTATTGGTGTGAAGGTGACATGGGTGGGTCGAAATACCGTTGAGATTGTACCGCCCAAAATATTTGATATGAAAAATCTCAATACCGCTTCGGCAATTAAAACCCGTTCAATTGTCATGCTCATCGGTCCCCTTGTGCATCGTCTCAAATCTTTTACCATTTCCCATGCACAAGGATGCTCGCTCGGAAAACGTTCGATCGCTGCTCATAAATATGGTTTAGAGGCGCTTGGCATAAAAATAAAAGTGACTCAACAAAATTATGAGATCAGCGCCAATAAACTCAAAGCAGCGACTGTAATCATGTATGAAGCTGGTGACACTCCGGCAGAAAATATTCTCATGGCAGCCGCCTTGATACCTGGAATAACCACAATTAAATTCGCAAGTTCAAATTATATGGTGCAGGAAATATGTTTCTTCCTCGAAACATGCGGAGTAAAAATAGATGGAATCGGCACAAGCACACTCACCATTCATGGAATAAAAGAGATCAATGCGCCGATTGAATATCACAATAGCGAAGATCCAATTGAGGCAATGATGTTTATTACCGCGGCGATTGCAACAGATTCGAAACTTTCTATTACCCATTGTCCGATAGATTTCCTCGAACTTGAATTATATAAATTGCAAAAAATGGGACTGAAATATAAAGTCGGCAAACAATATTTTTCAGCAAATAAACGAACGAGGCTTGCCGACATCACGATTTTTCCTTCAAAACTCAAAGCACTTGATGATAAAATTCATGCAAATCCCTATCCAGCAATCAATGTCGATAATTTGCCATTTTTTGTTATTCCCGCAATTAAAGCAAAGGGTCAGACACTCATTCACGACTGGCTGTACGAGGTTCGCTCGATTTATTTAACCGAGCTTAATCGCATGGGTGCAGATTTAACACTTGCCGACCAACACCGACTCTACATTGAAGGTGGAACGCCGTTCAAACCAGCGCAAATCGTGTGTCCGCCGGCGCTTCGCCCTTCTGTGGTCATTATGATAGCCATGCTTGCTGCTCCCGGTACTTCTATTTTGCGAAATGTATACATGATCAATCGCGGATATGAAGAAATTGCAGAACGTCTCAATTCCATTGGCGCCGATATCAAAGTCATCAGCTCATAATTCTCACATGGGAAAAATGAAGGCAAAAATTCTTGTTATTCTCGGTCCGACCGCAACTGGCAAAAGTGATCTTGCAGTAGCTCTCGCCAAAAAATTCAATGGCGAAGTTATAAGTGCAGATTCACGCCAAATATACAAAGGTATGGACTTGGGTACAGGCAAAATCACCAAAAAAGAAATGGGTGGAATTCCCCACCACCTCCTTGATATTGTAAAACCAAACACACTTTTTTCTGTATCAAAATATAAAGCGCGAGCACATAAAGCAATCGAGCAAATTCTCAAGAAAAACAAACTTCCGATTATCTGTGGTGGTACTGGTTTTTATATTGATGCGATTGTAAAAAATATTTCTCTTCCCGAAGTTCCACCCAATAAAAAGCTCAGAGCTCAACTTGAAAAAAAATCACCTGAGAAACTCTACGAAATACTGATGAAACTTTCTCCCACTCGTGCAAAAAATATAGACAAACATAATACAGTTCGCCTTATTCGCGCAATTGAGATCGCAAAAGCACTTGGTGATGTGCCAGAAATACAAGAGAAACCATCACAATATAACTGTATTTTTATCGGACTTGATACCAAGGACGACATACTCAAAAAGCGAATCGCACTCCGCCTAGAAAAAAGAATAAAGCTCGGAATGATTCGTGAAGTCGAGAAACTCCACGATGGTGGCGTATCATGGAAACGCCTTGAATCATTTGGGCTTGAATATCGTGAAGTCGCACTATACCTGCAGGAAAAAATTACAAAAGAACAAATGATTGCGAACCTTAATAATGACATTTGGCATTATGTGAAGCGACAAAGAACGTGGTTCAAGAGGAACAAGGAGATTTATTGGTTTGAATTAAAACAAAATAAGAAGATAATTTATCAAATTAAAAATTTCATAAAATAAAAAATGCTGAGCGATACAACTCTTGATACAGTTATTTATGATTAGCTATATACTTTTGAACTGCCTCTATATCAATTAATTGATGTTCACCGTCAAGTTCTTTTTTGTATGCAATTAAATCTCGCGGGTCCATGATGGAAACATTAATTCCATTTATATTTGTCTTTATGCCATCATAAAGACGTATTTCTTTTACTTGTATCCATTTATTTTTTTCTAAATCACTCATCTGTAATGTATCCACATCAGTAATATCAATATCTTGTCCGAGATAATTTATTGATAAGGTATCACAATCCCACTTTTCATTTAGATAGTGTTTGGGTCCGGCTATTATGTAATCAGAGACTTCTGAAATTATAGAAGGAAAATATTTTCCAGAAAGAGATATGTCCACATCATTTATTTTTCTAGGAGATCCGTATATATGAGCAGCAAAACCACCACCAATTTTATAGGGAATATTATTTTTATCAAGAATTTCAACAATCCACTTAAGTGCGTTCTGAGTATTTTTTTCTAGATCTATTTTCATGTGTTTGATAATTTATGTACCAGATAAAATATTGCTATGCAACTTGAGCGCCGTTCTACAAGGCGAGCAATCGAGAAATATCTCCCTCGACTAAAATTTCGCCGTCGCTCAATTTTGTCTGGGCACCGGCTCGCGATTTTGTCTGCTGACAAAACATCGCTCCGCCGTTCGATTCCTGCTCATCCGCACAATGATGCTTTGCGCAAAAGCCGTAACGGGCTTTTTTGCAAATCATTGCGGGCGATCGAGGAATCGGTCACGCATAATTTTCTGCTGAAAATTTGCTCAACCCCGCCTCACTCGCCTACGCTCGCTCCGGCTTTCGATTCCTCGATCGCCCGTGTTCAACTTCGTTTCATTATGCGGGCGATCGAGGAATCGAACCTCGGACAGCGGATTTGGAGGCCGCAGTTATACCACTTAACTAATCGCCCGTGGTTAGACCAATATAACATAAAATAGGTAAATTCAAAACAAAAAAGCCACCCTATCGGGTGGCTTTTGAATTATTTCTTTACTTCCTTGTGAACGGTATTCTTTTTGCACCATTTACAAAATTTCTTGAGCTCTATTTTTCGCTCAACTTTCTTTTTATTCTTTCGGCTCCAGTAATTGATTCTTTTGCAATCTTTACAGGCGAGTTTGATTAATTGGTCTTGTGACATGTTTGTTTAAAACTTAAGTCCTAGCAGTATATATGAAAAACACAAAAAAGGCAACCCTAAAAGCCTCGTTATTATAATCCTGTCTGTATTGGAGCAAAAATCTTAATCTTAGAAATTTTACTCTTCAGGGTGCGATTCACATCCATAAGCTCTTTGTTTTTCATAAGAATAAGCACAAGAATACCGACAATAATACCGAGAATACCTGAGACAAAACCCTGTAAAAATATTCCGAGCGTTGTATTCTGATTAAACACATTTGCAAATGCATTGAGTGAGTAATAATTGACTACCCCCATAAATAATGATGAACAAAGAACTTGAAATACCGTTTTAAAAACGGGTTTTGAAAAACCTTTGAAATCTTTTTCAAATACAATCCAAAGCGCAAGATTGTTAAGCACTTCCCCGACAGACCAACCAAGTGGAAGTGCGAGAACAATTGTTCCAGGAACACCTTGTACACGAAGAATCGCCTCAAGAAAATTTTTGAATGGTGGATACGTATTATACAAAACCATAAAACCAAATCCAAGAACCACTGTTGTGACTGCATTAATAAACTTTGCAACAAATGGTTTTTTAGTATTCCCAACGGCATAATATGCTCGAACAAAAAGCAATGTAACATTTTGGAAAATAATCGAACCAACAAAAAGTGCAAGCGAAGCTGCGGTCAAGCGAGTTTGTGACCAATTGAATACTCCCGCACCAAGAATCGTTCTCACGATTTGTGCACGAAGCGTGATAAACAAAACTGCACACGGCACAGACCAAAAAATAATATGTTGAGCTGAAACAATCGTCTGTTCGGTAAATTTATCTTTTTCACCATCAGCAAAATATCGCACAAGCATTGGAAATGCAGCAAGCGAATAACTCACGCCAATAACCGACAATAAAACGGACTGTAAATTGTATGAGAGATTAAAAACAGAAATCGATCCAGCAGTCATCGCAGATGCAAAAGAAAGTAAAAAAATTGCAGAAATATTATCTGAACCAAGAGTAAATGTTCTTGGCACTGACACAAGAAGCACTTTTTTAATCTCTGCAAAATTATTTCTTAATGTCGGTCGTGGAAGCAAATTGTGTTCAAGAATAAATGGAATCTGAATTGCAAAATGAAAGAATGCGCCAATAATCACCCCGAAAATTAAGCCCGTAAGACCCCATATTGGATATAAAAATATAATTCCGATAATAATACCGATATTATACAAAATAGGGCTCAGTGAATAGATAAGAAAGCGTTTATATGTCTGCGTCAGCGTCCCCAAAATATTTGAGATACCAAGAAAAATCGGTGACAAAAGAAGAATTCGTGTCAAAGCATTCACCTGCGCGATATCTGCAGAACTAAATCCGCGGAAAAGAAAAGTGTTTATATAGGGTATAAAAAAAAATGCAATAATACTTGTCACAACAATCAAAAGAAAGAAAAACGTAAAAATATTTCCAATAAAACGCTTCGCCTCTTCTGGACCATATTTCATTTTTTCAACCAAGAATGGAATAAGTACTGAAACAGAAACCATTGAACCAACGGTAATAAAAATAAAATCTGGAATTCGAAATGCCGCATAATACAAATCGAGCGTGTGGCCAGCTCCAAAATGTGATGCGAGAAGTCGATCGCGGATAAGTGCAAGCACCTGTGACAATATCGCAAAAATGGCAAGCAAATATGCTGCCTGATGTAATCCGTTTACTTCACGATTAATAATTTTAAAAAATCTTTTGACCATAAAATACGAAAATTATGCGAATACACCAAATAAACTACACATTAAAAATTCACTCGTTAGTATACAAGATAAATCGGTAAAATAAAAATCCATTTGGATTATATTATAGTTATGAAAAGAAAGAGGCACACCTTTCGGTGTGCCTCTTCCACAACCTTTATATCTATAAGCCGAATTCTGTTCATCACATTACTGTAATGAGATAGCCATCTATCTGGGCGAAACATTGCTGTCTCGCTCAAGCGGCGCTCCTGCTTACGCAGGCACGGCCTTGCACAAGGGTAAGGATTTTGCCGTTGCACTCTTGCGTTTCCGCAAGAACTATCCCGAAGGATATCCCCTTTCTTTCGTCGGGGGCCGTTTCTGTTCGCACCTCTCGGATTGCTCCGGACGGGCGTTACCCGCTACCTTGCTCCATGAAAAATCATGGCTGTGTTCGGACTTTCCTATAGTTATATAAAATAACCATTAGCTATCCAATATAAAAGCAGAAAAATTATACAATAAAATTTAATTTTTTGCAAATATAAAAACAATAACCCAGCGGTTATTGTTTTTATATTTTAATTAAGGGGAAAAATTTAATTCAAACCCAAAGTGGCGAGAATAATATAAATAATTCCTCTTGCAGAAATCATGATGAATATACCGATAATTCCCCACATCATGTGCTGAAAACCCTCAGCTCTTTTTTCCGCATTCGCACCATTTTTGATAAACACAAGAACGCCCCACAAAAAAAATAGAACAGCCAAAGCACCCATCAAATAAATAAGCGGAATAACAATTTGATTCTCGATATTTGTCAAAAGAGTGTTGAAAGTTGGCGCAGATCCACCCACCGGATTTGATACCGTTCCAGCCGCATACACTTTTTGGATGAGAAAATCCATTCTATGGCTGATTAATGAGTGATACCTGGAAGCACTGGTACAGTAACGGTGCCACCGCCCAACTGGAATGTATTCTGCAATACCCCAACAAGACCCCAGATAGAAACCATCACGAAGAGACCTACAATACCCCAGATAATTTCAGTTTTTGCTTTCGCTTTTCCTTCCTCATCCCCAGCAATAGCATATCGAACAATATTCCAAAGGAGCCAGACAACCGCTGCAGCGATAAGTATTGGAACAATCGCAGACAATATACCGCTAAACCATGTGAGTAATCCCCCCAATCCATTGCTCCCACTATATGTAAGGTTTTGAGCCAAAGCCAATGCAGGAAGAGAAAATACTGAAACTATCGCTAAAATTCTTTTCATAAAAATTGTTATTAATAAATTACCTAATAAAATTAAACACTGACCACAATATTACTCTACAAGTATAAAACGTACCCCCAGAATACGCAAGCAAAGTTGTCTACACAAAACTATCAATTTCCTATATTGGGCAAAGTTACTTGTTTCGGGGTTATATTGGCATTGTCATTTAGCGTAAAAGTATTCTGTAAAATATTCACAAGACCCCAGATAGATATCATGACAAAAATACCAATAACTCCATAGAGCATAAATTCCCTTCCTGTCTGTTTATCCTCGCCTTCTGCTTGAATAAATTTAAATACCCCCCACAGAAAGACAACCACAGAAAGAGCGACAATAATAATAAAAGTTGGCGAAATAAGACAATTTACTGAACCAACAATCAAATCACGAAAACTCTTTGCTTGGGAAAAATTACAACTTGTTGGACTGACTTGGATATTTGTAGTAAGCCCCTGAGCATTTGTGGTTAGTGCAGAAAAAGAAAAAAGATTAAAAACAATAAAAAATACCGCAAAGAGTGAGTATATTTTATGCGTGCGAAAAAAAAGATTGAGTCGTTTCATAATTATGATTGCAAATTTTTAACAGTACCAATAATAATTGCCGCTATGAGCTGAGCGCCAAGCAAGACAGCAACGCCGATACAGGTATTGATGAAAATTTTTCTTGCTTCTTCAAGTTTCGTCGTATTTCCCTGCGCCGCAACAAATTTATATCCGGAATAGATAAATACAAAAATAGCAATAACACCGCCAACTTTTGTTATATCAGACAAAATACCAGCAATCAGTGTAGGAATATCAGTAAAATTAGGAAGGGGATTTGTAATTCCTGCGGAAGAAGGTGTTGATGCAGCAAAAGTTATCATGGGCAATAAAAACATTCCTGAAAAAACGGTTATTTTTCGAACTATTTTTTTATATGTATATATCATGATTTTTATAAATTATATTACTATTGTAAAAAACGTAATGGGGTTGCACCACTTCCAGATGTTAATGCTCCAACAACCGTATGAACTACAAGCCATGCACCAAGAACAATGAGCATTCCGATAATCGTTTTTTTAAACATCTCTTTTGCCGCTTCGCGTTCACCCTCCTGATCTGGATGCAAAAGCATTTTTCCACCGGCAACCGCAAAAGTAATTGCGGCAACGGATATAGAGATGCCGACAAACCAATTAATAACGAAATTAACCATTCGTACAAGCGCATTGAAATCGCAAGGATTCGCAATTGTACTCGTTCCCACAAGGGTTGGATTACAAGTAACATTACTGAACCATGATTGTGCGGAAACAATAATCGGCAATAATAAAACCAAAAGAACAAAGGCTGAAACGATATGTGAATAATATTTTTTCATAGTTATGATTGTAACAAATTATCTAAAGCTCCGCTTGCATTTTGTACAGAACTACTCACATCAAGCCGTCCAGTGCTGACATCCTCTACCATGGTCTGAAAAATCTGATCCGTCGCCTGTGTATCTGGATCAATCCACCCATGTGCAATAAGTGCTGAATTATAAAAGATTGTTTTCTCTGGGTCAGATGTTCCTGCTGAAATAAGATCGAGGCGAGCAGGAGCAACGTCATAAAATTCAAGAAAATCAGAAACCGCAGGAGCGCTCGTAAGTTCAGAAATCAAATTATAAGCAGGCGCAATATTTGCCGAACTTTTCAAAAGTGCAAAACCGTATAATTCGCCAAAAGTTACTTTCGTCGTCGCATCTACTGTTTGCGGTATCATCGTCACATCAAAATTAAGATTTGGATTTTTTGTTGCAATATCAGTCGCTTCAGATGCAAAACCAAAATAAGTCGCGAGATTTCCAGAAAGGAAAAATGATTTT
>Ga0302319_10016814_pt1 | contig 13446 bp, 12 predicted proteins | sample Bog_T0_2_FD_203319 | JGI IMG/M metagenome (GOLD analysis project Ga0302319, IMG submission 203319) | Peat permafrost microbial communities from Stordalen Mire near Abisko, Sweden - Bog_T0_2 | ecosystem: Environmental > Terrestrial > Soil > Wetlands > Peat | place: Sweden: Abisko, Stordalen Mire...
CGATCATCGGTCTTGCCGTTTTCTCGATGGCGTATCGGCAAACCGGCGTCGATCCCTCTCCCCTGCTGCCCGCCGGCCGCGGGCTCGAGATTACGGGCTATGCGCTGACCTTCCTGCTGGGCATCTACGGCGGTCTTTTCAGCGGCGGTTATGTTACGATCCTCACCGCCATCTTTGTAGCCACGTTCCGCATGAGCTTTATCCAGGCAATTGCAACCACGAAGCTCATCAACATTTTTTCTTCGGGGATCGCTTCGGCGATTTTCATGGAGCGCGGACTGGTGGACTACCGTCTGGGAGCCATTCTGGGCCTTACGATGTTCCTTGGCGCCTGGCTCGGTGGACGCTACGCGCGCCGCTTAAGCAATTTATGGCTGCGGCGGATCTATCTCGCCGCCGTCTGGCTGCTCGGACTGAAGACTCTGCTGTTTGATGTTTTGGGTCATCATGGCGCTTCGGCACGGAATCCTGCGTCGGCGCCGTCGAAGTAGAGTCACATAAGGAACATATAAGGACGACCTCGGTATAATGGGCATGGGAGCCACCACGTCGTGCCAACCGAGCCGAGACAACACCTTTTTTACGAAACATCGCACTCGCCGTCTTTAGCGGATCTGGTGGGTTATGAAGAAGCCAAAGGCATTATCGACTTTTGCTTTATCGCCAACCCTTATTACCCAACACCTCGGATGCTGGACGATCTGAAGGAGAATTTTCCGAACCTCATTAAGTCGTACCCTTCGAGCAACCCGGCGATGTGCCAGAAGGATCTGGCCACGGTGCTGCAGGTGAATCCGGATCACCTGATCGTGGGCAACGGCGCCACGGAACTGATCGTGCTGATCAACACGACCCTGATCGATCGGATCGCGGTCCCGATCCCCACGTTTGGGGAGTACATTGAGAAGCTCAAAGACCAGCGGGACGCCGAGCTATTCGCTCTGAAGGCGGAAGAAAAGTACCAGCTCAGGTTGCCGGAGTACCTTGCGTGGGCGCGCAAACGCGGACTCAAGGCGCTGCTCATCATCAATCCGGCCAACCCGACCGGCCAGGTGTTCTCACTCGATGAAATGTGCGATTTTCTGCAGCGGGCGAAGGATATGGAACTCATCATTGTGGACGAATCGTTCATCGACTTCGCGGGCGAGAGCATCCCCAGCCTGCTGAAGCTGGCGGACCGGTTCTCCAATCTGTTGCTGGTGAGGAGCATGAGCAAGCATTGCGGAGTGCCCGGGCTGCGTCTGGGTTACTGCTACAGCGAAAATCTGTTCGTGCTGAATCGAATGCGCCAGTTCATTCCCACCTGGAACATCAACACGGTGGCTCAGTATTTTCTGTCGCTGTTGCCCTCGACCGACGCGGCTTATCACGAGACGAGAAAGAGACTGATCGGGGACGTTCGCTGGCTTTACGAAGCGCTGCGGCAAATACCCGAGATCGATCCTTATCCGACAGGCGCCAACTTCATCCTGTTCCGGATCAAAGGGGGCATGACGGGCGCGGAGCTTCAGGCGCGCCTGCTGAGCGAACACCGAATGTACGTGCGGGACTGCGCGAACAAGATCGGAATGGACAATTTTCACATCCGGGTGGCTTCGCAGGGGTATGCGAAGGACTCGCGGTTAGTGGACGCGCTGCAGAAAGTTCTGTGCGGCAACGCCGGATGAGGGGCCGGACAAGCCGATGAAACCGAAAACCAGGCCCCGAGTTGTCGTGGTGACGCGCCGGACCACGCGGAAACATAAGTACATCGATTACGTGGGCGAGCTGCACCTTGAGCTGCTGATGCGCGCCGAACTGTTACCGGTGATCGTTCCGGTGGCGGAAGGCTCGGAGGAGTGCCTTTCGCAATACATGTCCGGCATGAAAGGGCTCTTGCTGGTGGAGGGAGAGGACATCGAGCCGCAGCAATATGCGGCGCAGCCCGCGAACTTCGAGTACGCCGAGAAGACTCACCCGCTCAAAGACAGACTCGAGCTGCAGCTCATCCGGCGCGCGCTGCGGCTGGAGGTTCCTGTACTGGGAATTTGCCGCGGCTCGCAGTTGCTCAATGTCGCCTGCGGAGGCACGCTGTACGGGGATGTGCAGAAGGAAAAAGACGGTTCGCTGCAACACATCGACCATGCTCATTACGATACTTACCGGCACCCGGTCTCGATCGTCGCCGGCAGTCCGCTTGAGCGATGGTACGAAACGAAGGCCCTGGCGGTGAACAGTTACCATCATCAGGGAGTCCGCGAACTGGCGCGCTGTTTTGAACCGATGGCGTTCGCGGAGGATGGCCTGGTGGAGGCGTTTTGGAATCCGAGCGCCGGCTTTGTGGTGGGGCTGCAGTTCCACCCAGAGCGGATGAAGGAAGAAGTCGAGGGTAACTGGAGAATCTGGCGGGAGTTTGGCGCGGCGGTAGAGCGTTTGGTGCGACCTTAGCGCTGGCCGGTGTGGTTCTTCCGGTTGTCGCTATGCGGAGTTTGCGGCGGCGCACGGACTCTGGTGGAGAAATTGATCGGGGTTGGTGTTCGGGGCCCACTCGGCGCATTTTGTTTGTTTACCGGGCAATAGATGTCAGGTATTTATGCGCCGGACCTGGAGAAACCACCGGGAATGAGACGTGACAGGGTAGCTGCAGCGGGAGTTGTGCACCCGTCCGGAATTGCGCCGCGCGGACTTTCACGAAGGTTTGCCGGGTGTGCGTCGGGCCCTGGTGTCTGGCAAGCACCTCATGTGAAATGGTTCCGAGACTCTCCCGTTGCGTCAATGAGATGGAAAGAGCAAGCGATCGTCTGCGTTCTGGCAGCCAGGGCGAGATGATGCGCCGCGAACGGGCGTGGTGTGAATGAATGTAAAGCCAGCCCGAACACGTCCGTGTTACGCCGCGAACGGGATATGATGTTCACGACAGTCTTTTCGAAAGAGAATTTCATCCCATGAAGAAAGTTTGGATCTGCGTCCCGTTGCTTGGGGTTCTGCTTGTATCTTCTGCATTCGGACAGCCAGTTGCTCCGACGGGCGCATCCGGCGGCCGCGGCGGACGGGGTGGCGGACCCGCATTCGGTAGCGGCTTTCAGGCGCTTCGCTCGCCACAGGTGATGACCGATGGACGAGTCACATTCCGGTATCGCGGTCCGAATGCGAAGGCGGTGATCCTGGTTCCCGAACCGGGCGACCGCGTGCCGATGGTCAAAGGCGATGACGGCGTCTGGACTGTGACCATCGGACCGTTGAAGCCCGATGTCTACGCGTACAGCTTTACCGTGGATGGAGTCGGAACACCCGATCCCTCGAGCGGGGCTGTGATGAAGACGGGGCGCCCGAATGCTGCGGGGGAACTGGGCGCGTCGGGCAACTGGCAAAGCCAGGTGCTGGTGCCGGGCAATCCGCCCGAGGCATGGGAGCTGACCAATATTCCGCATGGTGCGCTGGCGCACGTCACGTTTTATTCGAAGGCGATGGAGGCTTATCGCGATTACTTCGTCTACACGCCGCCGGCCTACGACGCGAAGCGTTCGCGCCGGTATCCCGTGCTCTACCTGCATCACGGCGCGGGCGAGAATGCCAGCGGATGGGCCGATATTGGCAAGGCGAATCTGATTCTGGATTCGCTGATTGCGGCGGGGAAGGCGAAGGAAATGATTGTGGTGATGCCATTGGGCCATCCAGGGCAGACGCTGCCGGAAGTTACAGATCCGAATGCCCCTCCCACGGTCAATACCGGTGGCGGGCGTGGCGGCGGAGGCGGTGGGCGCGGGGGTAGCGGCGGAGGACGCGGCGGGGCGCAGCGTGGCTCGGGCGCGGGACAGATTACTGTGACGCCTTACTTCACTTCGCTGCTGACGGAGATCATCCCACAGGTGGAGAAGAATTACAACGCGGGGAACACGAAGGCAACGCGGGCGATTGCGGGACTTTCCATGGGTGGCGGGCAGACGCTGCAGATCGCGCTGCTGCATCCGGAGCTGTTCAACTATGTCGGGATGTTTTCTCCGGCGGTGGGGGGGCGCGGTGGCGCTGCGCTGCCGGGGGCGTTGACTCCGGCGTGGGCGAAACAGTTCAAAGTGTTTTGGGTTGCGTGCGGAAGCGAGGACACGCTGGTGGGTCCTGCAGTAACGGCGTTTAAGGCGGCGCTCAGGCAGAATAACGTGCCATTCACGGATATTGTGACGTCCGGACCGCATGCTTACAGTGTGTGGAAACGGAACCTGGTTGCGTTCGCTCCGCTGCTGTTTCAGTAGGGGTTGGGCGGGCTCGATGGCAAATCTGGCCGCGCCAGGCGAAAACTCGGAGACCAACCTCTGGTGTTGCCGGATCGGGGGCTTCGATGTGCCGACTACGAGGGCGATTTATTGGTGAAGCGGAGCGGGTGTTATGCGCCGTGCTTTTTCTTTCGCTCCGCCATCGTGGAATAGCCGCGGGCTCGATCGATGTCCTGAACGTGTACCGTTGCGGACGCAAGATTCGGCAAACCGGCAGTCAATTCATCGAGCAGGTTGCCGAGGACTTTGGCGGCGTGGACGCGGACCTCGGCGGTTCGGCCCGGCTTGTCGTTGCCCACTGCCAGGGTGACGTGCAGGAAGCGCTTCGATGAATCGCCGCCGACGCCGGCATTGTGGACCGGGATGAGGGCGTGCTTGAGATTGCTCAGATTGATCATCGGCACCTCGGGGGGTAGTTTTTCGGGCGCCGGATTCGGCATGCGGAGGTCCGCGACGGTCCGGACGAGGGCTGCGAGGAGTTTATCGGCATCGAATCCCGTTGTGGCTCGGAATTCTTCGGTCAACCAATCCACGGGAACTTCCAGGCGAAGGTGGGGCACGTCGGGTTAGTTAGATCCGCTCCTGTTGCGATGACACCATTTTTTGATGTTAGCGCCGAGGGGTATACGAACCCGCGCCACTGCGGTTGAGGCGCCTCCGATCCGGTTGCCGATCAATTGGAGCGGCGTGGGCAACTTGGCGCCGGCGAGTTTGGGGCCTTTACCTGGTTGTACGGATCCCACAAGGTTTTGCGATGATCTGCGCCCCATCTCGCGTTGGCTGGCTTGATTCCGGCCTTTATCGGCACGTTCGTTGAGCGCACCGCTATGGGAGTCGTTTTCCTGCGAATTTCCGGCACTTCTGCCGCGATAACCTGGAAGGGCGCTGGCACAATTTCGACCGGCGGCAATCGGGCGATCAGGGGCGCGGCCAGTTGTCCGGCTCCTGAACCGCCGACACAAGCTTCAGGATTAACGTCAGTGCCTCGCATCGATGGCGGGAGATGGCGGGCACGAGCAAGCGGCTATTGCGCCGTTTCGGAAAATAACATCACTTTCAACGTGTTGAATATGATGTACAAATCGAGCGAAACCGCGAGATTCTTGATGTAATAGAGGTCGTACTCAAGCTTCATGATGGCGTCTTCAATCGTGTCGCCGTACTTATAGTTGATCTGAGCCCAACCCGTAATACCGGGCTTGACGCAATGCCGGTAGTTGTAATAAGGGATCTGCTTCGTGAGCGTTTTCACGAACTCCGGCCGCTCGGGCCGGGGCCCCACCAACGCCATCTCTCTGCGAAGCACGTTCAGCAATTGTGGAAATTCATCCAGGCGGAAGCGGCGTATCCACTTGCCCGGAGGGGTGATTCTGGGATCGTCTTTAGTGGCCCAGACAGGCCCCGTTCGCGCTTCAGCGTCGACATACATAGAGCGGAATTTGAACACGGTGAACGTGCTTCCGTTCAATCCCACCCGGACCTGTCGATGAAATATAGGGCCAGGAGAGGTCAGTTTCACCACAATCGCCACGATCAGCATTGCGGGCGCAGCTACAATGCTGATCAGCGCCGCGATCGGCAGGGTGTAAACGGAATGCCAGAACAGGTTCCCTTTGCGAGGCCCCAGATCGGAGGAAAAAACCAGCCTTGAGGGGCGCATTTCGCGGGTTGAGACGCGTCCAAAAGCGGCTTCGAACGTCACGGCGGCCTCCTCGAAGCGCACACCCGAAAAACGCAGGTGAAGCATCTCCGACATGGGCAGTTCCCGCCGACGTTCGGCCATACCCACCACAATCAGGTCCGGCTTGAGTGCTTCGGCTACGCTCGCGAGGTCTTTGATCCGACCGACAACTTTCCCTGCCGGGAGTTCCAGGCCGTCATCGACGTCATCGACGTAACCCAGCACGGTCATACCAATTTCCGGGCGGGCGGCAAGGTGAGCGGCAATTTCCTGGCTGACCGGAGCAGCGCCGAGGAACAGGACACGCTGGGAGCCAATGACTTTGAGGATAACCCGGGTGTAGACCACACGCCACGCCGGAATGACGATGAGCGCGAGGATACTGCCGAAGATCATGGCCCATCGCGGCAGGCACCAGTCAGGTCTCCGCACGTAGGCCAGAAGCGCCTGCACCAGGAAGGCAAGACCGATCACCAGGCAGATCTGCTGTATCAGCAACGTAGTCGACTTGACCCTGACGTTGGAATAGAGGTTCTGAAAATAAATCCCGAGACACAGACAGGCGACCACGATAGCGATCTGGAGCAGGCCGCCGTCATCAAAGATGAAGGCGTTCAGATCAAGGTAGGGATTCAGGAAATGACTGACAAGCCATGTGCCGGCAAGATAGCACAGAAAAATGAGCGAAATCTCTGAAAGGATCAGGCCGACGAGGCTGGCTGGAATGAAGGCTCTGAATAGCTGGCGCATTTAGGACGACTGAACTGTGGTTACGGCCGAATCCGGGTCCAGATAGTCATTATAGGGTATACCCGCGTTGCCGATCCACTGACAATTGTTCAATGCGAGATGAGCCCGAAACGGCGCTTGCTTCTCCGGACCGTATCCAACCCTGTCCGAGTTGCAGGCGGTTGAACACATGAGCCGCCTCGAACGCGGCGAGATTATGAAGTGCGGTTCCCCGACTCTCCCTCACCGGGGCTTTCACGCTGCGGTTTTGCTGCCTGGCGCAGTTCCCGATAACAGAATTCCCGATACGGCCGTAGGCGACTTCGCGTACACGAGGCCTGACCGTAGGCACGATCTCTTTCAGCAACCGCCGAACTTACCCTGGCGCCCGGGACGGAACCGTGGCATTGATCTGGCAAGCCCGATCTCTCCCGGAGTCAGCTCGGCACAGGTAACCGAAAGAGCCGCGCCACCGCGCGCAACCACGGGCTGACCGTCGCGAGCGCCAGCGGATTCAACGGTGCCGGCTGATCCGCCAACATCGGCTTGGTCCGACCAAGCGCCGTGAGATAGATCGTCATGAGGTTGCCTGAATCGGGTTCGTCGGTGTTGCAGACTGGTTGTCGTCGGCCCGATAGACGGCTTCAGGTCCGGCAACGCCGTGGGGATGACGCTCCGTGCGGTCGGCTGGGTAGTAAAGAAAGAGTTGACGGAGCGCGGAGGTCGATTCGCACATTACCAGCGTCCTGGGCGAGGCGGAAACGGATCTCCCTGACAATGCACACAATCTACGTATCCCACCGGCTGTTCTTCGTTCCTCGATGGAGCTTCGTGCTGCTAAACTGTTGATATCAGCAATGTGCGGTATTGCCGGGTTTATCAGCCTCGATAATTCTTCCTCGTCCCCGGCGGTTCTTGCACGCATGACTGCGGCAATCGTCCATCGCGGACCGGATGACACTGGGTTTCTGCTGGCCGCCCCGGCCTTTCTTGGTCAGCGCCGTTTGAGTATCGTCGATCTTTCGGGCGGCCATCAGCCTATCTACAACGAAGACGAAACCCTCGCGATCGTTTACAACGGCGAAGTGTTCAACCACGCCGAAGTCCGTACCGAACTGGAAGCGCTGGGGCACGTGTACACGACCCGTTCCGACACGGAAACGATCCTCCACGCGTGGGAACAGTGGGGGCCCGCATCGCTCGAACGGTTCCGCGGCATGTTCTCTTTCGTCATTTGGGACCGCAGAGCCGGCCGCCTCGTCGCTGCCCGGGACAGGCTGGGGATCAAACCTTTCTACTACTATTGGGACGGTCGGCTGTTCGCATTCGCCAGCGAAATCAAATCGCTCCTTGCTCATCCCGCTATCGCCTGCGCGCCCAACGAGACCCAGTTCGGCGAGCACCTCGCCTTCGGTTACACAAGCGGCGAGGAGACTCTGTTCAGGGGCATCCGCAAGCTTCTGCCTGGCCATCGGCTCTCCCTTTCCGACGTTGGGACGGGCGCTCCGCGGCTGAGCATCGAACAGTACTGGGATGTGCCGGATGAATCGCCCGACGAGTCCATGGACGAAAATGAATGGGTCCATGCCGTTCGCATGGGACTCGAAGAAACCGTCCGTCTGCGTTTGATGGCCGATGTCCCCCTGGGTGCATTTCTGAGCGGCGGTGTGGATTCCAGTGCGATCACCGCCGTGATGCAGCGCATGGTCCCGGGCCGGGTCCGAACGTTCAGCGTAGGTTATCGCGAACAACAGTTCAGTGAACTGGCCTGGGCGCGAAAAGTGGCCCAAAACCTCGACACGGAACATCGCGAAATAGTCATTGGCCGCGACGATTTTTTCTCCGCACTTCCGCTTCTTATCTATCAGGAAGACGAACCGATTACCTGGCCTTCAAGCGTGCCACTGTATTTTGTGTCGAGGCTCGCCTCCACCGACGTTAAGGTTGTGCTCACGGGCGAGGGCAGCGATGAAATCTTCGGCGGCTACGAGCGCTACCGGTGGAGCCGCTTCAACCTGGCTGCCGCCCGTTACTACAATCTCGTGCCGGGGCCCCTGCGTCGCATGGCTGCGGGGTTCCTCTCATCGTCTCCGCTTCTCCGGGCCGGCCTTCGAAGAAAGCTGTCGCACACCTTTCTGGCCCGGGATGCGACAATCGAGTCGACCCTGCTCGATAACTTCCTGAGCGCTTTCTCGCCCTCCGAACAAAAACACCTTCTCCTCGCGGCTCCCGCCGACATTTACGGCCATTACCTTCGTTACTGGAATGCCCGCCCGGAGCGCTCTCTGCTCTCGCGCATGCTGTACGCCGATCAGAAGACCTACCTGCCCCAGCTCCTGATGAAGCAGGACCGCATGAGTATGGCGGCTTCTATTGAAAGCCGAGTGCCGCTCCTCGACCACCATTTCCTGGCACTTGCCATGCGTATCCCGGACCGGCTCAAGATCCGGGGGTCGGAGCAGAAGTACGTTTTCAAGAAGGCCGTCGAGGATCTGCTTCCGAGAGAAATCGTCTACCGCCGCAAGATGGGATTTCCGACCCCGCTGAAGCAATGGCTCCGGGAACCGGACGCCGCGCCGCTGCTGGACAGCCTTGCCGATCGGAACAGCTTCCTCTCGGCTTACGTGAAAACGGAGGCCGTCCAGGCCCTGATCGCAGGCCACCGCTCCGGACTGGTAGACGCTACCGACCGCCTCTGGCGGCTCCTCAACCTCGAACTCTGGGGACAGCGGTTTTTCCTCTCCTCCGCGCCAATCGAGGCCGTCACGCCGCAGCTGAAGGCCCTCTGTTGATGAAAATTCTGTGGATTAAGACGGATTTTCTGCATCCCACCAACCGGGGCGGCCAGATCCGAACCCTTGAGATGCTGCGGAAGCTACATCGCCGGCATGAAATTCACTATCTGGCACTGGACAGCGGCCAGTCTCCCGAGGGCCCCGAAAGGGCGGCCGAGTACTCCTCGTTCCATTATTCCGTGGCGCACGCGACTCCGTCCAAGACCTCGCCCGCCTTTGCCGCGCAACTCATCCGTGGGCTGGTTTCGCCTCTCCCGGTGGCTGTCGAGCGCTACAAGTCGATCGGCATGCGGCGCCAAATTGAGCGGCTCGCCGCCGAACATCGCTTCGACGCAATCGTCTGTGACTTCCTTTTCCCCGCCGTCAACGTGCCGGAACTTTCCCATGCAGTCGTATTCCAGCACAATGTCGAGGCCGTTATTTGGGAACGCCACGCCCGGCACGGGCGCACCCCGCTGCACCGGTGGTATTTCCGCCGTCAGCACCAGCGTATGAAAGCCTTCGAGCGCCAAATCTGTCTCGCGGCCAAACGCGTAATTGCCGTTTCGCCTCGCGATTCGGACGTCTTTCAGAGCGAATACGGCCTCGCTCGGGTCCCCTGGATACCAACCGGCGTTGATGTCGACTACTTCGCGCCCCCCCCTTCGCCCCCGGAGCCATTGGCCGATCTCGTTTTCATCGGATCTATGGACTGGATGCCCAACATCGATTCGGCGCAATGGTTCGCCGACGCCATTCTCCCGCAGATTCGCGCCTCGCTGCCCGATTGCCGCGTAGCGTTCGTGGGCAGACAGCCCTCCGCCGCCGTACTCGAGTTGGCCAGGCGAATCCCGAACTTCATTGTTACGGGTACCGTCCCCGACGTACGGCCCTGGCTTCACGGCGGCGCCGTCAGCATCGTTCCTTTACGTATCGGGGGCGGTACGCGGCTGAAAATATATGAGGCGATGGCGGCGGGATGTCCCGTGGTCTCCACTTCAATAGGCGCGGAAGGTCTGGATTATACCGACGGAGAGAATATTGTTCTCGCCGATTCGCCTGAGTCATTTGCCAACGCCTGTATAGGTCTGATCAAAGATGCCGGTGCTCGCCTCCGAATCGCCTCGAACGCCCGGCGTCTGGTGGTGGAGAAACACTCCTGGGACAGCGTCGCCGCAGAATTCGAAGAGGCTCTCTTTCAATGAGCGCCGCCGCGGCAGTCTTCCTCGCAGCCGCCGCTGCGCTCGCGTATGTGCTGGTGCTTTATCCGGTGCTGCTCGGAATTCTTCGCCGAACCTCGTCACGCCCGGTGTTGCGCGGCCCGGAACTCCCCTCCGTGAGCGTGGTCGTGCCGGTTCACAACGGGGAAGCCTTTCTTGAAGGCAAGGTCCGCAGCCTTCTGGCGCTCGATTATCCGAAAGACCGCCTCGAAATCCTTGTGGTAAGCGACGGTTCGACCGACGGGACAAACGAAATCGCGGGACGCTTCGCCGGCGTCAGACTTCTCGAACTTCCGCGCGGAGGCAAATGCTCGGCGCTGAATGCAGCGGTCCCGATGGTTTCCGGCGAGATCCTCTTCCTGACGGATGTGCGGCAAATCCTCGAGCCTTCGAGCCTCCGGTTTTTGGTGCGCAATTTCGCCGATCCCGCAGTGGGAGCCGTGAGCGGAAACCTGAAGATCCGCGGAGCCGAACCGGGCGAATCGGCCGATATTGGCGCATACTGGCGTTTCGAATCGTGGGTTCGCGATTCCCTTTCTTCGCTCGATTCGATTTTCGGAGCAACCGGACCCTTCTATGCTATGCGCCGTTCGCTCTTCGTCCCGATTCCTCCGGATATCCTGCTCGACGACATGTACCTTCCGCTCTCGCTGTTCCGCAGAGGCTACCGGCTCATCGTCGACTCCGAAGCCGTCGCGTGGGATGTTCCGACCAACCTCGATACCGAGTTCCGTCGCAAGGTCCGCACTCTCGCAGGCAACTACCAGCTTCTTATGTACTATCCCTGGCTTCTCACGCCCGCCAACCGCATGTGGTTCCACTTTATGAGCTACAAAGTCGGTCGCCTCCTTCTTCCGTGGCTGCTGCTGACCATCGCAGTCAGTTCTTTGATGCTGCCCTCACCGTGGCGCGCGGTGGTTCTTGCGCCGCAGTTGGCGGCGATTGCACTTGCCGCAGCGCACCCGCTGCTCCCGCGCCCTGCCCAGCGTGTTTTATCGCCGGTTCGGACCTTCGCTGTGATGATGCTCGCGGTCCTGGGCGGCCTGCAGGTATTTTTCATTCCCGCCCGGCGCCTGTGGAAGGTCACGGGCGCGACTCCGATTTCCCAGGTACCTTCCAAATGAACTGGAAACGAAAAGCTCTGATTCAGCGCGCCTGCGCCTCCCTGCCGGTCGGCAGCGAGGCTCTGTATTACTTCCTGCAAAGCACGTTTGGAAGCCTTCGCTACGCTCCCGACCCGATGCCCAATCTCCGCGAAGCGGCTGGCATCGCCTCCGACCTTGCCGCGCACGGCGCGCTGCCCGAAGGCCGGCGCGTCATGGAAGTCGGCACCGGGCGTCGCCTCGACATGCCGATCGCGTTCTATCTCCTGGGTGCGGTTTCGGTCGATACCGTGGATCTCCATCCCTATCTCAAGGAGAAGGTAGTCCTCCAGACGATCCCGAGCATCGTGGCGAATCGGGATGAACTGACCAGCCTCTATGCCCCGTACACGGATTCGGCGGCGCTCGCGCAACGACTCGACCGCCTGGCTTCCGTTTCCAGCCTCCGGGATCTGTTCGGCAAAACGCAGATCAGATACCACGCTCCGGTCGATGCCACTGCCACCGCCTTTCTGCCCGAATCCTTCGATCTGCAGTTTTCTTATACGGTATTCGAACACATTCCGGGCCCAATCCTGCAGGGCATTCTGCGCGAGTGCGGCCGCCTTCTTTCACCCCGAGGTGTAGCGTGCCACCATATCGACCTCTCGGATCACTTCGCACACGACGACCCATCGATCAGCTTCGTTAATTTTCTTCGCTACTCCGAGAGCGAATGGCGGACATACAACGACAACCAGTTTGCTTATCACAACCGTCTTCGCGAGCCTGAATATCGCAGGATCTATGCCGAGGCTCGCCATGAGGTGCTTGCCTGGCGCCTATGGCACGATCAGCGCGGCCAGAACGAACTGTCTTCCGAAAACTTCACCTTGGCGGAAGAGTTCCGCGGACAGCCCGCCGAGGTTCTTTCCACAGTGGTGGTGCGCGCCATCAGCCGCCCCCAACCGCCGGATTCCGCTTAAGCTTAGGCGTGCTATCTGAGAACTCGACCTTGCAGGAAGACACGCAAGGGCTTCTGACCGCAGAGTGACCGCCAATCCGGGACGGCAGCATGTATAAAAACGATTGCCGGGAGATCTTGAATCCATTTCCGCCTCCTGCTCGTTGCCGTCGCGGGCCGGATGAATCAGGAGCAACAGCGCGCGAGTGCGTATTTGTCGGAGGAGGCTACCGCATCCTTCGGGGTCACCTCGGACCCGTTTGGATTTGCTTCGCGGATGAACCGCGGCGTCGTCTGACAACCGGAGCCCGCCTGGTCTCCTGGTTGGATTCGACCTGCAACCCGCCGGTTCAGTAAAACTCGAAAAGCTTGTGGCCGCCTCGTTCTGCAAACACGAGACTTGCGCTTCACGCAGCGCAGTTTTGCCGTACGGCACCGTTCCCGGCAACAGCCTTGATATTGATCGATACCGCCGTCTTACTTCGCGTACACGAGACTGACCATAGGCACGATCTCATTCAGCAAACTGCCGAACTTAACCCCCGGCGCCGGCGTCAGCACCGAAGTCGGGAAGCCTGTTATGAAATCGCGCACTTCAACGCGAAGACGCAGCTTCGGAGCCAGCGTGAATACGACCCCGGCCCCGGCTGTCGCCATGGGCTTCAGCATCGATGTTTTTGTAAAGTATCCGAACTGGCTGAGCGGTTGATAAGCCGCTTCCGCTCCGGTCCCGGAGAAGACCTTCA
>Ga0302319_10016815_pt1 | contig 13446 bp, 13 predicted proteins | sample Bog_T0_2_FD_203319 | JGI IMG/M metagenome (GOLD analysis project Ga0302319, IMG submission 203319) | Peat permafrost microbial communities from Stordalen Mire near Abisko, Sweden - Bog_T0_2 | ecosystem: Environmental > Terrestrial > Soil > Wetlands > Peat | place: Sweden: Abisko, Stordalen Mire...
GAATTTTCCCTGGCACAGTTGCTCGGCGATTTGCAGGAAAGCGAAGCTGTCCGCGCCGACTTCGAGTGTGCCAACCTTCCAGCGGGCGCGGAAATCGGCACGCCAGCGGGTAAGCGCCGCGCTGGGCTCGGGGTAGGTGAGCACCAGGGCGTCAAAGCCCTGCCACGCAAGCAGGAGACCGCCGAGCTCGAAGAGACCGAAATGCGCGGTGACAATGAGGGCGCCCTTGCCGAGATCCTGCGCGGCGCGCAGGTGGTTGTCGCCGTCGATCTCGCCGATGAGGTGCATTGCTTTTTGCTGCGAGCGGGTGCCGATGTGGAAATAGTCGACCAGCGTTTTGCCGAACTCGGCGTAGACGCGGCGAGCGTTCATTTCCCCGAGCGTGGAATCGAGCAGCAGAAGGTTGCGGCGCACGACCTCGACGCGGCCGGGATGAGTCAACGCGTAAAGCCCGCCCGCCCATGCGGCCAACACGCGCAGGAGTGCCAGCGGAAAAACGCGCGCGAGCAAGGCGCCGAGATCGAACAGCGCAGCGCGATAAAGGCGGGCCGAGTGCGGCGCGGAATTGAAGACCTCGGCCACGGCGGAAGCGCGGCTTACGCGGAGGGAGAGGGCCGTGGCTGGCGGTTGAGCCACTGGCGCAGCGTTTCGACGCCCTGAAAGGCTTCCTTTGCCACGGCCGGATCCTTGATGGCGATGCCGTAGGATTTCTCGATGCCCACGGTGAGTTGCAGCGCGTCGATCGAGTCGAGGCCGAGGCTACCGGGGCCGAAGAGCGTGGTGTCCGGCGTGATTTTTTCCGGCGCGACGCGAAGCATGCAATTGTCGACGAGAAGTTTTCGGACGTCGTCGAGGGTGATCTCTGCCATCCCTAGAAAAAAGCCGCTCACGCGGAGATTGTCGAGGGCGTTATTTCGCGGCGGAGAGCTCGAGCAAGCCGAATTGGTGGTTGAGACCCCAGACCGGCAGGTGCAGGCGCGGGAGTGCGGGACCGAGCAGGCTCACGGCTTGGAGCATGCGCCATGCGGCGGAAGCGAGGAAGGCTTCGCCGAGGTAGGGTAGCTCAGGAGTCGGCGGGCGATTCTTAGTGAGCTGTTCTTCCAGCGGCGCAAGCCATTTATGCCGGGCGGTGCGTAGCAGTGGCGCGGCGGTATCCGCGGTGGCGATCAACGCTTGCGCGGCCTCGGAGGCTTCCTTTCTGGTGCGGTAGATAAATCCGTCGCGGGCAGAAGTGATCGTCGGCGTGGAGCTTCCATTGGCGGCGCGCACGAGGATTCCGGCGGCTCCCTCGGACGTGAGGAAGCCTTTTTGCCTCAGCCAGCGCGCGCTGCGGTAGGCGTCGAGGACGAGCGGATCGAATTCCTCCGCGCCGAGGACGAGCACCTGTTGCACGCGGCCTTCCTTCAGCCACACCGACGCGGTGATCAGCGCGGAAACCCACGCGCCTTCATCGCCGACGAGCGCGTAGGCGGCGCCATTGAGGCCGAGCACGGTGGCGACGTGGCTGACGGGCGAGTTGAAGACGGTTTCGGGGAACAGCGCGGGACTGGCCGAGCGTTGGCCCTGCTCAACGATTTGTTCGTAGAAGCGGCGGCTGTAGGTGAGGCAGCCGGCGGAGTAGGCCACGATAAGGCCGGTTTGGGCGCGCGCTTCCGGCGTGGTGTCGCCAAGGGCCTGCGCAGCAGCTTCGACGAGGAAAAAGGTGATGGGGCTGGCGCGGCGCAGGCGCGGCTCGCGCTGCCAGTGTGCGAAGGCGGGCGCTTTGAGGTCGACGCGCAAGACGGGCCAGGTTTGACCGGGCCGTCCGCTTGCCTCGGCCTGGACGGGGACCGCCCTGCCTTCGAGCAGGGCGTCGAGTCCGATGCCGGCGGGAGTGACCGCGCCCTGGCCTGCGATGGCGAGATCGAGTTTCATGCGGCGCTGGAGAAAACGAGGGCTGCGTTGGAACCGCCGAAGCCGAGATTGACGCTCATGACGTGCTGGGGGTTTTCCGTGCTTTCATTCGCTCCCACGAGCGCGGGCGCGATTTCGGGAATCGGCGTTTGCAGGTTGAGCTGTGGCGGAAGTTTTCCGCTGCGGAGCGCGGCGATGGCGAAGAGGGCTTCGATAGAACCGGCGGCGCCGAGCGTGTGGCCGATGGCGGCCTTGGTGGAACTGATGCGTGTCATTCCGAGCGCATCGCCGAGAAACGTGGTGTACGCGCCCGCCTCGACGCCGTCGTTGACTTGCGTGGCGGTGCCGTGGGCGTTGATGTAGGCGAGGTCGCGCGGCGTGATCCCGGCCTGCTGCACCGCGGCGCGCATGACCTCGACGAGAACGCCGCCGTCGGGCTTCGGTTGCGTGAGGTGGAAGACGTCGGTGGAGTGACCGTAGCCCGTGAGGCGGCAAAGCGGCGACGCGCTGCGACGGGCGGCGTGAGCGGCAGATTCCAGCACGAGAAACGCGGCGGCCTCGCCAATCATGAGGCCCGAGCGATTGACGTCGAATGGGCGGCATTTGTCGGTGCTCGTGGCCTGGAGGCAGTCGAAGCCGACGTAGACGAGCTCGGTGATGGCCTCGAAGCCGCCGGTGAGGACGCATTCCGCCGCGCCGGTGGCGATGAGAGCAGCGGCGTGACCGATGGCGTTCGCGCCGCTGGCGCAGGCATTGGCGATGATGACGGAGTGGCCGCGAAAGCCGAGGGTCTGCTGCAGGTCGAGAATTTGCTGCTGTGGCAGGTAGCGCGAGACCTGGTCGAAGAGGTGCGCGCGTTGCTGCGCGAAGACGCGGCGCGCGAAGTCCTCGCCGAAGGCCATGCCGCCGGCGGTGGTGGAGACGGAGATTGGGAGTTCGCGTAGGCTGCTACGACCGGCGGCATCAAGCAGACCGGCATGTGCCAAGGCTTCGCGTGCGGCGGGGAGGGCCAGACGTGAGGCGCGGGAGAAACGGCGCACGATTTTGGCAGGAAGATCGTCAAGTGCAGGGAGACGGCAACTGGCGGCGGTGTGGCAGCGACAGCCGGAGGTGTCGAAGAGCTCGAGCGGGGCTTGGGCATCACGGCCGGCGATGAGCGCGTCCCACGAGCCGGCAAAAGTTTCGCCGAGCGGCGTGACCGCGCCGATGCCGGTGACGACGATGTCGGTTTCCCCGGGCATTACTGGAGCACTCCGCGATAGATGGCACGCGCGTCGACCTCGCCGCCCTTGAAATAGAACGTCCGTTGGTAGGAGAAGGTCTGTGTCTTGAGGTCGAAATCGAGCTTCTTGGGACCGTCCGTGTAGTTGGGATCGTAGACAAGATAATGGTATTGCGTGCCGTCTTTGCGCCCGGAAAGGATGACGACGACGTGGTTGATGGCGAGACTTGGGAAGCGGTACAGCCAAACGATGGTCGGGTAGTTCAGGCTGAGATCGTGGAAGATTTCGTCGTTGAGAGTGGCCTCCGTCGCGGGGGAAAGCGGTGCGGCGATGGGGGCGTTGCCGGGGCGGAAGTAGACGGGCCAGCCGAGGCCTAGATTGGCTTGGAAAACTCCCGGATTGGCGGCACTGAGCGCGCGCAGGCTGGCGTAGCCCGGAAAGACAAGGCGCTTGCCGGGAGGCAGCGCTGGCAGCCAGACGGAGCGCCCGGTGACTTCGCGGATGCGGTCGGCGAGTTGCTCGGCGGTCAGCGACGGGGCATGTGAATCGAAACGGGCGAACTTCCAGAATTGCACTGCGGCGCGGGAGACGACAAAGCAGCGGCGCGTGTAGTCGCGCTTTTCCGTCTTGCCGGACTCGACCTTCACGGAACCGTCGACGTAATTCCAGACGGTTTCGTTGGCGAAGGCGAAGGAGTCGGTGTCGTAGCGAAAGGGACGCGCCGCCGGAGCGGCGGGCGGTTCGTAGGCGCGGAGGAATGCGGGCGCGAGGAGAAGGATCAGGCAGGCGCCGGCGATTCTCTTAAATTCAGCAGGCATAGCGTGTCGGGACAGGAGCGAGAGCGGGGGTGAAAAAGAAATTCGTGGAAACCGTCGGGCAGCGTGGCGAGGGTGGCACGGACTTCGGCTGGGTCCATGCGAAAAGAGCGGTCGACGCCCCAAAGGGTATCACTCGAGCGCCAGTGTGACTTCCTGCGGCGGGGGCCGAGGTAGACGAAATCGAGCGCACGCCACAGGAGCGGAGGCTTGCGGTCGAACATATGCGCCTCGCCAAGGCGAATCCAGCCTGCGAACTGCGGGCCGACCGTCTCGAGTAGCGTGCGGTAGACGAAGGGATGCGCGTGCATGTGATGGTGCGAGTTGATGAAGTGGCACGGCAGGCCAGTGCTCTGGTAAAGTTCCCATTGAGCGGCGACCTCGCGGCGCATGAGCTCGCGTGCGCTCGAGGAAAGCCCAATGGTCCAGCCGGCGCGGGCAGGCGAATTGCCCCAAGGCCAGCGATCGGTGGTGGTGGGCAGGGAATTGTTCAGGTGCAGATGCCAACCGATTTGGAGCGACGGGTTTTCCCGCGCCAACTCGACCGCGGCGCTGGTGCAGGGCTGGGCCATCATGAGCGCGGCGGCGTTCAACCGGCCTTCACGATGCGCGTGGACGATGGCGTCGTTGATCGCGTTGCTCATGCCGAAATCGTCGGCGACGAAAATAACCTCCTTGGCCATGATGCGGAGATTCTATAATGTGGCGCGACCCGCATGTCCGCGCAAATCCTCATTACTGGCGCCACGGGGTTCATTGGGCGGCAGTTGACGCGTGATCTGGCGAGCCGCGGCGCGACAGTACGGGTGCTGGCGCGGAGCCGGCGCAAGGCGCGGGAACTTTTCGGCGAAGACGTGGAGATTTGCGCTGGCGATGTGGGCGATGGGACTGCGCTCGAGACCGCGTGCGAGGGAATCGAGACGATTTATCACATCGCCGGGACGTATCGTTTCGGCCTGCGGCACCGGCGCGAGTTATGGCGCACGAACGTTGAGGGCACGGAGAACCTCCTGCGCAGTGCGTGGAATGCGCGAGTGGAAAAAGTAGTGCACCTGAGTTCGGGTGGCGTGCTGCGGAAGCGCAACGAGAAGCGGCTGATCGACGAGACCGATTTTCCAGCTCAGGCGCCACGATTTTGCCCCTACAAGGCTTCGAAGTGGCACGCGGAGGAACACGTGCTAGCATGGGCGAAACGCGGGTTGCCGGTGAGTATCGCAAGTACGACGTGCCCGATCGGTCGCGGCGACGAGACGCCGACACCGACGGGACGGATGATCTGCGATTTTCTGCGGAGGGAATTTCCTTTTTATTGCCGGACCGGACTGAACTTCATCGGCGTTGGCGATCTGAGCGAGGGGCTGCAGCGTGTGGCAGAGGCAGGCCAGCCCGGCGAGCGCTATCTGCTTAGCGACGAAAATTTGTGGCTGAAGGATTTTCTACAACTTCTGTCACGGGAGACGGGCTTGACCGCGCCGCGGATGTGGCTGCCGGGACCGGTAGTGCGGCTCATCGGCTGCGGCGGCGAGGTGATCGACCTGCTTAACCGGCGTGGAACAAGCGCGCGCGTTTGCCTGGAGACGGCGCTGCAGGCACGCTTCACTCAATTTTTCAGCAACGCGAAGGCGCGGCAGGAGCTCGGCTGGAAGCCGCTGACCTCGATTCAGGAAAGCATTGGCGAGGCTGTGGCGTGGTTCCGCAGCGAGACGGAGATGGAGCTCGCGCCGGTTTCGTCGGTGGAATCGCATGTACGGTGAGATCGCCCTCGCATTGTGGTCCGCGGCTGGTGTGGCCTGGTGGATCATTGCGTGGCGGTTGGTCAGGGCGGCCCAGCGTGAAGTTCCGGCGCCGGTGAGATCGGTTTCGCCGCGATCGCTTTCGATTTTCAAGCCACTACCTCCGCTGGGCGAACGCGGTTTGGAGCATTTTGCGCCCGGGCTTGAGTCGTTCATTGCGCAGATGGACCCGGAGAGCGAGTTGCTGCTCGGTGTGCATGAGGCGGATCGCCTCCGGGTCGTGCCGTTGACCGAAACGATGCGCTCGAAATATCCGAAGGCGCAGCTTCGGCCGGTTTTTCGCGCGGAGGCGGATGCAGTGGCGAATCCGAAGATCGCGTGGCAGATGCAACTTGCCCCGCACGCGACGGGGGAACTTTGGCTTTGGAGCGATTCAGACATCATCGCGCCGCCGGGCTTTTTGCATTCAGCTCGCGAGGAATTTGCAAAATGCGGCGCAAGGATGCTGACTTTTCCCTATGTGACACGGCAGGTATCGAGGCCTGGCGCACTTTTGGAGGCGCTGTTCGTAAACGCCGAATTTTATCCCGGCGTACTGCTATTGCGGCGACGCGGAGAGGTCGATTTTGGCCTCGGCGCGGCGATGCTTTTTGAACGCGAGGTCTTCCAGCAGCGCGTCGATTGGGCCGACCTGGGCGCGTTTCTCGCGGATGATTTTCAGCTTGGCCAGAGGCTGAAGCCGGTGCAAATCGGCACGGCTACGCTTGAGACCGTGGCGGGCGAATCGACATGGTCGAACGCGCTTCGTCACGACCTGCGCTGGAACAAAACGGTCCGCTGGAATCGGCCCGGCGGCTACTTTGCGCGACTGATGGTGCTGCCCGTGACGGGATGGATGGCCGCCGTGGCGCTCCATCCGCTGCACATTTTTACGTGGGTCGGTTTGCTGGGCATGATTCAAGCTGAACTAGCGGCGGCTGTCGCGATCTTCCGGGAGATCGGCTGCCGACTGAACAAAAGAGATCTCGTGATGCTGGAATGCTGGAGCCTTTGGCGAGTGGCTGTATGGATCCTGTGCTGGCTTCCGGGGCCGGTGGTGTGGAGCGGGCGAATTTGGCGCGGCCCCCAAGCCGCCGCGCCAATCTCAGCCAATGCAGTTCCCGTGCGGAAGCCATTGACATTCCACGATTAAAAATCGAATTTATTTATGATGAAGGTGTCTCGAGTGAACTTGAATGAATCCGGGCAGCGGGGCAGGAAGGAGCAGGCGTGACGTCGCTGCCGCCGTCGTCCCTTCATTTTACCTCCACGGAGCAAGACTCGGCTGCGCTCGAGTCCCGGGCCGGCGAGCTGCGGAATGAGGTTTTTGGGCGTCAGGTGTTTGTGCGCGGTGTGATTGAGGTTTCGAATTATTGCCGCCAGAACTGCAACTACTGCGGTATGCGGCGCGACAACCGTGGCCTGCATCGCTTTCGTCTCGAGCTGGAAATGCTCCGCGAGTTGGTCACACACCGTCTGCCGGATGTCATCACCGACCTCAATATCCAGACGGGCGAAGATGTGGTGGGCGATCGCGAGATCGTGCTGCCGTTGATCGAGACGATCCGCAAAGTGCGGCCGGACCTTGGCGTCAGCGTCTGCCTCGGCACGCTGGACACGAAGCTGTACGACGAATTGCGCGCAGCGGGCGCCTCCTACTACATCATCAAGATCGAGACGGGCAACCGCGAGGCCTATCGCGCGGCGCAAGCGCCGGGCACGTTCGAGAAGCGGCTGGCAGCGATCCGTTATCTGGCCGAGACAGGCTGGTTCGTCTCGTCGGGATTCATTTTGGGCCTGCCGGGCCAGGTGCCGGAGCATGTGGAGGAATCGCTGGAACTACTTAGCGAGTTGCCGCTGGCCGGTGCGAGCGTCAGCCCGTTCATCTCCGGAGAGCAGACGCCGTTCGCGGGGAATCCCTCCGGCGACTTTGAGCAGACGATCCGCTCCATCGCCCGGCTGCGGCTCCGGAATCCGTCGTACATTATTCCCGCGATCAGCGCGCTGAATCTCGTGCACGAGGACGGTTACGTGCGGGCGTTGCGGGCTGGGGCCAACCTGGCGACGGTCAACCTGACGCCGGCGGTGAACCGCGCCGATTATCTGCTCTACAAGCGTGACCGCTTCATCATGCACGAGAAGAGCGTGACCGATGCGATCAAGGAGGCTGGCTGCACCATCAGCACCGTGAGCGTGACGGAAGCGCTGCGGCGGCGTCAGGCGGAAGCAATGCGGGCGGCCTAGGGAGGCTTTAAGCGGCACGAATCAGAGCAACTGCTTCAAGTCGTCCATGGTCGCGTTCGTCGCCAGGACGTAGCTCATCTTGTCATCGGACCACGAGGCGACATTCCAGCCCTTCATCGAGTCGTACTGCGGCCCCGTGCTGGTGGGCGGGTTGCTGAGGGCGCCCTTGTCCACCACGAACAGGTGCGCCACGCAGCCGTCCGGCATGGTAACGCAGACGAGCGAGACGGTATGGCCGTTGATGACGTATTCCTGGCAGCCGACCGGAGGCATCGCGGCAAACTTCGGCGGCATCTGGCCAACGGGCGCCTTGCGCTGCTCGAGCCATGCTTTGACTTCATCGGGATTGGAGGAGAGTTTGGCCAGCAGCGGCCCACTCCCGTCGAGTTTCGTGAGGACCTGCTCGGTAAAAGCGCCACGGTCGACGGGCAGCGCCTCGCTGCTGGAGTTACTGGCGAGGTCGCCGGAACTGCTCACGTGCCACCAAGTGCCCGCGACGCAGAGGATCGCGACGGCAGCCGCGGCGGCGAGTAGGCCGCGATGCTGCCACTGCGGCGGATAATACGAAACGATCTTGGGCGAGAGCAGGCAGCGCTGGCGCAGGCTCTTCGGCGCGGGGACCTCCCGCAGCCGCGCGGACACCTTGCGGTCGAACTCCTGCTGGGACTGCCACCACGCCTGAAGCTCGGGGTCGGTCTCAACCAGCGCCAGCGCCTCGGCAAAGAAAGGCTCGTTGGCCTCGTGGCCGCCAGGCCGCAGGCCGGAGAGGATGAGTTGGGCTTCCTTCCTATCCACGGCTGGGTTCTCCTGTGGGCTTGCGCATCGGCATGCGGGTGATGTTGCCATCGCCGTGGGACTGCCGCTGCAGCAGAGCCTGCTGCAACTTGAACCGGCCTCGGGATAGCCGCGACATCACCGTGCCGATGGGGATCTCGAGGATGTTCGCGATTTCCTCGTAGCTATGTTCCTGCAGATAAAAGAGCGCGAGCGGCGTGCGAAAATTCTCATCGAGGGTCTGGAGCGCCTCCATGACCTGCCCCGAGTCGAGCGAGTCGACCGACTCCGGCGCCACGGCAGGCAGCTCATGTTCGACGCTGGAAATTTCCTCCTTCGGCCAGCGCTGCTCGTGTCGGCGCGTGGAGATGAACTGGCGGTAGAGCGTGGTGAAGAGCCACGTCTTGACCTTGGATGCGTCGCGCAGCGAGTGGCCCTTGGACGCCCAGACGGAGAAGGTGTGCTGGGTCAGATCGCAGGCATCGGGCTCATTGCGGGAAAGGCTGAGGGCAAAGCGATAGAGCATCGGATAGAAACGGTCGACCAGTTCGTTGAAGTCGAGAGGTTCCATGGCGTTTTATCGCGTCCGGCTTAAGGCCGGCACCCGCGAAATGTCACGCAGGATCATCCGTATATTTTGGCGTAGTGCGACTTTTTTCTGCGCCATTGCGAATGGTCTCTCGACTTCTCTGGGAGTGAGACGTGCGACGAAGCGCACTTATTCCCCGAGATATCGGTCTTAAATGAACGGCGAGAGGGAGGTGAAGCTCGACAGCGCGTGGAAGCTTTGTTCGCGAGGGGCGCCCTCGGCGGTGGGCGTGCGCTCGATCCAATCGATGAGAAAGCGGCAGAGCGCGGGCTTGTCGGGAAGATGGATCAGTTCGCCGGTGCGCGAGATGACGCCGAAGCCCGTGCCGTAGGCGGCACCGTTGAGCACGCAGGCATCGCTCAGGCATTCATCCATCTGCTTCTTGCCCTTGGCCAGCACGTCGGCGGGTGCGCCATCGAGCTCGAATTTCCAGCCAACGAGAATCGACGAGGGGAACATCCGGCGCAGCCCGGTGATGACCTTCGGCGCGGGTTCGAGCGTGAGGTGCAATTTTCCGGAGCGGCTGGAAATCTTGCTGCCGGGAAGCGAGGCGCCCTCCTCGGTGACGATTTCCTTCACCTTGAAATCGCAGAGGGCGGCGGCGTGGAGCACGACATTGACCTGCTCGCGCGCGGTCAGGCGGGCGAGGCCCTGGACAAGGTCGTCGTTAGTCGCGTAGGGAACCACTTCGACCGGCCAGAGCGGCGCGGCGAAGGTCGAGGCGACGGCGCGGAAGCAGACGACACTGTGGCCGGCCTCGGCGAAGCCTTCCGCCATGAGCGTGCCCAGTTCGCCAGTAGACGAGTTGGTCAGGCGGCGAACCCGATCGATCGGTTCGTAGCTGGGGCCAGATGTGATAACGATCCGCATGACGAGAAAGAATCTACTCCACTTAGACGTTGCGGGATACTTCGCAGTCAATAATTTTTCGATTTTGTCACGAACCCTGCGCGAACCGCGGGCAGTTAACGCGTAACCCGGTGCAATTCGCCAAGCGACCAAGCTTGGAACGGACAACCGCGCGCAGTGAAAGCAGGCTCGGCGTCGGCGATTTCCGGCACGTGGCGTAACCCGGCCAAATCGAGCCGCTGGAGGGAGGGCGCGAGGAACGTATCCCGCGCCTGCTGCCAGACCTCCGGCGAGCCGCCGTGCACGCGCGCCCAAGCTTCCACGAACGGTCCCGCCAGCCATGGCCACACGGTGCCTTGATGGTAGACGCTGTCTCGCTGCGCGGGAGATCCTTCGTAATGAGCCGCGTACCCCGGCTCGCCCGGCGCCAGTGACCGCAGCCCCATCGGTGTCCAGAGATGGTCCTGTACGACCTGCACGATCTGAGCCGCACGTTCACCCTCCATGAGCGGGATGGGCAGTCCACCGACGGCGAAAATCTGGTTGGGACGCAGGCTGGCGTCGAGTTTACCGGGCTCGTGATCGGAGTCGACGACATCGTAGAGGCAGCCGCGCGATTCGTTCCAGAAGCGCTGCCGAAAAGCGGCGCGGCCCTGTTCGAATCGCGCCTGCCATTGGGGATCGAAGCGCGCGGCGAGGGCGAGCGCGTTGAGCCAGAGCGCCTGTATCTCGACCGGCTTGCCGATGCGCGGCGTGATGACGTGATCTCCGACCTTCGCGTCCATCCACGTCAGTTGCACCCCCGGAACGCCGCAATCGAGCAGGCCGTCGTCGCTGCCGCGGATGCCGTAGTTGGTGCCGTGCAGGTAGCCCGCGAGGATCGCCCCGACGGTGGCAAGGAGCAGCTCGCGTTGCGCGCAGAAGACCGGATCGTGCCGCGCAGCGTCTAGGAATTCGTGAACGACGACGACGTACCAGAGTGACGCGTCGACCGAATTGTATTCCGGCGCTTCGCCGTGATCGGGCAGTCGATTCGGCAGCATCCCTTGGCTGAGGACGCCGGCCCATGCAACGAGGATATTTCGCGCGTCTTCCAGCCGCCCGGTGGCCAGGCAGAGACCGCGCATCGAGATGAAGCTGTCGCGGCCCCAGTCGCCGAACCACGGATAGCCGGCGATGATGGTGCGGCCTTCGCCGCGCTTCACGATGTAGGCGTCGGCGGCACGCAGGCGCGGCGTGGCGAAGGCGGAGCGCCGCTTGAGTTCGATCCGCGCGAGGGTTTCCGCCGCCGCGACCGTGTTCAGCGGCGTGGGCGTGAGCGGAAGCCCGAGGCTCCCGGTGGAGAGAATCAGGACGGCGTCGCCGGCGGCAAAATCGAACTCGTAACGGCCCGGCGCGGCGAGGTCCTCCGTTGCATCGAGCCCGCGTGCGGCTTCCTCGTCGTAGAGGAAATTGCGGTACCAGAGCGGCTCGTGGTGATAGACGCCGTTGCTGCGCGCGGTGACGTCGGGCACGCCGTCGTACATGTGCCAGCGCTGATCCTCACCGATAGTGAACGGCAGGAACTGGAATGCGGAGTTCTCGTGATGGCTGAAATGAAAATCGCGACCGGAGAAAAGCGGGCGGACGTGCAACTTCAGCGGCACCGTGGCATCGCCATGCCAGCGCCAACGCAGGACCACGACAGCGCGGTCGTGCGGCACGAAGAGCTCGTAGTCGATCTGTCCGCCGGGCACGGCATATGTCCAGCGCGGCCACGGGTCAGGCTCGAAGGCGGTGAGGCGGTCGATGCCATCAGGCGCATTGATGCCCGGCGCGTAGCGTTGCGTGCTGAGGGCATAGCGGCCTGAGGGCAGTTCAATTTCGGCATCCAGGCCGTTGACCAAGACCATGCGATTGGTCGGTGGTCGCGCGGCGGCGAGCAAAAGGGCGTGATAACGGCGCGTGCGAATGCCGCATACCGTGCCGCTGGCGAAGCCGCCGAGGCCGTCGGCCTCGAGCCATTCCGACATGCGATTTTCCGCGGTGATGAGAAGGGCCATACGCGTGACAACAACTGGCGCGCGCGGCGCGGTCCGCGGGCGCGGAGAAAACTAGAAGCCTTCGAGGCTCGGGTGCTGCTCGAGGCGCTTCGCGGTGACTTCCTCGACGGTCAGTTGGCGCGAGCGGATGATCATGGAGCCGTCGCTGGAGAGTTGGGCGACGGCATTGTCGTCGCGGGTCCAGACGATCGCGTCGGTCGTTTTCTGCGGCGCGGACCAGTTCATGCCCTGCGCGTTGGCGTTGAGCAGGAGGCGGGCTTCATCCACGGTCATCGATTGGCCGTTGATTTTCTTGAAAACTTCCTGCACGGAAAGACCGCCGCTGATGGTGACGTCGATCTGATAACCGCCTTTTTGGAACGTGACCCGGGCGAGCGGAATCTTCGCGCCTTCCGCTTTTTGATCGGTCTCGTTGAGCGGCTGGCCGTAGCGCGCGACGAGTTGGTCGGGGGTTTCACCCACGCGCGCGAATGCGCCGCAGGTAGTCGTGACGATAAAAACAAGCGTAAGCGGTGCGATCCTCATGCGGATGACGTTAGTTAAATTGGGGCGAGAATGCAAATGATCGCGTTGGGAATTGCATTTTCTGGCGCATTAGTCCAAGGGCGGCAGGGATGAGGTCCTCTCTGGGACTGGTTGCGGAAGAGGTGGCTGGGTGTTCGCGACGGGCACCGGAGTCGGAGACGGCGGAGGCGCGGGAGCAGAGGGCATTTGGCTTTTCGGCACGGTTTTCACCACGTCGATCTTGAGGCTCTCCATCAGTTGCAGGATGGGCATGTTGAGGTCGACGATGGGATTGACCTCCTCAAGTGCGGACTTGGTGATGGCAATATGACCGACGTCAAAGCCGTCCAGAGCGGCGTCCATCGGCACCCACTGGCCGTCGGCGATCCATGCCTCGGCCCACATGTGGAAGCCGAAGATGCCGGTGCTGTTGTCGGTCGCGTTGGTGATGGTCGGCACTTCGTCGCCGGGCGGGATGTAGCCGAAGCCGACGACGCAACGCGTGGGCAGGCCGGCGGCGCGGCCAAGCGCGGCGCAGAGAACGGCGTGCTCGGTGCAATCGCCCTCGCGCGACTTGGCGGTTTCCTCGGCCGAGCCGAAGCCGACGTTGAGGTCCTTCTTCGTGATGTAGTCGCGGACGAACTGCTCGATCTTGTGCGCGGCCAGGACGGGATTCTTCTCGTTGCCGACGGCCTTCCGCGCGAGGGACTGGATGATAGTCGCGTTGACCTCGAGGTAGGA
>Ga0302319_10016817_pt1 | contig 13445 bp, 6 predicted proteins | sample Bog_T0_2_FD_203319 | JGI IMG/M metagenome (GOLD analysis project Ga0302319, IMG submission 203319) | Peat permafrost microbial communities from Stordalen Mire near Abisko, Sweden - Bog_T0_2 | ecosystem: Environmental > Terrestrial > Soil > Wetlands > Peat | place: Sweden: Abisko, Stordalen Mire...
CTGGAAAGGCGTTCGGGCCGTACCACCAGTCGGAGGGTGCGGTGACCGTATATGTACCGCCGCTTGCCAGGTCGATGGCGCCGCCCCCGCCTGCGTTGAGCGTCTGAATGGCGGTGACCAGCGCGGACACGCTGCCGTTGGGCACATTGATGGTTTGCTGAGCCCATGCACTCAACGGACCGAGGAATGGCAGCAGCAGGCTTACGGCGATGGCCGGGGCCCTGAGGTTTCGCGGCTTGCGTCCTGCGATTCGGCAATTAGAGATTTGGGTTCGCATGGTCAGGTTTCTTTCATGCTGGATTTGGTCTAGCGGTGCGTTGCTACCGATTGTGTCCGAACAAGTCGCTTTCACTGCGAGGCCTCTTCTAATAGCTTCTCGGCATCGGTGGTCCAGGCCACCGTATTTGAGTCGTAATGTACGGAAATAGTCGACCCAACCTGCAGGGTCTTCCCGCCCAGATAGGCGCCGACGCTTTCGTGCTCGAGGCCGGCAAAGGTCCACAGTCCGCCCTGGATTACCAGGGTCAGAGCCAGTTTTTTGCCGAAAGTCGTCAAGGCAGTTCCGGCCACGCCACGGCCGAAGACTGCCTCACCCGCCGCGTTTGTGACTCGGCCGAGGACAGCACCGCTCGCCGCGGCCTCCCCAGTCCCAATCATCGTGGAATCCAGCAGCCCATCCGTGCCGCCTCCCTGGAGTTCATGAATGAGCACTGACTGGGGGGCGCCGAAGGCCATGGATTTCGCCATGTCGCTGGCGACCGAGCGGGCAGTGGACGGGGCCGGTTTTTCCGATTTCGGCCCGGTGGAACCCTCCGCTTCGCCCGCACCCTCTTCCTCCGACGCGGCGCCCAGGTCGGCCGCATCCGATCCCTCTGTAATCAGAGATCCACCCCCGGCGCCGATCGCAGCTCCGATCAGGGCTCCAGTGAGGGCGATCTGCCAGAAAGTGTCACTGCCTGGGCTGTATCCCTCGCCCTGGGCTACCGCCATGCCTACGCCCAATCCGACAACTGAGCAGCCAGCGGCGATCAGCGCCAGGCCCGCGCCACCAGAAACCGCGGCGATTACGACGATGGCCAAAATAATGGCAACGGCCAGAACGTAATCCCACCACGAGTGGCCGGAGGGGTCGACATATCGAATGGGATTGCCGCCGGCAAAGGAATACCGATTGAGCGCTTGCGGGACAGTCGGGTTGTGGATCTGTGTATCGGCGGTGAGAAACCTTCCCAGCAGCGGGTTGTAAAAGCGGGCGTTGAAGTAGTAGAGGGAGCTCGCCCCATCCTGGCGCTCACCGTCAAAGGCGAACGGCAGGGTGGAAACGCCGACTGAGCCTTGATTCTCGTACATTTCGCCATAAGGCTTGTATTGGCGCTGTGCAACGACCACCCCGGAATCGTTGGTGACGATATTCACGCCTCCGAGATGATTCAGGTGGTAATAGTAGCGGACCTCGCCGGGCGCGGTTTTGGTTGTGATGGTCTTGGTGACGGTGATGGTTCGCGTTGCCCCGGGCGGCGGGGCAATCGCTTTCGCGGGACTGATTTGAGCAGAGCCTTCCTGACCGCCGCTCACGATGAAACAGAGAATCAGCAGCAGGTTGATGAGACTTCGGAAGGGCTTGAAGAACTTTGGCGCACCCATGCGAACGCGCAGCCTGCCCCCGGAGCGCGACACGCGGAAGCAGCCGCCAAGCAGCAGCAACAGGAGCGAGAAGCCTGTTGAGGCCAGCAGGAACGGGCGGGAATCCCCGACAGGTGGGGCAGCCACCAGATAGTGAAGCGGGACGCTGATGCTGTGCTTGATTACCTCAGTCTTGACCGCGGTTTGCCCAAGCGAAGTGACAATGGTGGCCAGCAGCAGATTCGCCGTTTTCACATGGCGCTCGGATTCAGTGGCGCCCTCTTCGTAGATCCCGTCGATGAAGACCCGCGTCTCGGCGGAGGTCTGCTGTACCACGCGGTCGCCCCAGAAATCGTAAATATTGCTCTCGATGACAGAGCCGCTGGTCGACTCCGTCAGTAGCCGGTTCTCCGGGTCATACGCATACTGCGAACTCCCCATCTGAATCATGTTGCCGTGCACGTCGTATTGGATCCCTACGGTCATCCCGGGAAGTTGGCTGCAAGAAGTCACGCCTGGAGTGTTCGCGACCATGCAGTCGGCCTGCTCGGGGTGCGTAGCGTCCATGATGAAAGTGGTCGATCCTTTGGTGAGAAGGTTGCCAAGCGCATCGTAGCTGTAGGTCTCATTGCCGTAGCCCTGGCCGGTGGCCGAAACCAGGCGGTTCATTGAGTCATAAGTAAATTGCTGGGTATCGGTGTAGAGGCTGTCGTTGATGGCGGAAATGTTCGAGTCCGCGTCGTAGCTGTAGGCCAGGTTCTGCGCCAGCGTGCCTCCCGGCAGCTTGGTTTGCAGAGTCAACATGCGGTCGAGCGAGTCGTAGGTGTAGCTGGACGACGTGCTGTTTCCATACGTCAGCCCCTGCAGCCTGCCGGACGCGCTGTAAGCGAGTCCGCTGGCGATCGATTTGCCTGAGCCATCTTTCACGCTGTTCACGTTGCCCAAAGAGTCATAGGTGTAAGTGACCTGAAAGCCGTCGGGGTAAGTCAGCGTGGTAAGGTGGTCGGCCGAGTCATAGGCGTACCCAGTGGTGTAAGTCTTCTGGTTGGCCGCAACATAGCGCGTGCGTTGTATCGCGCGTCCCCGCGCATCGTATGTAAATTGAAGCGTGCCAACCGCATCCTTGACCGACACCATGCGGCCCGCAGCATTGGTCTGCCCGGCGGTTCCATAAGTGATGGTATGGGTGGTGCCGTCGGGATAGATCCGCGAAAGCAGGCTTCCCGATGGCTTATAGGTATAGCGAATCGTCTTGCCGTCCGGCCCGGTGACGGCGGTCATGTGGCCTTCGTTGTCGTATTGATAAGTGAACTTGCCGGTGTTGGGGTCGGTCATGCTGGTTCTGCGGCCCAGCAGGTCATAAACCATTGTGCTCGTGGAGCCGTCGGCGCGAATCACCTGGGTTAGTTGGTGCATCGCATCGTAGAGGTACTGCGTGGTTGCCGTACCCGAGGCGGTCTGCAGCACCTTTGCGGTTACCTTTTGGAAGGGGTTCAGCGTAGTGACGGTGGTCAGGCCGCGCGGATCGGTTTCGGTAACTTGCAGTCCGGCGTAGCTGCGCGTGGTGATCTGTCCGGTGGGGTCCTGGATTTGAATGATCCGATGCAGTGAATCCCTGGTCAGGGTTGTGTAAACCGGTGTCGCGCTATTGAAGTATGGCCGCGAAATCGAAATCGGGAACCCCATGATGTCAGACTGCGTGGTGGACCGGATGGCTTTCCCGTTGTTGTACAGGATGTTCTCGTAAATCTGGCCGTAGCTGTCGTAGAGGTTGATCGCAACCAGCGGCGCGGCGTTGGGCATGGAATCGCTTCGCGTTACGGAAAAGCCCGTGGAGAAAGTGCCGGTAATTGGGGAATAAGTGTAACTTGTAGTCCCGCCGGCCAGGTTTGCATCGCCCGGCTTGATCACCTTCGCCAGGCGGCCGAAGGCGTCATATTGGAAGGAAGTGGTATTCCCGCTGGCATCGGTATCGCTGAGAACGGAACCAAAACGGGGATCGAAGGTGCTGGCAATCATGTTGCCGTCCGGGTCCGTTGCGCCGATGCGATTGGTGGAAGTCTGCGAGTCATAGGTGAACGAGGTTGTATTTCCGTTCCGGTCTTTGACAGCGATCACGTTGCCGTATTGGTCATAGGTGGTCGTCCGAGCCACCGATTTCAGCGGCACGGTCACCTGCACCGCCTCCTGCTGCGAGGTAAGTAGTCCGCGCGTGGCCTGGCCGAAAGGCTGATCGTCGTAGATAAAGGTGGTGTTGCTCAACATCGATGCCAGCTTGGTACTTGTGCCTGCGTATTCCGTCACAGACGAAGGCAGCGACCATATGCCTGTCGCAGGGTTGTTTGCCCACTGGTACACGATTGTCGAATCGAGCCCCGCGACGCTGGTATTCGGGTTCCGGTAGACCTCGGTCTGGTTCAGGTAGCTGTTGTATGTGTAATTGGCCAGCGTGCCATAGCCAGCAGAGCCGCCGCCAGGTTGCGGATCGCTGTAGGTTTCGGTCGTCGAAGTCAGCGCTCCCTGGTAGGCAGTCAGCGCCGTCCAAGTGTTGTATTTCTGGTAGCGAAGGTTGCTCGAGGGATCGACCACCCATTCGCTGTCTTCCTGGCCGGCAAAGAGCGGTCTCTGATCGTAAGTGTAAAGAATGGTGTTTCCGTTCGGATCGTTCTCCGTGACGTTGGAGAAACCAAAGAACATTCGGTTGGTGTATCGTCCTCCGGAGTACGACCAGCCGAACGTCTCAATGAACGGAATCTGCTGGTCGTCCCGGGCTTCGGCACGAAGCATCCAGCTGGCCCCATAGCTCGGCAACTGCAGGTCCCGCGAGGCGCGGGAGTAGCCCAGCAGCACCTCCTCCCCCAGTGGCCCAACCCAGTAGGCCAGCATGCCGTCGGAAAGCAGCAAGCCGTTGGGGTTGCCATTGGTGTCCACGGTGCTGCACGCATCCAGGGGGCACCATCCGCCCAGGTAAAACGATGTTCCCTGTCCCACGCTGTCGATGGGAATCAGATCGACGATCCCATCTCCGTTAATGTCGGCCATGGCAACCGTCGACGCCGTGTTGCTGCCCCCCTGTATGCCCTGAAAGGGGCTCAGCGAGGTCAGTTGGGTTTCCATCGCCGAGTCTTCCGTAAATCCCGTGCCGTTGTTGCGGAAGGCTTTGGCGATATGATTCTGCACGGAGAAGACGAGGTCGGTCAATCCGTCGTGGCTATAGTCGTAATACTGCAGGCCAGTTGGGGCCCCGACAGACAGGTCCACCGAGGTCAGCCCGGTGGCTTGCAGTGAGGCTGTGTAGTTCGCGTCCTGGACCCAGGAAACGCCGTTGAACAGCAGCGCCTGCTGCGAGCCATTGCCGCCCATGTAGACAAGGTCCGCCAACCCGTCGCCATTGATGTCGAGCGCGGACCAGCCGGTGGCCCATGTGTCGCTGCTCAAGAAGATGCCCGCACGCGCCTCCAGCGCCAACTGATGGGAAAGCGCGACATTCTTCACCCAGCCCGAACCGGTATTCAAATACACCGCTGCAATGCATTGGTTGCCGTTACTGCCGCTTTGATACCCAAGCCAGACAATATCCGGCAATCCGTCGCCATTCACGTCGGCAAGGGTAGCCCCGGTTGGCGCGCCGTTCACTGTATTGCCGTTGATATCGCTCCCCGTGTAGGACAGTGAAAAGGACCACGGAGTGGATGTGGCGCCGCTGCAATTCGCCAGACCATCCTGCGCATCGAAGCTGGTCTCCGACACCGGCATCGTCCAGTTCGTTGCCTTTGTCCATCCGATGCTCGATTGGTTTCCGGGCGTGTAGGAATTCAAGAAAACAGCAAACATGTTGTCCGTCGTATCGGCGACCACGATGTCCGGTCGGCCGTCGCCATTCACATCGATAAACTGCACGCCGTTGTTGACGGTTGTGTTTTGCGTTCCCTCCAAAAGGGGCTGCGCTACTTTCGGGGTCGAAAGCGACTGGTAGGCAGTTGTCCACAAACTGCTTTCCCCCGCTCGGTTGTCGAAGTTTCCCGTACAGTCGCCCAGCTTGATCGATGGGAATAAATTTGTGTTGCCGTAGTAACTCTGATTCATGACCCGCGGGTCATATAGTTCGTCGGCGCAGCCGTCGCCGTCCAAATCCAACAGCCGGGTTCCGGCATCGGATCCGTTCTGGAACATGTTGAAATTGATCGGAGCATCGAAGCTGCCAACGCTCTGCGTCGGATCCCATCCCTCGGCGTGGTTGGTATAGGTCATGGTGCGAAGAGGGATGGTGGACTTGTTGTCGTCGCCGACAAGCATGATCTGACTCAGCACCGATTCGCCGATCTTGGTCTGCGTGTACGACATCCGGTACGTCCGGACCAGTTGCTGGGTGGGGACAAGCGCATAAGCATTGATCGCCGTAAGCCGCAGCCGGTGAATCTCGCTCACCCCATGGATCCATGAAGTGTGCACATCCGTTCGCGCGGCGTAAGCGAAGGTGACCTGGTTGGCGCCCGGATTGCTGCCAAACCCTGTATAAGAGATCGTCTGCGGGTAGAGAGCTCCCTCATCGTTCAAGTAACTATAGGTAATGTTGTTTCCAGAGCCGTCCGTTACCGAGTCGAGCAGCCACAAGCCGCCGCCGACGCGCGAGGCGGTGGTCGATCCGAAGGTATAGAGGTTTCCCTGGCCGTCCTGCATCGTCCAGCCACCGTTGGAGCTCTTCTCAAAGGTCCGGTACACCAGTTCCGTGTGCGAGCGGTAGACTCCGCTCCCGGTGTTGTAGAGTTCGCCCCCCAGTCCTCCGATTGAGAAGTTGTACGTATCCGTCTGGACGGCGGCGGGCAGGCCATTGCGGACGTCCTGCTCGACGTAGCCTATATTCAGATCCCATCCCATGCCCATGACGCCGTTGCCGCTGCCCGAGCTGTAGGACAGCATGAGGTGCGGCTCCACGCCGTGCCGGCCCGGCGGGACAATGATCGGTAAGCTGTCGGTCACCATCCCGTAGGCCCTGGCAACCTGCAGGCTCCGGGACTGGCCCAGCACCACGCTCAGCGGCGCCTGGCTGCTGGGAGGTACGGCAACCTGGGCACCGGCCACGCAGGCAAGCGCCAGGAGAAACAGGGCCGAGGCACGTCTTATCGGGGAAAAAGCCCCTGGCTTACCCAGGTTGAGTGAATAAGAAGCAGGAGTGAACATCAATTGTGACCTCGGCCGATTGGAAGGGAGCGAATTCGGGGAAATTCTCGGCCAAGCCTACAGAAGGCGCACACGAAAGCGCCATGGTTTTAATCTAAAATCCATCTGAATTCCATCTAAAGTCCCAACTTGTTGATTCTATTGATAATTATTTCGCAGAGCATCCGGCCCGGGCTTTAACCTTTGCCTCGGCTGGCCTTCGCCTCCCCTTGCAATACAGAATCCAGGCGTGTTTGAGCCCGAATTTATGCGAACGCTCGGTGAATTTGACTCACAGCTGGCATTTCATGCAGCAGACGCGCGATGAATGGGAGCTACGACCGCGTCGCTTTGGGCTCAGTCAGGTCGCTGGAGGCGATGCGGTTTCGGCCCATTGCCTTGGCGCGGTAGAGGGCTGCGTCACTTGTCCTTAGAAGGTCTTCGCTGGAGCCCGCCTTCGATGGCCAGATGGTTGCAATGCCCTGGCTGACAGTGAGGAAAGCTGCTACCGCTGAGCCGGGATTTGGCAGTCCGAGCTTGAGGATTGCCGCCTGCACCTGTTCGGCAACCCTCAATGCTCCGCCCGTTTCAGTATTGGGCAGCAGAAGCGCGAATTCGTCCCCACCATACCGCGAGGTCAAGTCTCCGGCTCGCCGGGCAATCTTTCCCAGAGCTCGCGCGACTGAGACCAGAGCACGGTCCGCAACCAGGTGACCGACCGTGTCATTGAGCCCTTTGAAATGGTCGATATCGATCAGCACCATGGAGAGTGGTTGCTGGATTCGTCGAGCACGATTCCACTCGGCAGCGAGCTCTCGATCCAGGCGGCGGCGATTCGCGACCCCGGTGAGCCCATCGGTGAGCGACAGAGTCTCAAGGTCCGCGGTTCTCTGGCGGACGCGCTCTTCGAGCGCAAGGATCAATTCGTCCCGCTCGGCCTCTACGCGCTTTCGCGCGGAAATATCTTCGATCACGGAAATGAAGTAGTCGGGCAGCCCGTCGGGGGTACGCACAAGAGAGACTGTGAGGTTGACCCACACCATTTTCTTGCTTTTGGTAATGTAACGTTTTTCCATGGAGTAGGTTGGACGCTCGCCGCTCAAAAGCGCCCGGACCTGGGCCCAATCGGCATCGAGATCCGCGGGATAAGTGATATCGCCGAAGGTGAGGAGTTGAAGCTCCTCTCGTGAATAGCCGACAATCTCACAACAGCGGTGGTTGACATGCAACCACTTTCCATCGATTCCGACATGCGCAATGCCAACCGCGGCCTGCTCGAATGTCGCCGTAAATTTGGCCTCGCTGGCGGTGAGCGCCTCAACCCAATCGGTTACGTCGAGATTCAGGCCGGACATTCGTTCGGCCCCATCGGGCCCCGCGGAGACATTTGCATAGCCGAAGATCCAACGGATCTTGCCGTCGCGGCCCAATACGCGAAACTGCTCGCGAAACCCGGATTTGTTCTTGAGGGCGGATTCAGCGGCGAGAAACAGGCGTTCCCGGTCGCCGGGATGGACAATCGCGTTCCAGGCGGTGATTGAATTGAGTTCGTTTGAGGGGCGAAGGTAGATTTCCGCCTGTCCCGAGGTCCAGCGCAGTTCATCGGTCGCGGGATTCCATTCCCAGGTGGCGAGATGAGTGCTCTGCAACGCCAACCCGATCATCTTCGGATCAAAAGAGAACACTTACATTGCTCCTGCCCGTCGAGATCGGAAATGCCATAGCGCGAATCAAATGCTAGCACCCCAGCGCAACAAGAGACAAAGGATTTCAATGGAGAAACTGCTTGGGATCGTGGAATCGCGCAGTCGTTTCCTGTAGGTACACCAATCGCCCCCTGTGCCCCGTTTTGGCGCAAGTGCCTGTGCAATCCAGTAGAATCCTTGCTGGGATGAGCGACCTTACGAAGATTGAAGAACTCAACGGCCGATTCGGGATTTCCGGAATTGCCCAGGTGGCGGCTGGAAAGAACGGGCTGCCGAAACTCGCGATCAGGATGCCCGCGGCTTCGGTGGAAATCTACCTGCATGGCGCGCAGGTAACCTCGTGGCAGCCAGCGGGAAACGAGCAAGCGCTCTTTCTCAGCGAACATTCGCACTGGCAGGACGGCCGCGCCATTCGCGGAGGAATCCCCATCTGCTTTCCGTGGTTTCGCGGCAAGGCGGATGACCCAAAGGCTCCGGCTCATGGATTTGTGCGGACGAAGGAATGGCAGCTCGATGGAGTGGCCCAGGCTTCCGACGGATCGGTGATTGCGGAGCTTTCCACCGCCAGTGATGAAGGCACGCGGCAGTGGTGGCCGCATGAGTTTGAGCTGACGCTTCGGGCAACAATTGGCGCGACGCTTGGGTTGGCATTGACGGTTCGCAATACCGGCTCAGAGACCTTCCGATTTGAGGAGGCTTTGCACACTTATTTTCGGATTAGCGATGCGCGGCATGTGCTGGTGCGCGGGCTTGACAAGGCTGCGTATCTCGATAACACGGATGGCAACCGCGAGAAGGTTCAGGACGGCGATGTGCCCTTCAACGCCGCGACGGACAACGCATACCTCGACACGGCCGCAGCGCTGGACCTGATCGATCCTGGGATGCGTCGCATGCTCAGAACTGAAAAGCAGAATTCGACCACCACTATCGTGTGGAATCCGTGGCAACAGGGAGCGGCTGCGCTCTCAGACCTTGGCGAAGAGGAATGGCGATCGATGGCCTGCGTAGAGGCCGGCAACATCCTCGCTTCCGCCGTGTCGCTAAAGCCCGGGCAGCAGCACACGATGCGGGCGACACTGAGCGTCCTGGCGGATGCGCTCGGGGTACACGGACATCCGTTCCGTGCCGCAACTTGCGGTGTGGGAAATCGTTTTCATCCTATGTGATTTCGCCCATTTCCAGGCTTGTTCCAGAGGTGTAATATGGGTCGAAATTTAGAATCATCTCGCCAGGCGGCGCGAAACAAAAGAGCCTGGGCAAGAAGGATGTTTGAGTCATGAAGAATTTGGGTCGGTGTGCAGCGGTTTCGGTGGCAACTAATCTTTGCTTCTTTCTGGCGGCATGTGGAGGCGGCGGAAGTTCTTCTACGCCAGTGACTCCGCCACCGACCGGCCCAACCATCACCTCAATCGCCGTGACGCCGAGCGCCGCAACCATCGGGAGCCAGGTTCAATTTGTGGCCACCGTTTCGGGAACGGGCGATTTCAGCACGGCTGTCGACTGGGAAGTGACCGCGCCGGTCGGCAGCACCCTCAGTCCCGGCACCATCACTTCAACCGGTCTTTTCACCACTCCCTACCCCGCTCCGGCAACCGTCACGGTGACCGCATCGAGCGTGCAGGACGAGAGCATTATCGGAACGGCGACCGTCACGCTTTCGCCGCCGGCAACAGTGACGGGCCCTGCTGTTTCGGTAGACGCGGGGACAACTACACACCCGATCAGCCCATACATTTACGGGATGGATGCCTATCTGCTGGATGGAACCGCGGCGGACGCGGCGGCGGTGGCTCCAACCAACATTACCATCGATCGCTGGGGCGGCGACTCCACGGAGCGCTACAACTACAAGCTCGATGTGACCAACGATATCTCGGACTACTATTTTGAGAATGCCACGGGCACCAGCGGAGACGGCTGGCTCGCGGTCAACAACACCAAGGCCTTCGACGCCCTGGTCGAAAGCAACAGCGCCAATGGCATCAAGACGCTGGGAACCGTGCCGGTGCTTGGCTGGGTCGCAAAAGATTCAACATCGTGCAGCTATCCCGCGTCGACTTATCCCAACCAGGCGAGCTACAGCCCATCCGGATGCGGAAACGGCAAGTATGTGAATGGTGTTGAGGGCTGCACCAACGCCAGTGGCTGCAACATCACCGGCAACGATCCCACCGTGACCAGCATCGCCATGCCGCCACCCGCGCCCCCGGCGGCGAGCGCTGTGAATGCGGCATGGGCGGATGCGACCTGGGCGGGCGGGTGGACGGAATACCTGGTGAACAAGTTCGGTCCTGGAAATCCAACCCCCGCGAGCACATCCGGAGTCTCCATCTACGACCTGGACAACGAGCCCAGTTGGTGGGATGGCGGAAGTATGGATGTACACCCGAATCCATTTACGTATGACGAGGTGACCAACGGCGGAATTGGCACCGCGCTGGCCATCAAGACAGCCGACCCATCGGCAGAGGTGAGCGGCCCGGTGATGGACTACTGGTGGGACTACTTTTATTCGAAGAAGGATGTCGAGTCAGGGTGGAGCACGGGGCCCTGCTATGAGCCGTGGAGCGGCCCAATCGACCGCAAAGCCCACAACGGGACTCCGTTTATTGAGTATTATTTGCAGCAAATGGCGGCCGCGGAGAAGACTTATGGCGTTCGGCTGCTGGACTATGTGGATCTGCACACCTACTTTGGCGCAACCTATAACGGCACCGGCGTTGGGCTGACCACCGCGGGCGACACCGGCATGCAGCAGGCGCGGCTCAACTCCACGCGCGCTCTCTGGGATTCGACCTATACCGATCCCAACTTTGCTCAGCCCAACTACACCACAGACTCCAATTACACCGCGAGCTGCAGCACACCCGCGCAGCCGCCGCAGTTGATTCCGATGATGAAGAGCTGGGTGGCGCACAATTATCCCGGCACCAAGCTGGCCATCGACGAGTACAACTGGGGCGGCATGGAGTCGATTAACGGCGCGTTGGCCCAGGCCGACATTCTGGGAATTTTTGGCGCATATGGGTTGGATTTGGGAACCATGTGGCCAACCAGCGACCCGTCCGGCCAGATCCCCGGCATGATGTCCTTTGAAATGTACCGCAATTACGACGGCAACAAGTCGACCTTTGGGGATCAGTCGCTCTCCGCCACGTCCGCCAACCAGGGAAAGCTCGCCGTTTATGCGGCGCTGCGCAGCTCTGACAACGCCGTGACCATCATGGTGATCAACAAGACCTACGGCGATCTGACGGAAGCGATCTCGCTGTCCAATGTTAAAGCGACCGGCCCGGCGAAGGCCTATCTCTACTCCAACGCCAACCTTGCCGCGATTGTGGCGCAGCCGGACATCACGCTGCCGACACCAGCGGTGGGAAGCGCTACGAGCACCAGCTTGAGCACGACGTTCCCGGCCCAGTCGATCGTGCTGATCGTGATACCACAGTAGGAGAAGCTCCGCTGACGCCCCTGCCTTTATACTTAGATGTTTGCTGAAGGCAGGCACGCGGGCCCGTTATCGGGCCCGCAGGACGGGAGCGGGCATTGGCGCAAGCGGAGATTGGCATCATTGGCGGCAGCGGACTTTATTCCATGCCGGGTTTCACCAACGTACATGAGGAAGTGATTGAGACGCCCTTCGGGGCGCCATCGGATCCGTTTGTTCTGGGTGAGTTGGAGGGGCGGAAAGTTGCTTTCCTCGCTCGCCATGGGCGCGGCCATCGGATTCTCCCCTCGGAGTTGAACTTCCGCGCCAATATTTACGCGATGAAGAAACTTGGCGTGGAGCGGATTCTTTCCGCCTCGGCCGTTGGCTCGCTGAAGGAAGAGCACAAGCCTACGGACTTTGTGATTCCCGACCAGTTTATTGACCGGACTTTTCATCGCATCTCGACGTTCTTCGGCGAAGGGATCGTGGGCCATGTGGCGTTTGGCGATCCGGTCTGCGCTACTGTGGCCAAGGCGGCGGCTGAGGCTTGCGCGGAGGTTGGCGTGGTGGGCAAGCTGGGCGGCACTTACGTCTGCATGGAAGGGCCGCAGTTCTCGACGCGCGCTGAATCGAATCTCTATCGGAGTTGGGGCGCGGACGTGATCGGCATGACGAATTTGCAGGAGGCCAAGCTGGCGCGGGAGGCGGAGATCTGCTATGCGACAGTGGCGATGGTGACCGACTATGACTGCTGGCGCGAAGGGCACGACGCGGTGACGATTGAGGAGATTGTCGCGGTGCTGCATCAGAACGCGGCCAATGCGGCACTGGTGGTGAAGGCGGCTGTTGCTGCGCTGCCAAAGGAACGCACGTGTGCGTGTGTTTCTGCGGCCAAGTATGCGGTGCTTACTGCGCCGGACGCCGTGCCGGAGGCAGCGAAGGAAAAGCTCAGGCTGCTGTTCGGCAAGTATCTGGGCTGAGTTACTTCAGCGTTGAGCGGTAAGGCAATTGACATGGCGTTATAATCCAATTTGGCTATACCCCACAGAGCATGGAGGTGGAGTTGAAAAAGTCAGAGTTGCTTTTCGCGGCTAACTACCGCTACAACTTCGACCGGGATATGTATGTAAACTTCAATGCGAAGAAGGCCTTCAGCCTCGAGTTTGTAGACGATAGGCCGGAAGAAGACATCCTCCGCGGAATTGAAGAAGTCCCCGACGACAGTGGATGGAAATTTTACTTCAACCACCCTCCATCGGATGGCTTGAAGCATGTACTCATTCAAGATTTGGAAGCAGCGTAGGCCAGATGGAAGAACGTCGAATCGATGACCGGCTCCGGGCTGAATATTTCGAGCTGCTTCCTGAGGTGCGCCGCGTTTTGTGGCAACTCGAGGCAGAAATCCGTTTCCATACCCTTCCCATCCTGCATGGCCTCAAAGACGCCGAGCAGTTAGTTATTCGCTCCCGCATCAAGGACTGCGAAAGTGCCCTGAACTCCGCCGTCAGGCGACGCAAGAGGAA
>Ga0302319_10016820_pt1 | contig 13443 bp, 9 predicted proteins | sample Bog_T0_2_FD_203319 | JGI IMG/M metagenome (GOLD analysis project Ga0302319, IMG submission 203319) | Peat permafrost microbial communities from Stordalen Mire near Abisko, Sweden - Bog_T0_2 | ecosystem: Environmental > Terrestrial > Soil > Wetlands > Peat | place: Sweden: Abisko, Stordalen Mire...
ACGGTGACCTTCCGGTCTTTGCTGTCCAGAAACTCCACTTCCACCGTTTGATCGATCGGTCCTTCCAGGCGCGACTCGAGAGAACGGGTCTCCACCATGGCGATCATCGTAGATGAGCCCATGGCGGCGCGCACCTTGCTCAGGCCGGGCGCGAAATCCTTGCCGTCGATGCACAGGATTTCCCAGCCCGGCTTGACGCCTTCGGCCGCGGCGGGCGATTGTGGCCGAACAGCGGTTACCAGAGCGTGGCCATCCACCACGCGGAGGTCGAGTCCCGGATCGCCTTCCGACGCGCCGGACCTGCCACGGCCCGCGGCATCCAATTCCCGATAAGCGTCTCCCGGAACAACGCCGAAGTGGGTCTGCTTGAGCCGTTGCAGCATGTCGGAGAGGATGTCGCGGGCTTCGTCCATGGTGGCGGCTTTCTCGATTTTGGGACGCAGTTCGTCGTGGACCGCCTGCCAGTCGACGCCGTTGAGTTGGGGGTCCCAGTGCTTCTCGTGGACGGTCGTCCAGACCTGTTCGAACGAGTCGATGTTTAATTGGCGCTGGGCCGGCGTCAGAGGGGACTGGCCGGCGGACACACCGGTCCACAACAAAGTGAGGGCGAGGGCGCCGCCGCAGAATCGCATTCTCAAACTATATCTTACCCAGGCGGCAAAACTTCTTGAGAGACGAGGGGGCGCGGTAACACTATTCGTTGTACAAGCCATGAACCGAAGCTTCGTGTTGCTGCTAGGGACCCTCCTGCCGGCGTCGCCGGCCGTGGGCGCCGGGCCGGGAGTGAAGACCCAATTGATCGGTGGAACGCCCGCGGGCATCGCCGCCAAGTCGAACGTGTGGCTGGATTATTCAGGCGCGGACGACCTGGTGTTTCGCGGTGCGAACCGCGAGTTTCGCGTCGCCTACCAGAAGGTGAACACGCTCGAGTATGGCCAAACGGTGAGCCGCCGCTATGCCGCCGCCCTATTGATTTCTCCCATCCTGTTGCTCAGTAAAGCGCGCAAACATTTTGTCACGCTGGGATACGTGGATGCGGAAGGCAAGCAGCAGGTGGTGGTGTTGCGCGTGGAGAAGGGCGATATTCGCTCCGTGCTGGCGGGTTTGCAAGCGCGCACCGGCCGCCGCGTAGAATATCAGGACGACGAAGCCCGCAAGGCCATTCAAGGATAGCCCATGTTTCCAACCACTTTGCTGGTATTGGCGTTGGCCGGAGCGGCGGCGGACCCTGCGCCTTCGCCGTCGGCGATTGAGGAACTCAGCCTGCGCCAACTGCTCACCATCCGCCGCGTCTATGTGGACCGCCTCACCGGCGGCGAGACCGCCGCGCAGATGCGCGACATTCTCATCAGCAGCATGGCCGGTTCGCAGCTTTTCATCCTTACCGAGAATCAGGATCGCGCCGATACGACGCTGCGCGGCGCGGCCGAAGATCTGGTGTTCACCAACGTCTATACCTCCTCCGACAGCGTAAACGCCCACGCCAACGTGGGAACGCCGCGATCCAGCGCCTCCCAGCGATCGGCAACGGCGGGAATCTCCTTGGGCGAAAACGAATCGGACCACTCCACCGATCGGCGGCACGAAGCCATCGCCGCGGTAAGGCTGGTCAATAAGGATGGCGACGTAATCTGGTCTACCACGCAGGAGAGCCTGGGCGCGAAGTTCCGCGGCGCCAGCGCCGACGTGGCGGAAAAGATCACCGCCAAGCTCAAAGAAGATTTCGACCGGGCCGGCAAGCTGCGCTGAATTCAACCCATAAACAGAATCTATTGGCGAATCCGCAATCTTGCGTTGAAAATGAGAAGGTCGAAACTTGAGCTGGATCAGGGACTCCCCTTCAGCCAGCAAATTTGTGGAACCCCACTTAGAGGAGATCAATGAGTAACGATCTGCAAGATTTTTTGAGGCTTTCTTACGCCGAGCTGGAAGACCTGAACCTGCACGCTAAGGAACAGCGGATGACGCGCGTCCCGATCCATAAGATTCAGGAAGAGCGACTGAAGTACCTGACGGATGAGAAGCGGATCAAGGCCGTGACCTTGCTGTTTAGCGACATCGAAGGCCGCTTACACATGCTCGATTACGACAAGAAGTTCTTCGTCAAGAGCTGGGACAACATGACCTTCGATGGATCTTCGATTCGCGGTTTCACGGCGCAAAAGGAGAGCGATTTACGCCTCGGCATCGACTGGTCGGCCTTTTACTGGGGTCCGGCCGACATATTCGGATCCGGGAAGGTGATGGTTTTCGGCGAGGTGGTCGACAAGGATGGCGGGCCCTATTCCGCCGACATGCGCGCGGTTCTGAAAGCCTATGCCAATTCGGTGCACAAGAAGGAGGGATACACTCTCAACGCCGCCAACGAGATCGAGGGCTTCGTCTTCAAGGGAGTCGACGCCGAGCGGCATTTCCATGAGACGGGCAAGTTCGAGTATGTCAGCTCGGGGGGCTACTATCACTCGCTGCCGGGCGATGCGTTGCGCCTGTTTATCGACTCCTCCGCCGAAGTGCAGCGGGCCATGGGCTTCCAGAACGAGAAGGATCACCCCGAAGTGGCTCCTTCGCAGTTCGAGATCAACTACGGTTACGCCGAAGTGGTGGCGGCCGCCGATCAGATCCAGATCTACAAATTGATCTGCCGCCAGGTGGCCACGAAGATGGGGCTCACTGCATGCTTCCTGCCTAAACCGATTGTGGGAGTCAACGGCACCGGTATGCACACCAACGTCTCGGTCACCAAGGGCGGGAAAAACCTGTTCTGGGATCCGGAAGGCTTAGAGAAAATGAGCAGTTTTGCCTGGGAGTTCGTCGACCGGATCCTGACGCATGGCAATGACCTCTGCCTGCTGATGAATGCCAGCGTGAATGCATACCGCCGGCTCGATCCGCACTTCGAAGCTCCGAACCAGATTAAAGCCTCGGCGACGGATCGCGGCTCGATGATCCGTATTCCCATCGGCAATTCTCGCAGCGCCCGGGTAGAAGTCCGCTCCGTCGCTCCCGATGCCAATCCGTACATGGTGCTGTACGGGATTTTCAAGACCGGTCTCGAGGGGAATATCGCGGAGATCGAGAATCTCCGCAACGCGCACCGATACCTGCCGGATAACATCTACGATGCGATCGAGAACTACAACAAATCGGAGTGGATCACCACGCTTCTCGGCGAGGATGTGAAGGGCCGGTACGCCGATCTAAAGAAGGCCGCCGCGGACCGCTGCCCGCGCGCGCTCGGCACCGTCGTGAAGACCCCGGAAGTGCAGTATCACCACGAGGTCTACACCCAATACCTCTGGAACATGTTCTAACGCCAGCCTTCCTCGGAAGACTGGCTGATGGCGGCCGGGTTCACGCCGATGGGCGCGATCCCGTCCGTCAGTGTTTCCGGGCTATCAACAGCAGCAGTCCGAATATCACCACGGGAATCAGCGCCATTCCCACGTAAAATAGAACCCGCGCGATCCAAGGCGTCCGCCGCTGCTTCCAATTGCGCAGCTCCGCGCGGTCGGAAACCGAGACCTGGTCCAGATGCTCCAGATCCCAGGCGAATTCGTTGGCCGTCGAGTATCGGTCCTGGGGCTCGCGTTCCAGGGCGCGATAAATCACTTCCTGCAACTCCGGAGGAATCGCCGGATTCAATTCGCGCGGCGGCACCGGGTTGTTCACCAGCCGGTCGTTCATCACGGCGAACGGATTGGCGCCGGCGAAGGGCGTTTCTCCAGTCAACATTTCGTACAGGATGACGCCTAACGAATAGAGGTCGCTGCGGCCATCGCCGCGTTTGCCCTTGACTTGCTCCGGGGAGATGTAATCGGGCGTGCCCGCGATTTGGGACAGCTTGCCGAACGTCAGGCGCCGCGCCCCCGCCTTTCCCGCAATACCAAAATCGATCAGCTTAATGCGATCTTCAGCGTCGATCATGATGTTCTCGGGCTTGAGATCGCGGTGGATCACGCCGTTGCGATGAATGTAATCCAGGGCGTCGCAGATGGCGATGGTGATGGCTCCCGCGCGCGCGGCGGGAAGTTTGCGGCTCTCGGCCAGCACTTTTCGAAGCAGGCGGCCATCCACCCACTCCATCACCATGTAGACCTGACCGGGTTCGCCGCTGTCCAGCACCTTCATCACACCGGGGTGATCGAGTTTCATGCCGATTTCGATCTCGCGCTTGAAGCGGTCGAAAAGAACGGGGTCGGCCTCTATATCCGGGTGTGGCACTTTGATGGCGACCTTGCGGCCGATGCGCATGTCGGTGGCGCGATAGATCGTAGCCATGCCGCTGCGCGCGACCAATTCCTCGATCCGATAGTGGCTGAGTTGATCGCCGGGGCGCAAGGCTGCCATGGATAAGATCGGAGCCGGAAGCGGTCCGGGGGAGCTGGGAGCGTCCAAACTAGAGGTCGTGTCCATAGACCCCCATGCCCGCCTCCACGTGCCGCATTCCGATTGGCCGAACGATAATGGTATCACCGACGCCGCAACGAACGTTCTGCATCAACAAAAACTCTACCCGTCCGCGCATAAAGAAGGCGTAAAGAATCCGTCAGGATAACATTCGGGCGCGCCATTTCCGACGAGTGCCAGGCGGCGGGGTGCGCGACTCAAAAGTAGAGGCCTTCCGAAATCCCAGGAAAATCGCCACAGTCCGAGCGTACTTGGTACTTCTGACAACCCTTGCCACATTCCAGCGACTCGATCACGTCCGAACCCAGCATCGCGGCGCCAATTCACGCCGAATCGAGCTGGAAAGCCTAAAGGGAGATCTTGTTTATCCGTGTTCATCGGCGTTCATCTGTGGCCCAAAATGCCTTCTTTTGCCCCAGCAGCTAAAGGTCAAAACCAGTATGGGCCACGGATGAACGCCGATAAACGCGGATAAAACTAGGTGTGCAGCGAGCCGCCGGATTAATTCGCGTCACGAAAATCGCCACTTTTGCGTCGCGCACCCCAGGCGGGCGTTGACTTACTCTATGGCGCAGCGCGGCGCGGGCTACCTTGGTCTGAAATCTTCCCGGCGAGTAACGAATTCCGGGTAGGCTCCGGCGCCCAGTTCGTACAAGTCCAATCCGTGCGGGTCGCCCTCGGTGGGAACTCGCTGCGGGTAGAAGCGGTTCAAGAGCCAGTTCAGGGCATAGGTCATGGGCAATATGAATCCGACCAACGTTACGATGCCGGCAACTTGCGCCGGCCATTGGCTGCCGCGAGAAGTCCGGACGAAAATCGCCAACGAAAGCAGACCCCACAGGCCGCCCGTCGCGTGTACCGAAATCGAGCCCGCGGGGTCGTCGACACCCAGTCTCGCGTCCAGCCACTCGACAGAGAGCGTGATCAGCGCGCCGGCGGCCGCGCCGATCACTGCCGCCTGGGCAGGGTAGAGGAACGCGCAAGCGGCGCTGCTCGCCACCAGACCGCCGGTCCATCCGTTCACGCAGAGCGAAGCATCGGGCCTGCCGAAACGGAAGCGAGTGATGGCGGCCGCGGCCAATATGCCGGCCGCGGCGGAGACGGTGGTATTGACTGCCACCAGCGTCACGCTGCCCGCGGCGCCGCCGACGAAAAGCAGACTACCGCTGCCATTCAGGCCGATCCAACCCAGCCAGGTCAGAAAGCAGCCAAAGACTACGAGCACCGCATTGTGTCCGGGAAAGGCCGCGGGAATGCCCTCGGCGTCGTACTTTCCATGACGCGGACCAAGAATGCGGGCAACCGCAAGGGCGGTAAGGCCGCCAACGGCCTGAATGGCGCCAGACCCGCCGGCATCCAGAAAGCCGTTCCCCCAGCCCAGATTCACGCCCAGTTGAGCCAGCCACCCGCCGCCCCAAACCCAGTGGGCAAATAGCGGATAGGTCCAACCGGCCAATACAGCGGTGGAGGCGCAACTGGCCCCCAACCGCCAACGTTCGCCTGCGGCGCCAAGGGGAATCAGCGCGGCAATTCCCACGCTAAATATCTGTAGCCAGGCAGTGAGTGCGGTCCGCGATCCGTCCCACGGGAAGCCCCGAAAGAAAAATGGTTCCGCCCCAATCCAACCCCAGGGTTTCCCGGCCACCGTAACGGCGTGCCCGGGATGTCCGGAGAGACCTTGCCACGACCATCCGCACACCAGGTACACCAGCAGCGCCACCGAGATCACGCAGACCGAACTCAGCATGGCGTGGGCGGCGCTGCGTGAGCGGCCCAGCCCGGTATGGATCAGCGCCAGTCCCGCGGCCGCCAGAGGGACCATGAGGATCAGCGCGGCGCAGAGTGCCTGCGCCATGTCGGACAATTGCGGAGCCTGCGTGTGGTTCATCGTGCCGCCTCGCGAGTTCGGGAAGGAAAGGCGCGCCCAATCGCACGCGCCCGATGCGAACTCCTATTTCGTCTCTGAAGCATCAGGATATCCGATCTCTCCGCTCCCATAACATGGGCGGAAACGGCATTTTTCGCTCGCCCTGGAGGCGCCACCCCAAAAAAGCGATTATCGGATGGCGACGATAAAAATTATCTATTTCCCTTATGCCTTCCTCACGCATAAACTTGACCCAATCGAACTCTAAAGTGGATACCTCGCAGACAACACTTTCTTACAAACGTCTGGAGGAAGATCATGAAGAAAACGTGGCATACGGTGGTGGTTCTTGCTTTTTGGAGCGGTGCGATGGCCATGCACGCGCAGAGTCCGGCAACGCCGCCGGCAGCACAAACAACGGCTCCAGCGGCGGCAACGCCGGCTCCCGTCGACCCCGGACCGCTCCATCAATGGGGCACGGATTTTAGTTTCATGTTCGATGGATATATCGAGGACAACTTCAACTCCCCGGCATCCGGCTTCAATGGCCTGCGCGCTTTCGATGTGCGCTCGGACACGCCGCACCTCAACATGGCGATGATCACGATCGACCATGCCCCGGCGCCCCTCGGATTTCACCTCGATGTCGGTTTTGGCGAGACTTTCGACATCATTCATGCCGGCAACCGCGATCCCAACGCCTGGAAATATTTCAAGCAGGCCTATATTAGCCTCAAGCCGAAATCCTGGCACGGCGTGGAAATCGACCTGGGCGAATTTGTGACCTCTGCCGGGGCCGAAGTCATCGAGACCAATCAGAACTTCAACTATTCGCGCTCGCTGCTTTTTACCTGGGCGATCCCTTACTCCCATACCGGTGTCCGTGTGCAATATGGGCTCGGTTCCCACTTCACCGGCAGCTTCCAAGTGGTGAATGGTTGGAACAACGTGGAACCTATCAATAGCGGAAAGACATATGCCGCCACCGGCGCGTACGCCTGGAAGAAGGTCACCTGGAACCATAACTACTACGTCGGTCCCGAGCACCCCGGCACCAACAAGGGATGGCGCAACCTCTATGACACCAGCGTGGTTGTCAACGCGACCGACAACTTCAGCTATTACGTGAATTTCGATTACTCCCATGACAACGGCGCCACCGCGAACGGAATTCCGAAGCCCATCGTCTTCTCGAGCGGCTCCTGGTCCGGCGTGGCGGGAGCTGCCCGCTACGCGATCGGCAAGAAATATGCAGTGGCCGGCCGCCTGGAGTTTTTCGACGATTTGAACGGCCTCTCCACCGGACTGGCGCAACACGTCAAGGAATTCACGCTGACGGGTGAGTATAAGATCGTGGACTGGCTCATGTCGCGAGCCGAGTTCCGCACCGACTGGTCGAACCAGGCGTTCTTCGAGAATAGCAGCGGGCAGATGGGCTCGAAGACGCAGCCCACGCTCCTGCTGGGAATGATTGCTAACTTTGCTCCGAAGAAATAAGTTTTGAGCGAGGGTTAGGACTCGACTGGAATCTTCCCGTCCCATGCCCCCAATTATGAAATCAAAAAAGGAGATCACCGATGGCAGATAACCCCGAAGTTACCATGAAACCGACTCTGGGCCTGACCGGCCTGACGATGAATGCCATGGCGCTCATCGCCCCTGGCGCCTTCCTGTGGCTCACGTTCGTGGCCCAGGGCACCGCGGGCGCCACCGCGCCGGCCATGTGGGCCGGCATCATCCTGGCACTCCTGCTGTGCCTGGCCACGGCCGTGTGCTACGCGGAGATGGCGAAACTTTATCCCGGCACGGGCAGCTCTTATTACTTTGCCGAGCAGTCGTTTCTCAACCATGAGAAAGCCTGGCCCTATGCGCGCCTCTCGAAGTTCATTGTAGGGTGGGGCTCTCATTTGTACTACTGGCTCTATCCCGGCGTGATGGTGGGCGTCATGGGAGTCCTTGTGGGCTATCTCTGCGGAACCCTCTGGCCTTCGTTCATGAGCGCCTCCAATCCCGGTCCCATGTTCATGATGGCAGTGGCCATCGCGTTCTCGTTCGCTATCGCCTACATTGCCCAGCGCGGCGTGAACGGTTCCACGTCGGTCAACGTCGCCATCAATGTGATCCAGATCAGCGCCCTGGTGGTCTTCTCCGTAATGGCTCTGGGGTACCGCATGAATCACCCTCCGGGCAGCCTGGCGTATCAGTTCGACTCCAATTCGGGCGATGCCTACACCTATCAATTCGCTACCGAGAAGCAGACCGTCGACGGAAAGCCGGCGGACGTCATCGTGCGCGATAGCGCCGGCGTTCCCAAACCCCTGCTCGACGCGGCGGGCAAACCGGTACCGTTCCAGATCGCCTATCCCGAGAAGGACGAGAAAGGCAACTTCCTCTCTCATCCCACTGCCGGCTCGGTAGTCGGCATGCATAACTTCGGATGGGTGTTTGTACAAGCTACGATCGCCATCCTGATTCTGGTGGGATTCGAATCGGTGACATCCATGGGTGCGGAGGCTAAAGATCCCAAGCGTCACATTCCCATTGCGGTAGTGACCTCGTTGCTGGTGCAGGGGGCCTTCTGCTACCTGTTCGAGTACTTCGCGGCTAACTACTTTCTCAATAATGGCTACACCATGCAAACCGCCACCGGCTCGGCGGCGCCCATCGGCGACATGATGGTGGTGGTGGGTAATGCCATTCTCGGTCCGGGGAACGGGCGGATCTTCATGGAGTTCGAGGCATTCACCGTGTTCCTGGCCATCATCGGGACCACCCTTTCCTGCATGAACACGGGCGCCCGTGTAACTTACGCCATGGGCAAGGACGAAGAACTGCCGGATTCCCTAGGCGCGCTGCACAAAACCAACCTGACGCCGCATACCGCCATCTGGACGCTGGCGGCGATTTCGGCGGCGGTCGGATGCCTGACTGTCTGCAACCTTTTCGGTGACGGCGGCGCCCTGACGGACGCCACGATCAAAGCACTGCCGCAAGGCTTCTGGTCCAGCTTCGGCTATTTCTCTCACGACAAGATGGCAGCTTTGCCAAACTCTCTTCTCACGGTTACCCTGGCTTCCAATTTCGGCACGTTCGTCTTGTACGCGCTGAGTTGCATTACTTGCGTAGTGGCGTTCCACAACCATCCCAAATACAATCCGGTGAAACACTTGCTCATCCCGATCTTCGGGCTGCTCGCCAATCTGGCATGCATGGCGTTTTACCTGATCGGACCGTTCATGGGATATGGCACCAGAATGGAACCGCTGATGGCATTGGGAGTGGCCGCGGTGTGGGCTATTTACGGGGGGATCTACTTCGTCCGCTCCAGCAAAGCCAGTGGCCGCACCACCCTGGTGGGCCAACGCCCTACCAGTAATGTCGCGTCGTAACATGTAACTATGCTGGACCTGGAATTTGCGCATGCTTCGGACCGCGGGAGAGTGCGCGACCACAACGAGGATTACCTTGGCCACCTACTCCCCGAAGTTCCGGAGCGGGAGCAAACTCACGGATGGCTGTTTGCCCTCGCCGATGGAGTGGGTGGCCAGGAACAGGGGGAAGTGGCCTCCCGCACCGCGGTGGAGAGTCTGCTGGCCGGCTTTCGGGGAGCGCTTCGCAATGAGCAACTGAGGTCGCTGTTGCCGAGCCTGGTACGGGCCGCTAATGCCAAGGTCTTCGAAACGGGGCTGGCCAGTAAAGCGCGGGGTTTGGCCATGGCCACCACACTGGTAGCATGCGCTCTGCGGTTCGACCGCGTGGTGGTTTCGCATGTTGGAGACTCGCGCTGCTACCTGATTCGTCACGGCCACGCGGCCGCGCTGACGCGGGATCATACCGTGGTGGCGCAGCAGGCGCGCCTGGGGTTGATGTCGGCCAAAGCGGCGGCTGAATCCGATACGCGGCACGTCCTCAGCCGCTCGCTCGGCCAAGGTATGTTCGTCGCTATCGAGACCAGCGAACATCTCCTCTTGGGCGGGGACGTCCTGCTGTTGTGCTCCGACGGTTTGCACGGCGCCGTCCCGGCGGCCGAAATGGCGCGCATCGCGACCCGCAACATGGACCTGAATCAGGCGGCCCGCGAGTTGATCGACACGGCAAACGAACGCGATGGCAGCGACAACGTCAGCGTGCAACTGATTCGCATCCGGAGCGTGGAGCGCATCGGAATGTACCGCGGCCGGCCGTATAAGATGGCGTAGTCGGCGCTAACAGACCGCCAACAGCCTCTCTTTGAGCCGCGCTTGCATCTCCACGGAGAGCTTATGACCCTCGTGCGCCACATAGAACACATCGATGGCGCGGTGACCTTTGGTATCGACCAACACTACATCTATGTTGCAGGCGTTCGACGAGAAGACGCTCGCCAGACCATACAGCAGTCCCGGCCGGTCCTCGGTGTTGATTTCAACCAGGGTCGCCGTGGAGCAGGCGTCGGAATCGAACTGCACCCGCGGAGGCGCCGTTTGCTTGCCCGCGTCGGACAGTACACGGCCTCTCATGAGCCTTTGCGCGTCCGTCTTCCCGCGCGCGATTCGCTGGATCAGGTCGCCCAGCCGATCGGCCTCGCTCGGGTTGAGTTGGAGCATGCGTTGCGGATCGGCGAAAACGAAGGTATCCAAAATTACGCCGCTCGCGTTGGAGAAGGCCTCGGCTTTCAGAATGTCCATGCCGAAACTGGAAATCGCCCCGGCAAACGAAGCGAATAGGGCCGGCCTGTCGCGGGCCACCACGGTCAGTCGATACGCCGCTTCCAGGGGGTCCAGCTTTACAGCCACTCCCGTCGGCCGGCTGAATTCCCAGAGTTGGAGATGGGCTTCCACCTCGGCGGGGGAATGTACCCGCAAGTAGCGCAACGGAAATCCCTTGAGGAACTCCGCGTTGCCCGGAAGATTCTGGGGCACATGGCGGATGCGATCGGTTTCCAGCTCGCGCACCAGTTCGTGTTGCGTGATACTGTAGGCGCGCCACAACTGCTCCAGGCGCCAGGGGATCTTGCCATCCGCTCCCAGGGCTACGATTCTGGCGTACGTCATGACCGTCAGCAGCTTCAACTGTTCGATGGTCTCCACGCGCTCCGCCAGAAGGTTCGCCGTGGCAGGGTCGTCCATATCGCGCCCGCTTAAAGCATCGGCAAGATCGGACTGATGCCGCACCAGAAACTGCACCGTGTTCTGCCCGTCATCCGGCATTTGCATCAGGGTCATGGCGCGATGCGCGCGCTCCGCCGCCAGTGGCAGCGGATCGGCGTGGCCCCGGCCCATCTCGTGAACCAAAATCGCGAATAGAAGGAGCGGGACCTCGTCGATTTCCGAGAGCAACGCCGCGAAGCGCGTCCGTTCGGGGTTGGCCGTGGCGCCTAGTTCGAGAACGCATTCGATGGTCCGCAGGGCGTGTTCGCCTACGGCATAACGGTATTCGGAATCCGCCACCACCAGGTGGTCGATGGCTCCCCAATCGGGCAACAATCCGCGCATCAGACCGGTGGCTGCGAGCGACCGTAGGGCCATGGCCGCATGCGGGTACCCGAGGGTGGTCTTGAGCGCGGCCCATAATGGTTGCGGCTGGGCGCAATAGGCCGCGAAAACCTCGCGCGAGGCCTCCAGTCTCCGCTCCGTTTCGGCTGCCGGCGCGACACCGTGGCGGGCAATGAATTCAATCATGCGGAATACCAGCATGGGATCCTGCGCCAGTTGCGCCGGGTTTCGCAAAAGCAGGCGCTCCCGCGAAACGGTGAATTCCTGGTTTGAGAGCCGGGCGCGGTACTCGCGGAAGTTGTCCAGGAGTGAACTCTGGTTCTTCTCGGCTCCCTCCATGGACCGGCGCGCCTGGTTGAATATGGTGCGCGCAGATCGCAAGTACTCGCGCATCCACTCCGCGGAAGACCTGCCGTGCGCGAATGCCTGGTTCGCCAGGCTTTCCTGCGCCTGGAAATCCAGGATATTGTGGTCGCCAGCGGCGCGGTAATGCAAAAAGCAGCGCAGGGAGGCGACGAAATCGGCTGCTTGAGTCAGTTCTGAGTCCGATACTTCGGCATTCGTCCTGAGCATCGCCAACCACTCAATCAGACGCACGTCCTGGGAGCCGCCGGGGCTCTCTTTCACATCGGGTTCCGCGTGGTGAGACGTGTTCTGATAGCGGGCATGGCGCGCGCGCGCAAATTCACAGAGGCGCCGGCACATCTGCTGAGCGTGCAAAGCCAGCGCGGGCGCCAGCTTGCCGTCGAGCTTGTCAAATACCGCGCGGTCCCCTGCCAGAAACCGCCGGTCCAGCAGGCTGAATCCCGCCACGCCGCTCTCTTCGACGCCTGCCAGGCACTCGGCCACCGTGAGTACCGCGGAGTTCACGCGCAGACCCGCGTTCCACAGCAGGCGGACGAACTCGGGCAGCAGTTCTTTCAGTTGGTTCGACTGCTTCCCCGACTCCAGCACGAGTACGATGTCCAATTCGGAGTAAGGAAACGTCTGGCCTCGCCCGTAGGCGCCGCCGGCCAGCATGGCCAGGGACTGCGGGAAGATCGGCTCGATGGCCGCCCGGTAGGCTTCGACAACCAGTTCGTCTCTGACCCGCGTCAGCGCCTTCTGCACAGGGGCCGCCTGGCCCGTGGACAGGAATTCCTTCTCGATTGCGTGCCACTCACCCGTGGTTTGCAGGCTCTTGCGACCACTTGCCGTGCCGCCGACCCTTGGATGCAAGCGCTCCTCCACGCCTTTAGTATCACGCAGTCGCCTTGCACCCTAGGAGCTGATTCTCTAATGGGGCGTATCGAAATTATCTATTCCGCCGAAAGGGCATCAGCTTGCCGTGCGGCCGAGGAAAATCACCAGACCGCCGGCGACAATCAACAACCCGCCGGCCAGAACCGGAACGCCCACCGTTTCCTTGAGCAGGAAGTAGGAGATCGCCTGTGCCACCAGAAAAAAGAAAACCACGTACAGGCCCAGCAATTCACCGAAGTTCCAGGGTGGCCGATTCACTGTCCAGCCGTAGGCAAACAGAACCGCCGCCCCCAGGACGAACCACAACGCGCGCTGCCACGAAACGGCATGGATTCCCTTGCGAACCACCCAATCGCCCGAGGCCTCGAGCACCGCCGCCAGAAACAGGAGCAATAGAGATATATGCTTCGACATCTCTCTATGAAAGCAGATTCGGATGGCGGGCTCATCGAT
>Ga0302319_10016821_pt1 | contig 13443 bp, 14 predicted proteins | sample Bog_T0_2_FD_203319 | JGI IMG/M metagenome (GOLD analysis project Ga0302319, IMG submission 203319) | Peat permafrost microbial communities from Stordalen Mire near Abisko, Sweden - Bog_T0_2 | ecosystem: Environmental > Terrestrial > Soil > Wetlands > Peat | place: Sweden: Abisko, Stordalen Mire...
GTCATAGATGGGCGGGACGATGGCCGTTGCCATGTGCTTGAGGCCTTCAAGGCCGTTGAAGGGTGAGTCCGGCTGCATGGAGATGCACTGGATCTTCGGGTTCAGCTCGCGCAGGCGGCGCGTGGTCCCCATGAAGGTGCCGGAGGTGCCGAGCGCGGCGATGAAGTGCGTGATCTTGCCGTCGGTTTGGTTCCAAATCTCATTGGCGGTGCCGTAGTAGTGGGCGCGCCAGTTGTTGTCGTTGCCGTACTGGTCGGCGTAGAAGTACTTCTCCGGGTCGGCGGCGGCGATCTCCTGCACCTTGCGGATGGCGCCGTCGGAGCCGTCGGCGGGGTCGGTCCAGATGATCTCGGCGCCGTAGGCGGCGAGGATGCGCTTGCGTTCGACGGAGACGTTGGAGGGCATGCAGAGCAGTACGGGGAAGCCCATGGCCGCGCCCAGCATGGCGTAGGCGATGCCGGTGTTGCCGCTGGTGGCGTCGAGAAGTGTTTTGCCCGGTCCAAGCTGGCCGGAGCGCTGCGCGGCGGCGATGATGGAGCTGGCCGCACGGTCCTTGACGCTGCCGCCGGGGTTGCGCCACTCCGCCTTGCCGAGGATCTGGATGCCGGGCAGATGCGCCGTGAGCTTGTCCAGACGCAGCAGCGGCGTGTTGCCGATGAGCTCCAGCAGAGGGGAGCCGTGCAGCTGGGTGGCGGGTTGGGTGGGTGTCTCAAGCATGGTGTTGTTCTGATGTTCGCCGGGGCGGATGGTTGCGTGTTGGCCGCGAGCGTTGAAGCCACCGCGCCGATGTGCGACAGTTGAGATTGAGTGTAGCCCGAAGGGGCGGCCTCCAGTTTATAGCGAGAGCGAGTCACCAAGCCCGATGGCAAAGAGCAAGAAGGTTCCCACGTTTGACGAGGTGCTGGCCGCGCTGGGCAGCGAGAGGTTTGATGTGTCGCCCGCCACGGAGGGCGAGAACCGCGCCGCCGGGGCCTATCGCGTGAGCAAGAACGGATGCGCTGCGGAGATAGCGCCCAGCGTGCAGCCGGGTTCGCCGGTGCGGCTGCTCGCCAAGGGCGGCTGGGTGCTGGGCGGTGAGATCGCGCGGCTGCTCGACCGGGGCTATCAGAAGTTCTTGCAGACGACCAAGTTGGAGATTCCGGCAACGGCTGACCATCTGCGGGCCATCCACACCTTCAACGACGAGCTGAAAGAGGCCGCAGGCGCGCAGGTGCTGTACAACGAGGCGCTGGGGACGACGAGCGACCGATATGTATATGACCGGGTGAGCGGGCGGGAGTAGAAAACAGGGATTAGGGATTAGGGATTAGGGATTAGTTCAGCGTTTGCTGCGCTGGAACTCGCGGTAGGCCTCGCTCTTGCCGAGGCCGCGCGATTTGGCGACGCGTTTGAGAGCGTCTTTTTCGGAGAGTGATTCGGCGTTCATCAGGGATTTGACTTCGGCGGCGAGTGAGTGATGTTCCGTTGCGGCTGCGCTGGGTGTGCCGTCGAGGAGTAGAACCATCTCGCCGCGCACGCTGGGGCGGGCTTGCAGTGTGGCGAGGACTTCGCCCACCGTGCCGCGCAGGAACTCTTCATGCAGTTTGGTTAGCTCGCGCGCCAGCACGATGCGCTGCGCGGTGCCGAAGACAGCGGCGATGTCGGCGAGGGCGTCGAGGATGCGGTGCGGGGTCTCATAGAAGATGTGGGTCGAAGACCCTGTTGAGTTCGTGACGGTCATACGCAGAGCTTCGAGGACGGTGCGGCGCTGGCCCTCTTTGGAGGGCAGGAAGCCGTGGAAGGCGAAGTTCTCCGCCGAGAGGCCGCTGGCGATGAGCGCGCTGAGGGCAGCGTTCGCGCCGGGGATGGGATAGACCGTGACGCCGGCGGCGATGGCCTCGGCGGCGATGGTGGCGCCGGGGTCGGCGATGCCCGGCATTCCGGCGTCCGAGACCACGGCGATGCGGCCGCCTGCTTTGAGGGCCTCGATCAACTCGCTGCTGCGGGCATTCTCGTTGTGCGCATGGTAGCTGACGGTGGGCGTCTGGATGCCGAAGTGGTGGAGTAGCTTGGCGGTCTGGCGGGTGTCCTCGCAGGCGATGCGGTCTACGGAACGCAGCACACGCAACGCGCGCAGGGTGATGTCCTCCAGGTTGCCGATGGGCGTGGCAACCAGATAGAGGCCGGGAGCGAGCGGCTTGTCGTCTTCAGTCACGGTTATTCTCGCGTGAGGACGCTGGCGCAGGGCGGGTGATCTTGACCTGCTGCACGCCGCGCGCGACGGACTGCGAGGTGAGGATGCCGATCATCGTATCGTCATCGACCACGGGGATGAACATGCTGGCGTCCAGGCTGGAGGCGCGGCGCAGGGCTTCGACCAGCTTTTCGGCTGGGCCGGCGAGCGGCAGGGTGCGCAGCATGTGGCCCTGCAGGTAGCCGTCGCCGTCGGTGAGCAGGCGGTCGGCGAGGGTCTGCCGCGCGATGGAGCCGACCAGCCGGTCGCCGCGCACCACCGGGAAGACCTCCTGCAGGCTGTGCACGGTGCAGGCGAGCGCGTGGCGCAGCGTGTCCGAGCTGGAGAGCAGCGTGTACTCGGTGAGCATGACCTCGCGCACCAGGATGGCGTCGGCGTCGTTGGAGGAGAGTGCGTGCACGCTGCCGAGCTGCGCGCCCAGCAGCAGGAAGGCCCCAGCGATAATCAGCCAGTAGTGCGTGGGCATCAGGAAGCCGGCGACGATCATCGCCAGCGCGAGGCCTGTGCTGAGGCTGAAGGCAGCGCCGGGCAGGACGTTACGCATGGAGCCGGAGGCAGAAGGCGTATGGCCGGCGCGCTGGCGCAGCAACTGGCGCGCAGGCATGGTCGGCGTGGGCAGCAGGCTCACAGCGCCGAGCACCAGCTGCGTCCAGACGAAGCTGCGCAGAATGTGGCCGACGCTGATCCACGGCTGCTGCAGCAGGTCGACGCGCGGGTCGATGGCATAGCTGAGTGCCAGCAGCAGCAGACCCGCGGCGAAGTTGGCGATGGGGCCGCTGGCGGTAATCCAGCGCGTGTTGGGCTGCTCGTCGGGTTGCAAGGTCATGCCGTCCTGGCTGGCAAAGGCCATGATGCCGCCTACCGGAAGCAGGAAGAGCGTGCGCAGCCGCAGGCCAGCGTAGGCGGCGGCGATGGTGCGCGCGACCTCGCGCACCAGCACGGCGAAGCACAGCGCAAGCCACAGTGCGATGCCGCGCCCTGCGCTCCCGGTGGCGAAGACGGAGTAGCCCATCGCAACGGCCAGCAGCAGAGGAAAGGAGATGTGCAGACGGACATCAACGTGGAAGAACCGCCCAAGCGGCAGGGACGAGCGCAGCATGGTTGTATTGTAGGCGCTCGGGTATCCTCGGACGATGCGAGTCATTGCCGGAGAGTATCGTTCGCGGCTGCTGCAGACGCCGCGCGGCATGGCGACGCGGCCCACCAGCGACCGTCTGCGCGAGACGCTGTTCAACGTGCTGGCACTGCGCGTGGAAGGCGCTCGCTTCGTCGACCTGTATGCGGGCTCGGGCGCGGTGGGCATTGAGGCGCTGAGCCGCGGCGCGGAGTTCTGCTGGTTCGCCGAGAAGGCTCCTGCGGCGACGGCGTCGATCCGCGCGAATCTGTCCTCGCTGAAGATCGCGGGCGGCTATGCGCTGGAGGACCGCGGCACGCGGCGGCTGCTCGACGAGATGCTGAAGAAGCCGCGCGCGGTGGAGATTGTCTACCTCGATCCGCCGTATGAGGCGGCCGAAGAGTATCGCGCCACGCTGGAGTTCCTGGCGCGGCACCATGCGGAGCTGCTGGCCGACGGCGCGGTCGTGGTCGCCGAGCACTCGCGGAAGCAGCCGCTGGAGGCGAGCTACGGTGTGCTGCAGCGGACGCGCGTGCTGGAGCAGGGCGATGCGGCGCTGAGCTTTTATGCAGTGAGTTGAGAGTAAGGAGCAAGGAGTAGAGAAAACTTTGATTTGAACTGACCGCTTCTACTCCTTACTCACTACTCCTTGCTCACTGCTGTCTTCAAATCCGCCGCCCTCATGTGCGCCCGTGTTTAGGTCGATGCTGAAGGGAACTTCGCGGTCGGTCTTCAGGTTCCAGCCCAGACCTTGCAGGCGGCCATCGCGCACCTCGGTGAGCGTGACGCCCTCCCAACTAAGCCGCGCGCTCTGCCAGCGGATGCCGGAGGCGTCCAGCGCGAGCACATGGTGGAAGCCGGCGAAGAGCAGCAGACCTTCCTGCGGCGCGGAGAGCAGTTGCGTCACCGGACGCAGCGGCAGATGCAGGCAGCTCTGTGGTGCCCGCGTGTCGACGACATACGCGTAGCCGCCGGCCAGCGCCAGCAGATCGTCCGCGCGGGGGCAGGCGAAGACGCCGCTGGGCAGCGCGGGGTCACGGAAGCCCAGCGCGCAGATGGCGAGAAAGTTCGCGCCGGCGACGGGCTTGACGTCCAGCAGCAGCGCGCCGCGGGCTATTGCGTCATCCTCTCCCGCGATGCGTTGCGGATAGACGAACTGTCGCGCGGGCGCGATCAGCGGAGGCGCGGTGAGGATACGCGCGGTCCAGCTCTGGGCGAAGGCCGCGCTCATCCGAAGTGCTCCCATCCTCCGGGATCTAGCGGCGCTCGCCGGCCGTTTGCCGCGATCGTGATGATCTGCGGGCGGCGGTGGCTCGCGCGCACGATCTGGCCGATGCGTGTGAGGCGTATGCCTCCGACCGACTTCGGCATCACGGCGCTGGCCGGCGCGGTGAAGAGCAGCTCGTAGTCCTCACCGCCGTGCAGGGCCGCGTTGCGCGCGGCTGTCTTGCCTGCCCCGCGCAGCAGCGGCGAAAGCGGCAGCGCGGGGAGCCGAATCTCCGCGGCGACGCCGGAGGCGGTGCACAGATGAGCCAGGTCCGTGGAGAGGCCGTCGCTCAGGTCGATGCAGGCGGTCGCGAGCCCGCGCTGCCGCAGCGTCAGTCCTGTCGAGAGCCTCGGCTGCGGAAACAGGTGCGGATGGCGGCCGTCGGAGCGTGCGTTGCGAAAAAACTTCGGGTCACGGCCCAGGTGTTCCAGCTCGGTGGCTGCTCCTCCCAGCGAACCGGTGACGTAGATCGCATCGCCGGGCCGCGCCCCGGAGCGGCGCAGCGCCGTGCCGGTGGGCGCTGTGCCGAGCAGAACGATGTCGGCCAGGACGAACGCTTCTCCCGTAGTACAGGGCGGCGACTCCGAAGTATCGCCGCCAGCCAGCGGGACGCCGTGCTCGGCGGCTAGCGCGAGCAGGCCGTCAAGAAAGCCGCGGAGCCAGCGTGGTTTGGCGGCCACCGAGCGCGGCAGCGCCAGCGAGAGAAACGCCGCCAGCGGCTCGGCGCCCATCGCGGCCAGGTCGCTCATACCTCGCGCCAGGGTGCGGTGGCCGATGGACCGCGCCGGGTGCCACTCGCGCCGGAAGTGGCGGACCTCCAGCGAGAGGTCGGTGGTTACCAGCAACTCATGGCCCGGCGGCGGCGTCAGGATGGCGCAGTCGTCGCCAATGCCCAGCCGCAGGGCCGGTGAGCCTGCACTAGCTACGCGCCGGCGAATGGCCTCAATCAGCGCGAGTTCGCCCTGCGTCGGTCGGGCGGTCGGGGCTCGGGACGGAAGCTTGGGCACGGTTTGAGGATATATGCCGCCATCCCCCCAAAGGGTCACACGGCGGGATAGCGCCGGGTTGCCCCGCATCCGTCCAAGCGTTAACATGGAGATACGGCCAAACTGAGCAGTGTTATGCTGCTCCCGATTCGATGACCGATCTATTTCCGCTGTGAACCTGCCAGAGCTGTCCGGCCGCAGCGACAGAATCCCCCACACTGCTGGCATCGAGCCGCCTCCGAGGAAGAGTCTTGCGCAAGCGTTATATCGTATACGTCACGCGGGAAGAGGACGGAACCGTCGAGCGGGTGTCCGTTCCCATGCGTTACGTCTACGTCTTTATGGCCGCGGCGATCACAGGCATGTTCACCATCGCGGGCATGGCCGGGTCCTACACGCGGATGCTGGCCAAGACCGAGAGCATCAACCACATGCGCGAGGAGCTGGCGATGACCCGCCAGGACTACGCGCATCTGGAAAAGACCGAGCGCGAGAAGGACGTGCAGGCCGCCAGCCTGGGCTCGCTCGCCAGCGAGGTCTCGGCCATCTACGGCCTGACCGCCGGCAAGCTGACGCGGTCCCATGGAAAATCCGCCGCGCCTGCATCCTCTGCTGCAGCCGATGCCGCCAAGGCCCCGCTCAAGGACGACTCCGGCAGCTTCAGCGATGACAGCTACTACAAGTCCATGGACACCTTCTACGCGCTGAAGGACACAGCCGACAGCGGCCTGCAGGCCCCGACCGAGAACCCCAGCATGGGCATACGCGCCACGCTGAGCGACTTTGCCAGCCTGGATGATTCTCCTGATGCGGGCAGCAATGTACCCGACATGTGGCCCATCCTTGGCCCGGTGAACAGCGGCTTCGGCGAGCGCGTGGATCCAGTGCTGGGCAACGGCGAGGGCGAGTTCCACAAAGGCGTGGACATCGGCTCGCCGGATGGAACGCCCGTACACGCACCCGCCGGTGGCCGCGTGGTGAAGGCCGGCATGGGCTCCGGCTATGGCCGCGAGATCATGATCGACCACGGCAACGGCATTGCCACCGTGTATGGGCACCTGTCGGGCTTCAACGTCGTTGCCGGGCAGAGCGTGGTCAAAGGCGAGGTCATCGGCTACGTGGGCCACAGCGGCCGCGTGACCGGCCCCCACTTGCACTATGAGGTCCAGGTGCATGGCACGGCGGTGAATCCGCACAAGTACCTGCGCACCACCATGGCGCAACTGGGCGGCACCAGCGTGGGCGGACGCTAAGGCTTCGCGGCGGTCTTGATGGTGCAGCCGCTGAAGCTGAAGTCGAACTCGCCCGTACCCACCAGCGTGACCGCCAGCGTGGACGGAAGCTGAAAGCCCTCCACAGGAGCGTAGGTCACAGCCATGGAGACCTCGCTTGCCGGTGCTGAGGGCGGCTGGTGCAGCACGTTGCGTACGCGGTTCACGCGCAGCCCGTCGGTCGAGGCCTCGTACGTGGGATACGCCGTGTTGTCCAGCGTCGGCATCACCACGTGCGCTGAGATCAGCAGCATGTTGCGGTCAAAGTCCTCATCGAAGACGGTGGTGGCGTCGCTGCCGTGCATGTGGAGCCCGCCGTCGTCGGTGTTGGTCTCCGTGGTACTGCTGTCCGGCGCTGGAACCATGCCGCCGTTCACGAACTGGTTCCAGGACTGATAGAAGCCGCTGATCATCTGCAGCAGGCCGTTGCGCATCTGGTCGCGGCTGGCCTGCAGGTTCGCCGGCGCCGTGCTGGTGTCAGTCCAGGTGAGCTTGCCGTCGCCGTCCAGGTTGTCGGAGACCTCCATCCGCACCGAGTTCAGGTAGATCAGGAAGGGATTGCTGTCTGGAACCGGGTTGCCGGAGAAGCGCGTAAGCATCGCCTTCCAGTCGACGGTGGCGTTGCAGTGGAAGAACGTGAGGCCCTTGGCGGTCGGCGTGTAGTAGAGCTTGCGGGCCTCGCGGAGCCGGGCCGGCGCGTTCAGCAACTGGCCGGTCGAAGTCTGCTGTGCGAGAGCGGCGGTGGCGAGCAGCGGCAGCGCGGCGGCCAGCAGCAGGGTGCGTGTGAGATTTGGCATGGCAGCATCCTACGCCAGGTGCGCCCGTTACCACAGCCGAAGCCTCTCTTTTTCCGAGGGATATGCCCCCCCTCCCCCCTTTTTTCCGCAAAGTCCGCATAAATAAGGACTTAGCGGTGGACCCTATGTACATTGTACGTAGACGATATACAAAGATTGGATCTGCATGGCCGTTAACCCCTTTGTTATCAATGGAGGTAGATTTCAAGCGATGTATCTTTAAGATACGTTTGACCGGCCATATATCTTAAAGATATATGTGGTTTCCATGCGGTTTGAGTTGTCGAAGAGCGAATCCCCACCCGGCCTGGGCCGGTAGATGAGAAGAGCCAGAACCAATGTCCGCGCTATCTTCTCGACTGGTTTCATTATACGGGGCGTGTCAAGGGGGAATCGGAGAACCAACGATCTTTGCCACGGATACCAGTTGCCAGTTTCCAGTATTCCAGTTGCCAGTCAGGCCATAGCCGTTACTGCCCGGCGAGTCTCCGTGCGGCCTCGGCGAGCTGGTCAAAGCGGGCCAGCGAATACGGTTCATGGGTCTGCCAGAGGACGTTGCCGGTGTGGTCGACCAGCAGAACGTAGGGGGCGTCTGGCGCGGTGGGGGTGTAGCCGGAGATCTGCTTCCAGGCGGGCTCGCCGCTGGTGAGCGGGACGAAGCGCGGCTGTAGCGCGGCCGGCACCTGCTTGCGGATGGCCCGCACGATGATGGGGCGGATGAGCGACGGCGCGTCCTGGAGGAAGGGCATGTCGTAAAAGCCGATGTTGGCGCCGGCGAGCGTGGTGCGGACGGGCTTCTCCCAGGCGGTGGTGGCGTCCTGCGAGTGCTGGCTGAAGCCGAGGATGAGGATGGTCGCGCGCGGGGATAGGTCGCGGGGCAGGGAGACGGTGTGGCCGTCGAGCGCCGTGCCGGTGGCGGCGGGGATGGTGGCGGCGAGAGCGGTGTTTGAAAAGGCCAGCAGGATCAAAGATATGCAACAAAAGCATGCTGTGGATAGTCTCAAGCTTGGAAAGCTCATTCTCATGGGAAAACGATTTGCCTCTTGTGGTCGACACTTTTGTAAACGTCTAAACTGCTGCATATGCCATTGGACAGGATTTCGGCGACACGGTACTTGAACCAGATGAGTGAAGGTGGTTCACTTCCCGCACTAGTAAAAGCAGAGGATGGGCATGTTTATGTTGTCAAACTTCGAGGCGCGGCCCAAGGCCTTCAGCCTCTCGCCGCTGAAATCATCGCCGGGGAGATAGCCCGGATCCTTAGATTGAACGTTCCACGGATTGCGTTGGTAGAGATTACTGCGGATTTTTCTGAAGGCGAACAAGACCACGAAATTCACCGCTTACTTAGCTGGTCTACCGGTACGAATGTAGGACTGGAGTTCGTATCTGGAGCGACGATGTTCGACCCCGCAGCGGAAGAGACGATGCAGGCCGAGATGGCCTCCCAGATCGTTTGGTTTGATATGTTTGTCCTGAATGTTGATCGCACGGTGAAGAATCCGAATCTCCTGCAAGCCAATGGACAGTTCTGGCTAATCGATCATGGTGCTGCGCTGTATTTTCACTATAAGTGGGAGAATTTAGAACAGAATATCGGCGACCAACTCCCTGGGCTCGAAAACCACGTACTGCTACCTTTCGCGAGTGATCTGACAGCCGCTGATGCCGCCGCCCACGATCTTCTGAGTCCACAAATTTTCGAACAGGTCGTTTCGCTCGTGCCAGACGATTTATTCAGACAGGGTGATGGATTTCCTTCAATTCAAGAGCAACGAAGTCTATATGTCACATACCTTGCAGGTCGGCTCCAAAGGTCGGTAAACTTCAATCAGGCGGTGCGACTTGCTCAGAACACCCTATAAATATGCGGTCATCCGGGTTGTGCCAAGAGTAGACCGCGATGAGTTTATTAACGCCGGTGTGATCTTTTATCATCCTGACCGCGCCTACTTGAAAGCACGAACGGTGTTGAAAGACGAACGACTGAGGGCGTTGTCTTTAGGGGCAGACCCCAAAGCGATTCGACGCCACCTTTCAGGTATTGAACGTATTTGCGCTGGAGATAAACAAGCTGGACCAATTGCTCGACTCTCGAAATCGGAGCGGTTTGAATGGCTTACCTCGCCAAGAAGCACGATGATCCAAACATCTCCCGTGAAGAGCGGGCTGGCAGATGTGTCGGAAGATGAACTGGATAACCTAACTCTCGAACTAGTTGGGTAAGCAGTATTTGGGGTCTCAATTGCCGCTATAGGTGACGTGCCAGACCGAGCGGCTACCGTCGTCGGTGACGAAGAGCGAGCCGTCCTTGCCGACCGCGACGCCGACGGGGCGGCCCCAGACCTGGCCGTCGGCGGTGACGAAGCCGGTGAGGAAGTCGTCATACTCGCCGGTGGCGTGGCCGTTCTTCATGGGGATGGAGATGACCTCGTAACCGGCGCGGTTCTTGCGGTTCCAGGAGCCGTGCTCGGCGGCGAAGGCGTCGCCGGAGTAATTGGACCACGGGCATATTCCAGCGCATTTAACTTGCGGGTAGAAGACCATCTCCAGCGAGGCCATGTGCGGCTGGACGAGGACGTCGGGCGTCTTGACCTTCGCGGCGAGGCTCTCGCGCTTGCAGTTGGCGGCCTTGGCGGGATCGAGGGGCGCGGTGAGCTGTGGGTTGGGGCCGGTGCCGGCGGCGCAGGGGTCTTTGAGGCGCGGGTCGAGGTGGCCGCCCATGTAGTACCAGGGCCAGCCGAAGAAGCTGCCCTCGGGAACGGAGGTGACGTAGTCCGGGACGAGGTGGTTGCCGAGGTTGTCGCGCTCGTTGGTAGAGCACCACAGGCTGCCGGTGATGGGGTTGATGGCCTCGCCGACGCAGTTGCGGATGCCGTGGGCGTAGACCTCCAGGAACTTGCCCTCGGGGGTGAACTCCAGCACGTCGGCGCGGTGGAACTCGCGGGGGTGGGTGTCGGCGTCGTCCACATTGGAGCCAGAACCTACGGACACGAGCATCTTGCCTTCCTTATTGAAGACGATGTCGCGGGTCCAGTGGCCGCCGCCGGTGAGCTGCGCGTAGCCGGGGATGACCGGCACGATGGTCTCGACCGGGCCGGTGGGGTGGAGATCCCCCGAGTGATACGGGAAGCGCTGCACGCTGGTGGTGTTGCCGATGTAGACGTATTTGGGGTCGGGGCCGAGCGGGTAGAAGGCGATGCCGAAGGGGTGGTCGAGGCCGGTGGCGAAGGTGGCGATCTGCGCGGCCTTGCCGTCGGGCTTGACGCCGCGCAGGACGATGATCTCGCCGGCGCCGGAGTCAGCGAGGAAGAGGTCGCCGTTGGGCGCGGTGCGGATGAGGCGCGGCTCGGTGAAGGTGCCCTTGCTGCGGGTCATGTGCTCGACGTTGTCGGCGCGCTGCATGGGTGTGGTGTCGCCGCCGGCATAGAGCGTGACCTTGAAGCCCGGGGGCGCGACGGGCCACGCGCCCTCTGGTCGCGGGATAACGTGCGGCTGGTTGGCGACGGCCTCCTCCGGCTTGGGCTCGGGCAGATCGGCGACGGTGATCTTGTGGCGCACGCCGGGGGACTGCTGGTTCCAGTCGGTGAAGGCGGCCTGGCCGGTTAGCAGCGGTTGCTGGGCGGTTGCGTTGAGCGTGGTGAGGAAGAGTGCGGCGGTGAGGAGTGTGCGCATGGTGGTCCTTGCAAAGAGTGGTAAGTGGTAAGTGGCAAGTGGTAAGTGATACGAAGGTAATTATTTTGACGCGGGAGCGGCGAGTGGAGCCGCAGATGCTGCGGGGTCGTGGGCGGCGAAGATGACCTTGAGCTGTTCTACGCTGGCGCTGGTTTCGAGCACGGCGTGGTCGTTGTGCTGCTCCAGTTTGGTGGAGGCCAGAACGGCGCGCATGGCGGCGTTGGAGTCTTTGGCGGCGGTGCTGCCGGAGGTATCTTCCAGCGGCGTGAGGTCCAGGCCGCGCACCAGGGCGAGCAGCGTGGTGAGCTGTTCGACGGTGCGCTGGGCGCTGCTGGGGTCGGGAGCGATCTCTTCCAGCCGCAGCCGGACGGAGCCGCCGGCGAGGATGTGCTCCGTGCCCAGATAGCTGAGGCTGGCGACCAGGTCGGCGTCCTCCGGCAGCGGCAGTTGCACGCCGCCCAGGGTGATGTGGCCGTTCTGGCTGAAGGGCAGGCCGATGTGGCCGATGGCCCAGGCCTGCGAAAGCAGCGGCACGTCATGGTAGCGAGCCGAGAGCAGGGAGGAGCCGGGCGTGGACCGAGCGGCGGCGCGGGAGCGGTCCAGCATGGAGTGAATCTGCTCGGAGGTGGGCATGTTGGAGGCGGCGATGGTGTCGTAGTACAGTTGCGCGACGCGCAGCGTCTGGTCGCCCATGGGAACGCTGTAGATGGTGCGGCCGGCATAGCTCTCGCGCGAGGATGCGATGGATTCCAGATAGCGCATCAGGCGCTCGCCGTCGAAGTGGCCGGTGAAGACCTCCGAGAGATAGAGCTCGGAGTGCGCGGGGTCATAGCGGCCGGCGGGAACGGGCACGCGGTGCAGAGCGAAGGCGGCGGAGTCGATGTCGCGCTCGGGGACGATGCCGGTGGCGTCGATAAAGGATTGCAGCTCGGGGCTGCGGGCGACGGGAGTGCGGTCAAAGTGGGTGAGCGAGCGCACCGGCTTGAGGTGGATGTAGAGGATGGCGTCAGACTCGGGCAGCAGCAGCGCGGCCTCGGGTGGTGCCTGCTTGCGCAGAATGACGGCGACGACCAGCGCTACGATGACGGCGGAGGCGATGAGTAGCGGGATGAGGGTGCGTTTGCGCATAAGGACAGTGAGTAAGGAGTAATGCGTAAGGAGTAGAGTACGTTACTCGATGATAGAGAAGGTGAAGATCTTGCCGGTGTCGGCGAAGCCGCGCTGGTTGGCGGAGCCGGGTGGCAGGATGCCATACTCGCCCTTCTCAATGTCGTTGGGGATGGTGAAGGTGTAGAGCTGCGGGCCGATCTTTTTGGGCGTGAAGTCGACCTCATCGGGGCCGGGGCCGCTGGTGGAGTGCAGGATGCCGCCGCCGAGGGTGCGGAACTCGCGGTAGGTCTTGTGGTCGCGCAGGCGGAGCAGGTCATACTCGTTGCCGTCGGTGCCGGGGGGCGTGTAGATGAGCAGCTCAAAGCCGTTGGGCAGCACCTGCGGCGACTTGCCGCCTTCGATGTGGCCGTACATGTCCTTGGCGAGGATGCCCTGGGTGAGCGCGCTCTTGACCGCGCCGCCGGAGCGGAAGACGACGCGCTCGGTGCGCAGGTACTGCCACTGGCCGGCCTGGGGGCCGCTGGGCAGCTTGTAGTAGACGCCGATCTCGTTCACGCCGGGGGGCAGGTCGGCGGCGGGCAAGCCGCCGGCGGTTGGTGTGGGCAGGCCGTCGCGGTCACGCAGGGTGGCGCGCTCGGGATCGTGGATGGTGGGCGCGGCGCCGTGGGCCTGCATGGCGGCGATCACGCGGTCAGAGACGCCGGCGGACTTGAGGGCGATCAGATCGTCGGGCTCGGTGTCGTAGTGGCCGGGTTTGAGCTGGATGGTGCGGAGCAGGACATCGTCGGAGAGGCCGGCGTGGGCCATGTTGACGATGTCAGCGTTGCCGATCAGGCGGACGCGCGGGAGGTCTGTGCTGGGCTGGAGGGGGCCTTCCTGCGCGCCTTGCCCGCGCAGGGACAACGACGCACACAAAAGCAATGCTGCAACAGGTGTGAGCCGGTGTAGACGCCAACTCGGGGAAATCATGGGTTTATCTTAACACCGGCA
>Ga0302319_10016822_pt1 | contig 13443 bp, 12 predicted proteins | sample Bog_T0_2_FD_203319 | JGI IMG/M metagenome (GOLD analysis project Ga0302319, IMG submission 203319) | Peat permafrost microbial communities from Stordalen Mire near Abisko, Sweden - Bog_T0_2 | ecosystem: Environmental > Terrestrial > Soil > Wetlands > Peat | place: Sweden: Abisko, Stordalen Mire...
CGCCGAGATCCGTTCGGCGCCGGCCATGATAGCGACCCGGGCGCTGGTACCTCGCGCTATGTCGAAGGAAACGAGTTCAGCCCCTGCCAGGGCCACCACCCGCCCCCGCCCGGCTGAAACAATCATCGACGGAGGGCTCATATTTCCACTGGCAGTCGCCATTACCTGCAGTGAGCGTGCGCCCGTTACATCCTGCAGAATCGCGATCTGAGTCCCGGCACGGTCGGCAATCGCCAAGTCCGTGGATCCTGGCAGGAAAGCCAGCGACGGGACATCGGTCGAAGGGTACACCAGCACGGGACCCGAGCCCGCGCTTAAAACATAGACACCGCTATGGCTTGAAACAGCTAACACCGAGCTATCGCTTATAGCAAGAGCCAAGACCGAGAGGGGCAGTCCACCGCCGCTATAAACCGTCGTAACCTCCGGCGCGTTGGAAAGCCCTGCGACCACCGACAGCACGCCAGTAGAATGTGAGTAGATGGCCGCCAGCTTTCCTGAAGCACTGGATGCACCGATATCAATGCCCCCACTAACGTGAAGATCGGTGGTACGCACGGCCTGACAGGCGGACAAAGCAGAAGCGCTCACCTCCCCGCCTTGGTCGATGAGAACCCAGTCGTGCAAGGAAGAGATGATGGCGTTCGAAGCGGAGTTGCGCGTTGTCGGGATAGCAAAACTTTGAGCAGAGCTTACATAGGTTGCCCCGGGTACTCCCCAAATCAGACGGAGATCTACGGGAGACGTTCGCAGGAAACAACCCAGCGTCGGACCCGAAAATAGATTCGGAGCCTCATCCTCACGTGCAACTATCCGCACGGATTGGGCCGTGGCGCAGGTCGCTGCCATGATGGCGAAACTTATAACAACGGAATATTTGAGACGCATTCGGCTCCTTTAGCTCCTTAACGGGGTGGTCCCACCGCGCCGGTACCCGTCGAAATGCTTGCGTGTATCCCGTTACTTCCAGAAGACGCATGGACTCCTAAGACAATCCCCGCGACTGCGGCGAGACCGGCGGCAATCCCGATCGTGAGCGCATGCGAGTGGGCCGCGGCTTTCACGGCGTTCTGTCCGGCGCTGACCACGTTTGTCTGAGCGATTGTAGTGGTGGCAGTTTGGCCCTGATAGGAGGCATTGACTGTTATCTTAAGCGGACCCGCCACATTGTTCGGGTTCAGAGCTGCGGAGGCCCGGCCTGCGGCGTCGGTTACTACGGTGGCGACGTTTCCGCCACCTACGAAGGTCCCGCTAGCTCCCGACGTAGGCAACAAGAAGATCACCGTAGCCCCGGCGACCGGGAGATTGTTCTGGTCGCGAACCTGGACTACTGGTTGGACCGCGGTCTTCTGCTTAATTATGTTTACGCCTTCCTCGCCCTGAAGAACCTCTATCCGGAGCGATGTCACCTGTTGGGTTTGTCCAGGCTGGAAATTCTCACTTGCCGTTGTTGCTGAGATAGGTTCGGAAATCGGTAAGATCAGAAGCACGATGGCAGGCATGCTCGTCCATTTGCGGAGCGGCTTTAAGTTCTTCATTTTCCTCCAACGTCACGAGAACTATACTCGACTCCTGCGCCGATGTCAATTCCTTAACAAGAGACGTTTGTCACACCAGGAATTTCGATTCGAATCGATGCTCTTAGTGCCCGCTTTTTGGTCCCACCAGGGGAAGCGTTCCCTCAATGCTCTCTATATAACCGCGCGATAATCGCGCCTGCTCCAGGTCGGGATTGATTTCTACCACTTTTTTATAATTTGCACGGGCCGAAAGCAGGTACTCGCGGCATTGCGAGGCGCTGGCGGCGGGGCATTGGTCTGAGATTAGCAGGGCATTGAATTGGGACACGTAAACGTCCCCCAGGAAGAAATAGGCGAGAGGTTCGTTTGGATCGTAGTTAAGCGCTCGGCGGCAGTAGTCCCTGGCCTGCAGCAGGTTCCCCAATAGGTGCTCGCAGTTGCAAAGGCCCATATAAGCAGTGCTTCTCTCTGCGTTGTAAGATGCTTTACGGTCGGCATGTTTGCGCGAACCCAAGCCGAATCCGACCGCATAATAAGCGAATTGTTCGTAAACTGGGGAGGAAAAGTTGGTCAGGCGGATAAAGGTCCGGAAGTTCTCCGCGGCTTCCTGGTACAGCGAAATTTTACGATCCCGATTTCTCTCCACTGCCGCGCGATGCCTTAAAGCGTCAGCCTTCCACAAATACGCCTGGTCGCCCGCCGGGTCTCGTGTAATAGACGCGTCCGCCTCCTCTACAGCGCGATCCCAAACGTTCTTATCGAGATACGCCCGTGCCAGGTGCGAATGGGCGAGCGCGTTTCCCGGCTCCAGCACTATCGCTTCAGTCAGTTGACGAACTGCCTCGTCCGCATCGCCATCCTCAATCAAAGCGCCCCCTAGTTGGATACGGGCGCCGGCATCGGTGGGTTCAATGTGCACCGCTTCACGAAACGATTTCAGCGCGCATTCATGGTCCGACAGCAGCTGACAGGTCATGGCGAGATCGAAGGCCGCCCTTTCATAGGACGGATCTTCTTTCAGGGCTTGGTTGAAAAATGTCTTTGCTTCCTCTAAGTCTTTGGCAGTCTGTCCGCTGGCCCGGTAAACGGACAAGGGATTGAACGACGACCCGCCGCTCACCTTCTTAAAAAGCCGAGCCTCGCCCTTCTCGACCAGGTCCAGGGACGATTTCTTGTACTCCCGGCGATATTGAACTCGAAGAGTCACCGAGCGTTCTTGGCCCGGAACAACCATCACTTCCTCAAGAGCCGGTTGGTAACCCTTACGTACGCCCATAACCTTATGGATGCCCGTGGAGAGACCAGGTATGGGGAGTGGCTTGTCTTTGCTAGCCATTCCGATCAGCTTATCGTCCACGTACACTTCCACGTCATCGGATAGCGTTTCAACGATCAAAGCGCCGAAAGACAGCGATTCCGGAGGGGGCGCGCCACCGGCACAAGCGTGTCTTACCGCGAGAATCATGTCGCTTTCATAATCCCCACGTTCCTGGGGAGTTTGCGACAGTCCGCCGTGCTCGCGCGTGTATTTTTTTACTGCGGCCCGAACGTACTCCACTAGTTCATTCGCGGTGACAATCCCGTCGCAAGGATCGTTGTCGGCGTTTCCTTGTAGTCCTTGCACCAGAAAGTACGTGAACACGCCAAAGCCGGTCGAAAGCGACGGATCCTCAAAACTCTGTTCGTTGTTCCGGGTTGCCGTAAACGTCAGGAACGTCTTTGGTAAATGGGCTAATTGGTCGTCGATGGCTTCGTCGGTGGAATCGGGGTTGATCTTACCGGAGTGACAGGCGTCGACGAACAATGCTTTCCATCGGGCCTTCACTCTATCGGCCAACGTCTTGCCGAGTTGGTCCATTGGATAGGCGGTCTCGCCGATGTGCTGAAGATCAACGTCGTAAGGAGCAAGGAAGCCGCGGCTTCCAACGACGAAGCCGTGGCCCGCGAAGTAGACCACCACGCGATCCGCTGGTTGCGCCACCGCTGGAAGCCATACTTCCAGCTCGTGCTTGATATTGGCGAGAGTCGCTTTCGCGCCGAACAGCTGATGCACGTTTTCAGAAGCGAAGGCGCCGCCCTCTTGGCTGATCAGAACACGGTAAATGGCGGCGGCATCGGATTCCGGGTAACGCAGACTTTTCGTGGGAAGTTTTTCGTATTTCGAAACGCCGATAACTAAAGCATATCCGCGCGGCACGTCCCGCGCAGTTTGCGATCGGCCCGGCAGAGTCTTTTCCAGGGTAAGATCGCGAGCGGCGGGGTCTTGCGAGTTCAGATTGCGACCGCCGGCAATAAGGCCAACGAAAACGAAGCCCCAAAATGCGCGAGACTTGGCCTGCACTAACACGATGATTCGCCGCTGGCTTATTGTCGCATGCGCAAAAGCTGTTAATCGCCGGGACGGTGATGCTTCATGTGCTGGTGGTCGGCCACCGGATCTAACAACCGCAACACATGCTCCTGTGCGTTCGCATCGTAGCGGTAGGCCAGCACCGCGTCGGCCGCCCGCCTTTCGTGAGCCAATTCCAGTTCCGGATTACCGAGCACGATCGACCCATCGTTCTTGATCCGAAGTTCGCTGCCTACCTGCATAGGAATGAATTCTTCCGGGTTGTTTTTCAACTGTCCTCCTCTTACCTTTCCATCCGTCTAGCGCCGCTCCAGCGAAGCTCGATCCCAATGGGCCAAATCCGCCGCGGCTTCATAAGAACTCTGAAGAAATAGCAACAGCGCTTCATCCGGGGAAGGCTCGGCCCGCAGATCGTCATATCTCAGGATGAACTCGCCCAACTTCGTGTTATAGACCGCGCTCGGCGGCTGAAGCTTGGCCGCATCCAAGCCCGCGGGTGCCGGCGCGGCGTAACAATAAAACGCGGCGTCGCCGAAGCCTCCGTTACCGGGCCAGAAACCCGCGCTGATCACCTCATGCGAATAAGCCTCGCGTGTGATCGAATCGGCGCCCTCGCGCGGCGGAGCGGGCCGCCCCGAGAACCGTGTCACCGCCAGATCGAAGCTTCCCCAGAAGAAATGCACCGGGCTGATCTTGCCAATAAATCGCGACGAGAACTGTTGAAACAGTTCGTCGCTTCGGACCAGAACACGCCAAAACCGGCTCGCATATTCAGGGTCGTAACTGGCATGTTCGGTATCTTCCGCAAAGGGGACGGGATGCTTCAGTTCCACCGGTACGGGGTGAATCTTCACCGCCACACCCAGGGCTTCGAGACAGCGCTGATACTCCTGGTAGAACTCGGCGACGGACTGCGCTCGCAGAGGTCTCGATAGCTTCGAGCCGTCACTGAGCCGGAAGCATAAGTCATGGCTCACAAAATCGAATTCGATCTCCAGTAACTCCGTGCCGTAAGGCATGGCCGCTGTGCTCAGACCGCGCGCGCTGACATACAACGGAACATTCCACCAGTGTGCTTGCAGCGGACTCAGCGCCAAGCGTGTCTTACCCACGATCTGCGTCCACATATGCAGAGTGTCGGCAGTCTCGCTCCAATCCGTCCAATTCAGTTCCGGCCAAAGATCAGTTTGGTTGTTCATTCAACACATCCGAGATTTCTATCGCCAGTTTTGATCCACTGCCGGCTTAGGCTCCTCGCCCCGCTCCTGGGCCAGCGTCAAATAATCAATGTACCCCTTTTGGCCCCCGGCATAGTAGGTGGATGGATCGCCGGCGTTCAGGGGCGCCTCCAACCGGAAGCGTTCCGGTAGATCGGGGTTCGCCAGGAACTTGCGCCCGAATGCGATCAAGTCGGCCTTACCATCTTCCAGCCACGCCCCGGCAGTCTTGTAGTCGAAGCCGCCCGCCAGGATCAGCGTGCCGCGATACTTTTCACGCAGCAGTTTTAGCATCGCCGCGGCACGAGGCTCCGGGCCAGCGCCCTTTTCGATCGCCTGCATGGCCGGGTTTACCAGATGCAAATAAGCCAAGCCGTAATCATTTAGCATTTCGGCAGTATATCCGAACGTCCCCTCCGGATCTTGGTCGCTCATGTCATTAAAAGTCGAAAGAGGTGAGAGCCTGACGCCTACCCGATCGGGACTCCAAACCCTGGTAACGCTTTCCACCACCTCCCGCAACAACCGCGCGCGGTTCTCCACTGGACCGCCATAGGAGTCCGTCCGCCGGTTTGTGCTGGACTCCAGAAATTGGTCCAGCAGGTAACCGTTGGCGGCATGGATCTCGATGCCTTCAAATCCGGCTTCCACCGCATTCTTCGCCGCGCGCGCGTACTGCGCCACGAGATAAGGCATCTCCTCAATCTGCAGCGCTCTTGGCTCGATGAAGGGGACCAGTTCTCCCTCGCCGCTCTCGCCCTCTATGAAAGCTTGTCCGTTGGGACGAACGGCGGATGGAGCCACGGGCAACATCTTGTCGGGCTGTAAGGCGGGATGCGAAATCCGTCCCACGTGCCATAGCTGCAGAAAAATGCGCCCGCCGGCTTTGTGTACCGCGTCGGTTACCAGCCGCCATCCTTCCACTTGTTCACGGGTGTGAATGCCCGGGGTCCAGGCGTATCCTTGTCCTTGCATCGAAACCTGGGTCGCTTCGGAAATGATAAACGCGGCGGAGGCGCGTTGGGCATAGTAGCAGGCATTCATGGCCGAAGGCACGTTCCCAGGCTGCCTGGCGCGCGACCGCGTTAGCGGAGCCATCGCTACACGATTGGGAAGTTGATAAGGTCCCAGTTGAAACGGTTCAAACAGCTTGTTGGCGACCGCAATCTGCATATAGTAGTGGATGCAATAACGCCCCGCGCTGGATCAAACGAATATGCCCGATGTCATGCCCGCCTTTTTCTTCGGCCATGGGAACCCGATGAACGCCCTGCTACGAAATCGTTACACAAACGCTTGGGCGGCCATCGGCCGGGAGGTCCCCAATCCCAAGGCGGTCCTTTGTATTTCCGCCCACTGGTATGTTTCCGGATCGGCATTGACAGTCAACACCGCGCCTCGCACTATCCACGATTTCGGTGGATTCCCCCGCGAATTGTATGAAGTGAATTACCCCGCGCCCGGCGATCCCACTCTGGCGCGCCGCGTCAAACAGTTGCTCGCACCGTTGCCCGTGGATCTTTCAGAGCGATGGGGACTCGATCACGGTACATGGTCCGTGTTGCGCCACGTCTATCCGGACGCCGGAGTCCCGGTGGTTCAATTGCGCATCGACGAAACCCGCGCCGCGCCGTTTCACTATGAGATCGGTCAGCGCCTGGCGCCGCTGCGGGCGGAGGGTGTGTTGATCGTGGGCAGCGGCAATCTGGTTCATAATCTGCACGCCTATGGTTGGGGACAACACGCGGTGGAACCGTATCCGTGGGCGGTCAGTTTTGAGGAGCGGGTCCGGCAAATGCTGCTGCTGGGCGAACATGCTCCGCTGGTTGCGTACGAACGCATGGGACGCGATGCGATGCTGTCCATTCCGACCCCGGATCACTACTTGCCGCTGCTATATGTGGCCGGAACTGCCCTGGCGGGTGAGCGCGTCGCGTTCCCCGTGGAAGGCGTGGACGGCGGGTCGATTTCGATGCTCACTGTCCGCATTGGTTCGTCTTCCATCCCAACCTCGGATGAAGTAGATTAACAGAAGCAGTGCCCAGGGTCTTCATATCAGGCTGGCCGCCGCCGCCCTCAATCGGCTGAAGCAAGCGGGGCACGACGTTTTCATCGATAGTCAGATTAAGGTCGGAGATGAGTGGCCCACTGTGATCGAACAGCAGGTGAAAGCGTCGGATTACCTCATTGTCTTTCTGTCGTCCGGGTCGGCCGTCAGCGAGATGGTGATTGAAGAAGTGCGGATTGCTCGCCGTATAAGGCAGCAGCAGGGCCGTCCGAAGATTCTTCCCGTGCGCGTCGCCTATGAAGAACTACTTCCTTACGATCTCGGCGCATGGCTGGATCGCTTGCAGCAAGCCTTCTGGCGAACCCCCGGCGATGATTCGCAGTTACTGGATAAATTGGCCGACGCGATCGATGGTGGCAATCTTCCTCTGGAAGCGCTGGACCCCAACCGCAAGCGTTGGGGGCTCGCGAGACATCGCCGGGCCGCTTTGACGTCACCGACTTAATCCAGAAAACTTACGATACCGGCATCATCCGCCGGCTGCTCGACGAAGCCTTCGACGAGGACGACCTCAACGCATTCCTCTACGACTATTTCCGTCCTTTCCGCGCTGGCTTCGATCAGTTTCCGACCAAAAAGGCCAAAATCCAATTCCTGATCGAAAGCCTCGAAGGAACCCCCGAGATCGACCGCTTGCTAGACTTGATGGCGCGCGACTACCCTTCCGTCTATCGCCGCTACGCCGACCTTTTACAACGTCAACCGTCTTGAGTGCCGTCCCCCAGAAACTGCTACATCGCCGTTGTACGATGAGCTAATACATGCACCGGCTCCCAGTCCTTCACGGCGGCATTAATGTCTGATGCGGCTCCCGCTCTCAAGCGGGAACTGCGGCTATGGGACCTGGTATTCCTCAACGTCGCCTGCGTTGCCAGCGTTCGCTGGCTCGGTGCCGCCGCCCACGCCGGCTCTGGTTCCATCACCCTTTGGATGCTGGCCATTGCCGGATTTTTCGTCCCTTCGGCGTTCGTCGTCTCCTCTCTCTCGCAGCGCTTCCCCGACGAGGGTGGCCTCTACATCTGGTCTAAACGAGCCTTCGGCGACTGGCACGGCTTCAATTGCGCCTGGTTATATTTCCTATCGAACCTGCTATTTGTCCCTAGCCTGGCGCTCACCGGCGTGGCCATCAGCGGCTACGTCTGGCACACCAATCCTGCCGCGCTGGCGCAGAACCGCCCTTACACCATCACCTTCACACTGCTGCTGCTGTGCGGCGGATATCTGGCGCACCTGTTCGGCCTGAACATCGGCAAATGGGCCGGCAACATCGGCGGTGGAGCCACCTTCATTTCAGCCATCTTGCTGGTCCTGGTCGCCGCCTGGATCGCCTACCACCACGGCAGCGTCACGCGCTTCAACTTGATACCGGCGCCCAGTTGGGGCAGCCTGAACACCTGGTCGCAAATCGCGTTCGCGCTCGTCGGACTCGAATTAGGTCCCATTCTCGGGGGCGAAATCGTGAATCCGCGCCGCGACATCCCGCGCGCTGCCTGGATCAGCGCCATCGGCTGTGCCGCTTTTTACGTCGCTGGAACGGCCGCCGTCTTAGTGCTGGTCTCAGCGCCCGACGTCAACCAGGTGACCGGTCCCGCCCAAGCCGGCTTGAATGGAGGACTGCGCCTAGGTTGGAACGCCTTCTCCCCCGCCTTCGCCCTGCTGATCGTCTTTGGCATCTTCGGTTCGCTGGCATCCTGGATTGCCGGCAATACCCGGCTGCCTTTTGTGATCGGTCTCGACCATTACCTTCCCCAGGCTTTCGCTAAGCTACACCCGCGGTGGCGCACTCCTTACATATCCATCCTCTTTCAGGCCGCGGCTGCCATCGTGCTGCTGGGCGCCACGCAAGCCGGCGAAACGGTTGCCGCCGCCTATCAGATCCTGGTCGACATGACTGTGATCACCACATTTCTGCCCTATGTCTACATTTTCTGCGCGGGTTGGAAATTCGGGCAGCGCGTCGCCGCTGGCTTCGGCCTCACCATTTCGATCGCGGCCATCGTGCTATCGACAGTGCCCCCCCCCGAAGTCACCTCCTGGCAAATCTTCGAACTGAAAGTAATCGGCGGCTCGCTATTTCTGAGCGGAATCGGCTGGGTGATGTTCGCCCGCCGTCACCGGGACCTGGCGTGAATTACGACCAATCCGTTCAATATCTCTATTCGCTCGGCAACGAAGTTCAGACCGCCAAGCTGGGGCTGGAGCGTATCACCAAGCTGCTCGATGCCTTAGGCAATCCCCATCGCGGTATGCGCTTCATCCATATCGCGGGAACCAACGGCAAGGGCTCCACCGCGGCGATGATCGAAAGCGGTCTGCGCGCGGCCGGGCAGCGGACCGGGCTCTACACCTCGCCACACTTAAGTGAGCCCACCGAACGGATTCGTATCGACTTCCAACCGGTGAGCCGCGATCTGTTTGCGTCCGCCTTTACCACTGTCCATGACACGGCCGAGCGCATGCTGCAAGCGGGCGAACTCGATCTGCATCCCACTTACTTCGAGTGTGTAACGGCCCTGGCTTTCTTGTTGTTCCGCGATGCCCGGTTGGATTGGGTGGTTCTCGAAGTAGGGCTCGGCGGGCGCCTGGATGCCACCAACGTAGTCGCACCGCAACTCTGCGTCATCACGCCCATCGATTACGACCATCAAATGTTTCTCGGCGATTCGATTCAGCAAATCGCCGCCGAAAAGGCCGGTATCTTCAAACACGGCATTCCCGCGGTGTTCGCTCATCAGCGCCCGGAAGCGGCAGCGGTGCTCGAAACCATGGCGGGCGGTCCGTTTCTGTCGGCAGACCAATGGCCGATAGCGGATCTTGAGATTGATGCGCACGCCAGCCGCTTCCGCATCGGCGATCTGAAGGTGGTTTGTCCGCTGGCGGGCGAACATCAGGTCGAGAACGCCAGGACCGCCGCGCTGGCGCTCCGGCAGCTTGGCTTTCCTACCAGCGGCATCGCCGCCACGCGCTGGCCCGGCCGCCTCGAACGTGTCTCGGACCATCCCGAAATCATTCTCGACGGCGCGCACAACATCGCCGGCGCCCAAGCCTTGGCGAATCACATCCGCCGATTCTATCGCGAACGCAAAATCTGGCTGGTGTATGGCGTGATGCGCGACAAGGCCGTGGGTGAGATGACCTCACTCTTATTTCCACTCGTCAGCCGCATTATCCTAACCGCGCCCGACAACTCCCGCGCCATGCCCCCCGAACGGATTCCCGCGCCTGGTGCTGTCGTTACCCATAGCGTGAGTGCAGCTCTCGACGCCATTCGCCACGCCTCGGCGGAAGACGCCGTCTTCATCACTGGCTCGTTATTCGTCGTCGGAGAAGCCCGCCAACACCTCGTACAATGAAGCTGAAATGTCATTCTTGCGCGCGATCCTGATTACGGATCCGATCGCCGTCCTCGCCACTATCCTCTACGGGGCCTATGCGTTCGCGGTCTCGTTCTTCGATCCTAGCGGCGATCGCCAGATGCGCGTGGCTAAAGCGTGGGGACGCGCGGTCTGCTTCATCGCGCGCATTCGGGTGGAAGTAGAAGGCCTCGATAAGATCAAGCCCGGCGCGCATTACATCTTCACGCCCAATCATCTTAGCTATATGGACACGCCGGTGCTTCTGGCCAGCCTCCCGGCCAACTTTCGCTTCCTCGCCAAGCGGGGCTTGTTTCAGATTCCCTTTTTAGGGACCCACCTGCAGCGAGCCGGTCACGTGCCTGTAGCACTGGAAGATCCCCGCGCTTCCATCAAAGCACTTACCCAAGCCGCGCGCATCATTAACGAACGACAAATATCGGTGCTCATCTTTCCCGAAGGGGGCCGCTCCCCGAACGGCGAACTGCAGGAGTTCAAGGATGGGGCCGCCTATACCGCTATCAAGTCGGGCGTGCCCGTGATTCCCGTAGCGTTATGCGGCACGCGAGCGATCCTGCCAATGCACTCGCTGCATGTTCGCGGCGGGAAGGTGACCGTTCTGATAGGCGATCCCATTCAGACGTCAGGCCTTAAATCGCACGATCGCGCCGCCTTAACCGCCCAAATTCGCGCGCAAATCGTCTCCCTTCTGGAACCGCCGGAACACGTTCACACTATTCTTAACAAATAACTGGATTTATTTTCAGCGATTTACCGCAAACGAATGGTTGCTCCTTGCAGCCTCAGTCCTATATTGAATTCGAGAGGCGATTCAACGACTGGCCAGTCTAAGCTTCTTCAGTAGGTGTTCCGCGCAAGCGGACCAGACATCGATGTCTGAAAAGAGTAAAGTGCGATGGGTTGAGAATCAACGGCCTGGGGCGTCCTGGTCGTCGCTTGTTTTGCTTGGGCAGCGAGATAAGCGTCGACTGGGAGCGTCTTCTAACTGCTGAGCGTCGATTCATTTGCTGCTGCTTACACCCGAGCCGGGATAAGGTCTTGACAAGGCCTTATCCCACTCGACTGCTTCTGTCGCCGCGGCGTGGCCGTGGTGTGTCTAAACCGAACCGTAACCGTTAGGAAGCGGTAACCAACCTCACTACCTCACCCTAGAACTGCATCCGGAGCGCGAACTGGATATGCCGTTCGCTACCGGCATAGGTGCTGGTCACCTTGCCGAAGTTCGCGTCCCCAAGCGTATTGTCGGGTGTTGTGAACTGCGGCGTATTGCTCAAGTTGAAGCTCTCCGCGCGGAACTGCAAGCGGAACCGTTCCGTAAACGCGAAGTCTTTGAACAACGAGAAATCGAGCGTGCGGGTCGGCGGTGCGTAATTGGTCTGGAGTCCCAGGTTTCCTTCGGTCAAGGGAGCCGGTGCGGCGACAGCGGCGGTATTAAACCACTCGCTGGGAGTCCGGCCTCCTGCCGGCGCCGCGTTCGGGTTCAACCCTGAGACTGCGTCTGGCGAGCATCCCCCGAAGATACCCTGGCAACCATTCGCGCGGAGCGTGAAAGGCTGGCCCGTATGCAGCGTAAGGATGCCATTCACGTGCCAGTTGCCGGCCACCGTGTCCAGCGCGCGGTTCATGTTCCCGCCGTAAGCCTTGCCCTTCCCGAACGGGATGTCGTAGTTAAACCCCGTTGTGAAGTTGTGCCGGATATCCCACGACGCGCTGGCATAAGAGGTTGCGTAGTTAGTGGGGTCCTTAGTGTACAGTCCATTCGAGCCGCTCAGCGTGGTGCCGCTGTTCGCCAGCGCGTGGCCGTATGTGTAGGAGGTCAGGAATTGCAGACCTTTCGAGAAGCGCTTGTCGAGTTTGACCGTCAACGCTTCGTAGTTTCCGTACCCGAAGGATGCTGTTCCCGAAATGCTTCCGATGTCGGGAACCGGCCGCAGGGAATTGCAATTGATGCTGGAGTTCGTCGTTGCGAAGTTCGGGCAAGTATTGAAGTCGGGCTGTAAGACTTCATGGGCCGTGTGATTCCCCTGATAGCCGACCTCCAGCGCCATCTGGCCGGGCAATTCCTCTTGCACCGCGAAGTTCCATTTCTGGATCATCGGGTTTCTGAAGTCGTTGGCCACCTCCCGGAATTGCAGCGATGAGGCGGGCGTCGTCGTAAAGACCGTTAACGGATATCCGGCGGAGACCCCGCCGGTCGCATTTCCATTCGCGAAGAACGGATCTGGGGCGAAGCTGGAGACGCCCGCTGGCCGGTCTAATTGAGGCGACTCATTGAAGGGGGCCGATTCGCCGCGATTCGGGTTCCCGCCCTGCTGTTCCTCGCCGCCATAGAAGATGCCATAAGCGGCGCGAATCACGGTCTTCGGTCGAATGTTGTAAGCGATGCCGATACGCGGGCCGATGTCTAACTTATCCCAGGGAATCAGGTATTGATTGACTTGTCCGCGCGCAACAGTGACATTCGGAAACAACGCGGGATAAGTAATGCCGCCGAACGTGTACGGAGTGTTGAAGTTGGGCGGTAGCGGAGCGTTCTGATTGGGTCCCGACGGGATCTCCAATGTCAGTGTATTGAAGTCGAAGTTCGACTGCCGGCTATGTTGCTCGCCGATCGGGGACCACAACTCGTATCGCACACCGAGATTCAAAGTGAGTTTAGGAGTGACCTTCCAATCGTCCTGGGCGTAAAAGGCGTAAGCCTGACGGGTCGAGGAGATGAAGTTCGCGGTCGAGATCTGACCGTTGTCCACCGCTCCCAGAAGGAAAGACGCGATCTCGTCGCCGGTGTCTGCGCTGTAAGTTCCGTTGGTACCGCCGCTATCTTTAGCATTCGATGGGAACGCCGTCTCCGTGCGGGCAAAGTTCAATTCGCCGTGCGGAAAGGGAACCTGGAAGAACGGGAATTGGATGGGCC
>Ga0302319_10016826_pt1 | contig 13441 bp, 11 predicted proteins | sample Bog_T0_2_FD_203319 | JGI IMG/M metagenome (GOLD analysis project Ga0302319, IMG submission 203319) | Peat permafrost microbial communities from Stordalen Mire near Abisko, Sweden - Bog_T0_2 | ecosystem: Environmental > Terrestrial > Soil > Wetlands > Peat | place: Sweden: Abisko, Stordalen Mire...
TCCGCTTTTTCAGCCGTTTCGCCTTGGTTCGCTTCAGCTCAAAAATCGGATCGTGATGGCGCCGATGACCCGGTCGTTTTCGCCGGGCGGCGTGCCTGGTCCCAACGTGGCCGACTACTATGCCCGACGGGCCGAAGCGGAAGTCGGTTTAATCGTGTCAGAGGGCACGGTGGTAAACCGGCCCGCCGCCTCCAACGATCCCAATATCCCCCATTTCTACGGCGAAAATGCGCTCCGGGGCTGGAAGGCGGTGATTGACCGGGTGCATGCAGCCGGCGGCGCCATGGCGCCGCAGATCTGGCATATGGGTGTGGTGCCCCCAGCGCCATCAGGATGGTTGCCGCCGGCGCCCTTCGAGGGCCCGTCGGGTTATGTAGCGCCCGAGAAGCTTGGCGGGGTTGCGATGACGGCGGAAGACATCGCCGACACAATCGAGGCTTTTGGGCAGGCGGCGAGAAGCGCAAGGGAACTTGGATTCGACGCGGTCGAAATCCATGGCGCCCATGGCTACTTGATTGACCAGTTCTTTTGGGAGCGGACGAATCGGCGCACGGACGCTTTTGGCGGCCGGCACTTGGCCGAGCGCAGCCGTTTCGCGGGCGACATTATTCGGGCGGTGCGAGAAGGAGTGGGCCCGGGCTTGCCCATCAGTCTTCGCATTTCTCAATGGAAGCCTCAGGATTACGGCGCCAAGCTCGCGGCCACCCCTGCCGAGATGGCGGCATGGCTCGTTCCCTTGGCCGAAGCCGGCGTTGACCTCTTTCATTGTTCCCAGCGCCGGTTTTGGGATCCGGAGTTCGCTGGATCGGATCTGAACTTCGCGGGCTGGGCTAAGAAAGTTACGGGCAAAGCGACGGTCACGGTGGGTTCGGTCGGGCTTTCGGGGGACTTTCTGGAAGCTTTCAAAGGGCAATCGTCGAGCCCGAGGCCGCTGGACGAACTTCTCCGGCGCTTTGACCGCGGCGATTTTGACCTGGTGGCCGTGGGCCGCCCGCTGCTTTCGGATTCGTCGTGGGCGCGCAAGATTCACCAAGGCCGAAGCTCCGAACTGAGCGGCTTTAGCAAAGAGGCGCTCGCCACCTTGGCCTAACTGCGCCCCTCGATTCCGGGATCCGATGGCTCCTGACCAATCTCAAGGTCATGATCCCGTTTTGCCGCACGGTCGAAGGGGGGCGCCGGGTGCAACTTGAAATGGTGACTCACGGCCTCGTCAGGCATACCAACGGATTGGAGATTTACGTAATGTGCGAGATTCCGAGCAATGTCATCCTGGCCAAGGAGTTCGCAGAAATCTTCGATGGCCTCAGCATTGGCTCGAACGATCTGACGCAGCTTGTCCTCGGCGTGGACCGCGATTCTGCCATCGTGGCCCCGATCTTCGACGAACGGAATGACGCTGTGAAAAGCATGATCGCCCAGGTGATAGCCGCCTGCCGGCGCCTAGGTCGGAAAATCGGCATAGGTGGGCAGGCCCCCGGCGATTATCCGGACTCCGCCCAATTTCTGGTGGAACAAGGAATCGACAGCATCTCGCTCAACCCTGACACGGTGATGAGAACTACGCAGGTCATTCTCCAAAAAGAACAAGCGCTGCGGCAAGCTGCCAAAGATTTCGAGGCCGAAGGGGCAGCCAGGGCAAGATAGGATGCTAAATTGACAAGTCATGCGGAGTGGAAATGGCGAGAAAGTTTAGCATAATTTTGTTCTCTCAATCGCCATCCTTACCATGAAGCCAAAAACCATCTCAAAAACCGCGCAGGCGCCGGCTAAGACTGCGAGCAAGCATTCGACCAAGAAGGTCCGTTTCAAGATCAAGCATCCCAAGGCCAAATCTATGGCCCTGGTTGGAACATTCACCGAATGGGAGCACCAGCCGATTCCGCTCGCCCAATCGGAACCGGGCCTTTGGGAAATTGAGGTCGAACTTCCTTCCGGTCGACACGAATACCTCTTTCTGGCCGATAACGGGGAATGGTTGCAGGATGCTGAGGCGATCGAATCGGTCGCCAATCCTCTCGGTGGATTTAACTCTGTCGTTGATGTTCGTGTTCTGACGCCCAGATAACCCAAAAAGTCGTCGAGCGGTGGAAACAAGCCGGGAACAACCGTAGCAATCGATTAGGATTAAGCCGTTCGAATTGCCTGTGTTCCCGGCCAGGGGAGGCCGGGGCTTCAGTGGTGCGCGGGAGACTGGGAATCAAACCTCGATGGCGGAAATTGGCATCTCAGGCTTTCAGTCTAGCATGGAGCGCAGGTCATTTTCATGTCGGAAGAACGAACGGCGGCCGCACTGGTAGAGCTGAGCCAGCTTCAGCTCATCAGCTTCAGTAAAATCGACGGCCAAACCGTGTCCGCCAAAATAGTCATCGATTCTAGTCACAGCCACGTCGGGAAACGACGCACGCCTCAGCTGTTCAGCCGTCTCCGTATTGATGCCGAGAGTTTTTTGCAAGAGGCCCACCCCTTTGAACAGATGAATCAGGCGGCTCATGCCTTGATAGGCCGGGATGGAATACGTACCTGCGCCGATGCTGATTACCCGACGGCTCGAGCGCGGCTGGCGGAGCGCTTCGTCTGCCTCCGCGATGGCGAACACCACGGGATTGTTGGCGCAGTAGCTTCCATCGGCGAGTTCCAGCGAGCCCAGGCTGGGGAGACGGATCCGGCAGGCGGAAAACAGGGGATAAGCTGAGCAGGAGGCGCGAACGGCTCGCGCAATCGTGCAGCCCTCGCCCGGCAGAGCCGAGCCGGTTTTCAATATTAGGGGCCTCTCCCGACGCCAATCGGTGGCCACAATCCCAATCCCGGTGCCGAAGGCCGAAAAATCCTTCTTTCCGAATGCTTTTCGGCAGAAGGCCTTCAGCGCGGCCGCCTTCGCGTGAGGCATCGTTTCCCGGAGAACGGCGGGGATATGTCGCCGGTAAAAGGCGACGATTTCGTCCACTTCGGCGCCGAGGCCGAGGAACGCCGCGGTGCACGCTCCGGTGCTTGTGCCGTAAATCAGCCGGAAGTTCTGGCCAAGAGGTGCACCCAAGGCCGTTTCCATTTCCTTCAGAACTCCGAGCGTCTGATATCCCTTGGTGCCGCCACCATCCAGTGAGAGCACTCGGCAATGCCCATTGGCTTCGCCAGCCCGGCGGGCGATATCCTGGGGACCACTCCTGAACATTCGCATAAATCAGTATGGCGCGCTTATTCAGGATTTGCGCCTCATCTGCTGCCATTGTCGGCGCAGAAATTGGAGGGCCGAGCGGATCAAGCATTCCTGGGAATGTCGCCTCGGGGGATTCGCCCGTTCGCCGATCGTTAACCGCTGGAGGAAGAACGGTCAATTGGGGCTGAAGGAAAGCCAAGCGGTGCGCAGCACCCACAGGGCAGAGGAAGTAGTGTGCCGCATCACTTATGAAAACTTTCCTGGCTGTCCTTTTTGGTGGCGGCTTGCTGTTCCTCACCGGCTGCGCTTCCGGGCCGAAAATCACCTCAGACTTTGTTGAAGGCACGGACTACACCCACTATAGGACTTTCGCGGTGCTGCCACGCGTCGGCATGGGAGAAGAGGCCACTGCGGGCCCCACGCTTACCGGCAAGGTCCGGACCGCCGCGGCCCAGGCGCTCACCGCCAAGGGCTTCACGGGGACTGAGCCGGCCCGCGCCGATTTCCTGGTGATGGTGCACGGGCGGCTCAATCCCCACATCGATATCAGCAACTATGGTTATGGATGGCGGGAGGGGAGGCCTTGGCGGTACGGCGGCATGGCCGGCCCGGGTTGGGAGAGCCCAATGGTGGGCACAGAGATTACGGTCTCCAACTCCGGGCGGCTGGCGGTGGACATCATCGATCGGCGGTCCAACGAGCTCGTCTGGCGCGGGGTTGCTCGCAAGGATTACGTTGATGACCGACCGGACCCCGACCGCATTGCGACCGTGGTGGGTCTTATTCTTAAGGGTTTTCCGCCGACGCCGTCTTCGGAATCGACAAGATAAAGGCAACGGCAAATTCCAATGGGTCCGCTGGCCGAGCGTTCAAAGGCGATTTCTGCAGGGTCAGTGGGACGCAGTGAGGCGAGTGAGCGATAGTCCCAGCCTCCGCGGATCGCCCGACAAACCGAGCGAGGCCGGCGTGCGCGCGTGCGGCAGATGGAGGGCGAAAAGGGCAACGGGCCGCTGATTCCACAGCGCCCGGGGAATGACCGCGCGCATTTCGCCTGGCCGGGTCAGGTCGGCGGTGGTTACGAGGACGCCGTTGAAACGCATCTCCACGACCTGGTCGGGCAATTTCTTCCCGCAGAGAAACGGGCTCGCGGTCAGGCGCAGGACGACGTCGTGGGTCGTCGGCAACGGCCGGAATTGCACCGCCACGTCTGGCGAATCGGTCCAGGTCGACTCGGAATCGGGCGTGACGATGCCGGCGAGGGCATACCATTCCAAGTGTCCCCGGCCGGAGAAGTCGATGAGTCCGCCTTCGGGCGAGAGGGTCGCGGGCTGGAAGACCACGGAAATTTCATCGGTCAGGCGGACCGCCGGATCGCCGTCCGGCTGATGGAGGAATCGCCAGACGCTGAGGTGGGCGGCGGGATCGAGGAGCAGGGACCGGGGAACCTCGTGCGCGCGCTGGAACATGAAATCCCAGGAAGCGGTGACATAGAAGGCCGTGCCCGCCCGCTCCAGCGCCAAACCCGTCGCGGCGGCGGTACTCCAATCGTCATGGGCAAAGACGAGCAGCTTGGGGGCGGCGGGGTCGGGGTCGGCGCTTCGGGCGAGGAGAACCGCCCGACGCAGGGCGACGCCCTGTCGGCTGGTCTCTTCCGGGTCCACCCGCAGTCCGAATCCGGCTATGACCGCGGCGGCGGCGCAGAGGAGGATTCCCCGGCGGCCGGCGAAAGCGCCGGGCAGAGCCCCCGCCAGAAGCGAACAGAGGAGGAGGCCGAGGGCGTAGATCACGCTGTAGTAGAAATAGCCGTTGAATTCGAACATCGGCCCGGTCTGGAGAATGCCCCATTCGAGGCAGAGGGCCATCGTCAGGCCGGTGAAACCCAGGAGGTAGCGGCCGAAGCGCCGGGTGACCTCGTCGATTGTTCCGAGGTGGCCGGTGAGAACCGCCACCGCCGCAGCCAAGGCCGCCGTCCAGCTGGCGTAGAGGATCCAATGCTCGCGGAGGAAGGAAGCGTGGGCGAGGGTGGCGGGATCGAACCGTCCTTCCTGATCGTGGAGGTAGCCGAAAAACGAGAGCAAATAGAGCAGGGAGTCGGAGAGGCTCTTGCGCGCTTCGTTGAACTGGAGGTGCCGGAGGATGGCGGCGAAGTTGCTGGTGCGGCCGTGTCGCAAGTCGAGGAGGAGCGGCAGGAGAAACAGCCCCAGGAGGGCCGCCGCCAGTCGGTGGGCGCGGGGAAAAGCCCGCCAGGGCGGGGGGAGGGGAGGCTCGGCCCGCCCCTGGCCCCGCTTCAGGCAGCCATAGGCGCCGAGCGCAAGCGCCACCACGAAGAGCGGCTCGGAGGCATGGCCGTGGACGAGGAAGGAGCCGCTGAGGACGAGCCAGGGCAGATCTTCGCCCCGCCCGGCCGCGACCGAAGCCGCCGCGATCAGAAAGGCCAGAAACGGCAGGGCGAGGACATGGGGGGGCCAGATGCTGGTGAAGGCGTGGGTGGCCAGGCTGAAATGGACGGCCGCGGCCAGAAGCGCCAGGGGCAGAAAGCCGGGGGCGCGCACCCAGCGGGCGGCGAGCGCCAGCGCCAGGGCGAAGAAGGCCGCCTGCAGCATGAGGCCGGCGAGGAGGTGGGCGGCGGCGGGCGAGGCGGTCAGATGCAGGGTGTCGTAGAAGAGGCCCTCCCCCAGGGCATAGACGTAGAAGAAGGCCGGCCCGGGATGGTCGAAATTAAAGCGGGAGTAATTGCCGTGGATTTCCCGGAGATGCTTGGCCTGGTCGATCTGCAGGGCGTTGACCGCAAAGTCGCTCAGCTCGTGGAGCGGGGTCGCGAAATACAGCCGCGCGTTCACCGCCGCCCCGAGCAGGACGATGGCGAGAAAAATCGCCCAGCCGGGCTGGAAGCGGAGCCGGTTCATGGGCTCGCGGCTGCCCATTGCCACACCGCTACTTCGTCGAGTTGCGCGACTTGCCGCCACCGTCCTGGCAGTTGGCCCAATTCTGGCATGGAATCAAAGCGAAAGACCACGGCATAGACCGGCCGATGGAGCTGGCCGAGGCGGCGAACCGCGGAGGCGACATCGCTGGTGTTGATGACCTCGGAGCGGACGAGGGCGTGGCGGGTGTAGAAGGCCAGGGCTCCGCTGGTCTGATAGGCGAGGAGGACAGCGCCGGCCGGCACATGCTCGTCCACCCATCGAGCGGAACGGCGGTAGACCTCGTTGCCGCGTCCGGAATAAAGCACCGGCAGGCGGGCGTACTGCCAAACGACATTGCCGACCAAAAGCCCGACCAGGGCCGCCCCGGCCACGATGTGGCGCCCGCCCGGCCGCTCCGGTCCCAGGCCGGCCCGCCGCAAGAGCCATTGCAAGGCGGCCAGGGCGAGCACGGTGAGGCAGGGAAAACAGGGCAGCACGAAGCGGAGGTACCACCAGGTTTCATGGGTGAAACAGTAAAGGGCGTAAAATCCGAGATAGCCGAGAACCGCGGCCGTGAGCGCTCGGCGGGCGGGGCGGGTCAGGACCGACATTGCAGGGCCGAGGAGGGCGAGCCAGACCAGGGGCGTGAGCAGGGCGGTCAGCCAGCGGGCATAGTGCCGCAGCGTGATCGGGACCCAGCCCGCAGTGAAGGAGCTGCTCACGTCGCCATAGCCGGTCGCGAGCGGGCTGCCGTAGAGGTGGCGATTGTACCAGGCGGCGAAAAGCGCCCCGGGCAGGCCACCGGCAGCGCACCAGGCCAGGCGCCGTCCGGAAAGGCCCAAGGCGAGCGCCACCGGTAAGAGGCAGATGACATTGGCCGGGCGGAGCAGGACGGCCAACGCGGCCGCCCCGCCCGCCGCCAGGGCGAGCCGGGGCCGGGTCCGGCTCGCGAGCGCGAAATAAAGGGCCGCCGTCACCCAGACGAGCGACGGACCATCGCTCATGGGCTGCAGTCCCATGAAGACGTAAAGGGGGCAGAGCGCCACCGCCGCGGCCGCGATCCAGGCCCAGCCCCGGGATAGTCCGCAAATTTCGGCCAGGCGGCGGGTGAAGAAAACACCGAGCAGCAGGTTGGCGATCACGACCACGGGGATGGCGCGGTCGAGGGAAAGGACCCGGCCGAAGGCGGCCAGGAGCAGGGGCAGGCCGACCGGATAGCCGGGGACGATGCGGCCGTGGCTGGCGCCAAAGCCCAGGGGAGCGAGGAGGGTCGGGCTGAGCGGCACCCCGGGAATCAGGCGGGGCGGAAATGTCAGGTGCCCGTGGACGAGGAGTTTCGCACTGTTGAGGTAGCCGGAGGCGTCCGCTCCCGCCGCATAGGGGTCGAGGAAATTGGCCAGCAGCAGGGCATAGGCGAAGAGGGCCAGCCAGGGGGCATAGTCGGCCAGTCCCCGGGTCAAGGGGGGGGCGAAACGGTCCGCGGGCGCTTCCGCCTGCCAGGCCAGGACCGCTCCGGCCCCGGCGCCCGAAGCTAAAACCAGCCCGAGGCAGAGCAGGATCGGCCAGGCCGCCGCCACCTTGCGAGCGAGCCAGGAAAAACGGCCGGCCTCCAGCGGCGCCGAAAACGCCAGCCAGTTGCGCCCGCCCGCCGAGCGGGCCACGACCCGAAACGCTCCGGCGGGGGCGGCGAAATTGAGCTGCTTCCAGCGGCTGGCCGCGTCGACCCGCGCTTCGAGCGCGGAAATTTCCCGTCCGTCCCGGGCGCGAAGCAGCAGGTCGCTGGCCGGCGGGGCGAGTTGCCCGGCCGCATAGATCTGCAGGAGGGGAGCGGAGCTGTGCAATTCCCGGCTGGTGAAAGCCCCGGCCGGGAACGGGCCGGTCGGCCGCCAATTTCCCCAGGTCGCCAGCAGCGCAGGTTTGCCGCCGATCTCGGGCGCCGCCGCGGCGGCGAAGGCGCCGGGGCCGTCCGGGGCCAGGTCCAAGGCGGGGCGGAGCGCAGCCGGCAGGAGGGCCTGCACCCGCGCATCGGTGAGGAGATCGGCGGCGTCCGCCGCCGAAATGCCGGCCCCGGCGATTGCCGGAGCCAAATCCTCCGGCCGGCCATCGGCGAGAAACTGCCGGACCGCGGCGCCCCGGGCCCGTACGGCGGCGATCTCCTCGTCGATCCCCGGCCGGCCCTGGCTGTGCTGAAACAGGCCGTTGCCGATCAGGATCAGCCAGGCAGCGCCGAGCAGGATCTTGCCCAAGCGGCCGCCGCCGGACGCCGGGATGGCCGCCAGCGCCGCCAGTTGCACCAGCAGCCCGAAACCGAGAACGGCGCCCGCTCCTCCGGGCGGAAGCATGCCGCCCGCCGCCAGCAGCGCGGTTTGGAGCAGGATCCACAGGGTGAGCAGCCGAATGACCGAGAAGGCGGACGTGGCTTGGCGGTAGGTCGCGCCGATCAGCGCCAACGCCGGGGCGGCCACGACCAGAGCCCCGCCGGGAAAAGCGAGCGGCCAGGCGCCGAGGAAGGGCGCCGTGGCCGGGGCGGAGCCGCGGGCCAGGCTGCCGGTCGCGAGGGCTCGGGCCAGGCCCAGGGCGACCAAGCTGATGTTCCAGGCCGTCAGGCCCCGGGCCGGCTTCGCCGCGCCGATCCGGCGCTGGAGGGCGACGCCAGCGAGGATGGCCAGCGGCGACGCCAGTCCGGCGGTCGAGAGGAGGACGTTGCCGAGGCCGGCCAGTTGGGCCGCCCACCATCCGGTCGAGGTCGGCCGGCACCGGGCCGTTCCGGCCAAATGGGCGACGGAGAAAAAGAGGAGGAGTCCGCCCCAGGTCTGGGCCGGATCCAGGGTTTGGGCGAGGACAGCGGGAAAAATCAAGGCGCCCACCGATGCGGCCGCGAGGAGCAGGCCGGCGAGGACGGAGAGTTCTCCGAGGACGGCGGCGAAGAACAGGCCGCCGGCCAAAGTCCCGGGGACCAGGGCGGTCAGCGCCAGGAGGCGCGGGTCCCACTGGCCGTTCCACCGCAGGCAAAGGAGCTTCCAGGTCCTGGCGCCGGGGTCGGCGGCGGCCGCGACCGGCGCAATCGCTCCGGGCCAGCCCGGGGCCCGATGCACCCAAGGCCGATAGAGGGCCGCTACTTCCGTCGCCCATTCCGTCGGCTGGGGTATGTCGGAGCCGTGCACGGCCAGATCCCGCAGCTCGATCCCGAGGAAGCTGAGCACCCACGCGGCGACTAAAAGAAATCTCCAATGCGTCCGGAGCCCGTGCATGGCTGGAACCCCGGATCAGACCCGGAAGATGGCGCCCAGCCGCTTGCCCAGCAGGAGGCTCATGCCGACAATCGTGACGCCGAGGAAGGCCATCGCCCAGACGCCGAGGGCGCTGGCGATGAACTTGCCGTCGCCCAGGAGCTGGAAGAGCTCCATGATCGCTTTGGTGATGGGGTAATAGGCCTGCTTTTGGGCCAGGATGAGCGAGTCGCTGACTTCGAGCATGGCGAAGGCGAAGGCCAGGAGCGCTCCGGCGATCAAGTTGGCGGCGATCAGGGGCAGGGTGATCTTGAGCAGGGCCTTGAGCGGCGGACTGCCCAGGTTCTGGGCCGCTTCCTCCAAGGTCTCGCTCGTCTGCTGAAAGCCGGAGACGGCGGAGCGAACGACATAGGAGAGCCGGCGGACGGAATAGGCGATGATCAGCAAAATGGTGGGGTTGCGCACCGGATTGAGGAAAGAGAAGAAACGGCCCTCCTGGGCCATCGCCAGATAGCCGAAGGCGAGTACCAGGCCGGGGACGGCCAAGGGCAGCATGGCGAGAAAATCCAGCGCCTGCCGGCCGGCGATCTTGGTCCGGACGATGACGTAGGCGATCGCGATCCCGAGGACGACGTCGATCAGGGTGGAGGCGCTGGCGAACTTCAGGCTATTGGCGATCGCCGGCACGGTCAGCTCATGGCCCAGGGCGACCCGGAAATTATCCAAGGTCCAGTGCCGCGGCAGGACTGTGCCGTACCAGTCCTTGGCGCAGGCGACCAAAATCACCCCGATGTGGGGGAGCATCGCCAGCAGGGTGACCCCGGCGAACAGGCAGGTACAGAGCCAGGCCTGGCTGGCGGGGAGGGTGCGGGCGCCGGAGGAGGCGGTCGCCTTGGTCGACATGACCTGATGGCTGCGGCCGAACAGGCCCTTGCCCACGGCGTAGAGCAGGACGGAGGTTGTGAGCATGACCGCGACCAGGGCATAGGGGAACGGGTTGCCGCCGATATCCTTCAGCCCGTAGTAGATTTGGACGCTGGTGACCGAGGAGTAGTCGAAGATCAGCGGGGTCCCGAGATCGGTGAAGGCCCAGATGAAGACGATGGTCCCGCCGGCGAAGAGGCCGGACTTGATCAAGGGCAGGGTGATCTTGCGGAAGCGGCGGAAGCCGGTGCAGCCGAGATTCTCCGCCGATTCCTCCATCGCCGGATCGATGTTGGCCAGCCCGGCGACGGCGTTGAGATAGATCAAAGGGTAGAGGGAGAAGGCGTCGACGATCGCCACCCCCCAGAACTGGTTCGCCGCCACCCAGTCGAAGGTCCAGCCGGCCGGCCGCAGATGCCATTCGATCAGCGCCGCATTCAGCGCCCCGTATTGGCCGAAGATCTGCCGGATGCCGATGGCCCCGACGAAAGGCGGCAGGATCATCGGCACGAGAATCAGGGCGCCAAAGAGCGTTTTGCCCGGGAAGCGAAAGCGGTCGGCCACGAAGGCCAAGGGGAGGGCGATCAGGATGGCCAGGGCGGTGGTGGCGCAGGCGAGGAAGAAGGAATGGCAGAGGCCGGTGAGGTAGGTTGGATCGGACAAGAGCGCGATCAGGTAGGCGAAGGTCAGCCGGCCATCCGCGTCAATGAAGCCACCCTTGAGAATCTGTAGAATCGGCCAGAGCAGGAAAGCGGCGAAGAAAAGCCCGGTCAGGCCAAGGATGAGGCGGGCAAACGACTTCGACATCGGCCGCGAAGGTTGGGGAAAAACTTGGGACTTGGAAGTCGGAAACAGGCGGGCTACGCCTTAATCGATGGATGAAGGACCGACGGCTGTCCCGGCCGACAGCACCCAGCCCAGCCTGCCCGAGGCCCATCGCAGCATCCCGGTGCCGCTGGGCGCCGGCTTTTGGCGCAAGCTTCTGGCCTTTTCCGGGCCGGGCTATCTCGTGGCGGTCGGGTACATGGACCCGGGCAACTGGGCGACCGACATCGCGGGGGGATCGGCCTTCGGCTACACGCTTCTGAGCGTCATCTTCCTCTCCAATCTGATGGCGATTCTGCTTCAGGTCCTGTGTGCCCGCCTCGGCATCGCGACCGGCCGAGACCTGGCCCAAGCCTGCCGGGAGCATTATTCCCGGCCGGTGGCCTACGGCCTGTGGGCGCTCTGCGAGGTGGCGATCGCCGCCTGCGACCTGGCGGAAGTGATCGGGACGGCGATCGCCCTCAATCTGCTGTTTCATATCCCGATCTTCTGGGGGGTCATCCTGACCTCCCTGGATGTCCTCATCGTCCTGTGGCTGGGCCGATTCGGCTTCCGCTGGCTGGAGATGCTGGTCGTCTTCCTCATTCTCCTCATCGGGGCCGCCTTCGGCTTCGAGATCTTCATTTCCAAGCCCCACATGGCCGGGGTGCTGGTTGGGCTCCTCCCGCACGCCGAAATCCTGCGCGACCCCGCCATGCTCTACATCGCGATCGGGATCATCGGAGCGACCGTGATGCCGCATAATCTCTATCTCCACTCCTCGATCGTGCAGACCCGCGTCTACGAGCAGAACGAGCGGGGGAAAAGAGAGGCGGTTCGCTTCGCCTCGATCGACGCGGGGCTGGCCCTGATGTTCGCGCTCTTCATTAACGGCGCGATCCTGATCGTGGCGGCGGCCACCTTCCACACCCGGGGCCGCAACGACGTGGCCGAGATCCAGGACGCCTTCCGCCTGATCTCGCCCATGCTCGGCATCCCGGTCGCGAGCGCCATTTTCGCCCTGGCCCTCCTCGCCTCCGGGCAGAACTCGACTTTGACCGGTACCCTGGCCGGGCAGATCGTGATGGAAGGCTTCCTCCACATCCGGCTGCGCCCCTGGCTGCGTCGACTGATCACCCGGGCCTTGGCCATCGTCCCGGCGGCCATCGTCTCCGCATTCTACGGCACCCACGGCACGGCCAAATTGCTCATCCTCAGCCAGGTCATCCTGAGCTTACAGCTGCCCTTCGCCGTCATTCCGCTCGTGATGTTCACGGGCGACCGGCGTCGGATGGGCGAATTCGCCAGCCCGCGTTGGCTCCAGTTTCTGGCCTGGTTCACCGCCCTCCTTATCCTCGGCCTCAACCTCAAACTCCTGCTCGACTTCGTCGGTCTGACGGGGTCGGGAACCCCCTAGCATGTACAAACGCATTCTGGTCGCTTTGGAAAATGGCCCGGCCGACGCCACCATCCTGCCGCACGTCGCGGAACTGGCCCAGCGCTTCGGCTCCGAGCTGCTGCTCGTGCACGTGGCGGACGGCTTCGCCGCGCGCCATTTCAACGAATTGCGCCTGGCCGAGTCCGACGAAATGAAGGCCGACCAGGCCTACCTCGAGGGCGTGGCGGGGAAGCTGCGGGGCGGCGGACTGACCGTGGCGATCAAACTGGCCCTCGGCAATCCGCCGACGGAAATCGTGCGGACGGCCGCGGCGGAAAACTGCGACCTGATCGCGCTGACCTCGCATGGCCACCGCCTGATCGGAGACGTGCTGCGGGGCAGCACGATCGACAAAGTGCGGCACACCACCACCATCCCCCTGCTCGTGCTGCGGGCGAAACCTTAGACGACCGAAACTTTGCGGTGGGGCTTGTCGAACTTGACCACGCCCTCTTTCAGGGCGAAGAGGGTGAAGTCGCGGCCGACCCCGACGTTCTTGCCCGGGTGCAGCTTGGTGCCCCGCTGGCGAACGATGATTGACCCGGCCAGGGCCAATTCCCCGCCGAACAGCTTGATGCCGAGACGCTGCGAATGGCTCTCGCGCCCGTTAGTCGATGCTCCCTGACCTTTTTTATGCGCCATGGCTGATCCTTAGAGTTTGATGGATTCGATCTTGATCACGGAGAGCTCCTGGCGATGGCCTTGCTTCCGCTCATAACCTTTGCGTTTCTTCTTCTTGAAAACGATGACCTTGTCGCCGCGCTTGTTTTCCAGGACCTTGGCCGAAACCGTCGCCCCTTCCAGGAGCGGGGTGCCAAAACGGAAGCTTTCGCCTTCACCGGCGGCCAGCACCTCTTTAATTTCGATCGCGGCACCCTCGGTCGTGTTCGGATAGCGGTCCACCACGAGGATGTCCCCCTCGGTAACGGTGAACTGGCGGCCTTGGGTTTTGATAGTGGCTTTCATAAATAAAAGGATGATTTAA
>Ga0302319_10016827_pt1 | contig 13440 bp, 10 predicted proteins | sample Bog_T0_2_FD_203319 | JGI IMG/M metagenome (GOLD analysis project Ga0302319, IMG submission 203319) | Peat permafrost microbial communities from Stordalen Mire near Abisko, Sweden - Bog_T0_2 | ecosystem: Environmental > Terrestrial > Soil > Wetlands > Peat | place: Sweden: Abisko, Stordalen Mire...
ATCTCCGCATGGATTACACGACCCTCGGGTGATCTCATGCACAGTTTTTCGACTGCGCCGAAGACTTCGGTGTAAAAGGCCATGGCTTCTTGGGCATTTACATACATCAGGTAGGGCTGGACAGTGTGATAGCCCTCAGGAATCTTGCTGGTCTGCGCCATATCAAATGCTCCTTGTACCAGCATTCTTGCCTAACCGGACTCGCGATGGATTGTAAAAAAGTGACTTCAGCTGAATTTGTAGCAAGAAATGATGCTTAAATCGGCGGGATCTCAAGCCAGCGGAACATGATTCATATGCAGAGTGGCCGCTGCGACGTATTCTCCCGGCGTCATACCTGAAAAGAGTCTGAAGTCGTGAATGAAGTGAGGCTGATCGAAGTATCCGCAGCGGTAAGCGATCGAAGTCCAATTCTCGACCGAGTCAGCTCGCAGAGTTCGCAAAACCCCCTGAAAACGCCTCACACGCTGGAACGCCTTGGGAGGCAACCCCGTCTGCTCGCGAAATAGCTCAATAAACCGTCGCGAACTCAATCCGACATGATCGGCCACATCCCGCACAAGCATGCCTTCGCCTGATCTGGCGAGCTGTCCCACGGCATAAGCCACAGCCGGATGCAAAGGCAAAGACCGCCGCAATCGTTCCGTGAGTGACTGTTCCAGCACTGCAAACTTCGCTTCTACGCTGCCGGCGTTCATCAATGCCTCGCGGATCAGCGGAGCCTGCCGTGGCCAAATATCATCCAGGGAGAAGGTTGCGTTAGAAACCTCCGAAGCCGGCATCGCGAGGAAGGGAAATGCGCCGCCGGGCCGGAATTGGACACCAATCACTCGCTCCTGCTGGCTGGTTTCGATCACGAAGCAATCAGTGCGCGCCCCCGCAAAAATCGCCGGGGCATACGTAACGAACTTGCCTGTCTCCAATGCGTCAAAGATGCGCACTGGCTGCTCTCGAAGATCAAAGATGATGCTCGACTCTCCGTTTGGCAGCAGTCGCTCGCGCTGATGCGTTCCCTCGAACCCCTCCGCATACCAGAAACACTCCACGAAGCTCGTCAAAGGAGGTGGCGGATTATATTGCCGGTAGAGCATGACAATCGAATTCTACTTCTTCATGCGCTTGTTGAGGTCGGCGGAGGTCCATTTGAGCACTGACGTTCGACCTCTCAAGTACACTGGAGAGTGGGGTACCAATCGCTTTTATGACTACACTCTGGGCCAGGACAAAGATCACACTGGAGATGATCAAGTGGGAGCACTCCATCTTCGCCCTCCCATTTGCGCTGACCGGTGCCCTTCTTGCGGCGCAGGGTCTGCCTCCCATTCGTACGCTTGCATGGATTCTGGCGGCAATGATATCTGCAAGGTCCGCTGCCATGGCCTTCAATCGCTGGGCCGACGCCGGCCTCGATGCTGCCAACCCAAGAACCAGTATGCGGGCCATCCCTGCGGGCCTGCTTTCGCGCAGCTTCGTCCTGACATTTACGCTGGCTATGGTTGCCGTGTTTGAACTGGCCTGCTCGCAGTTGAACCGGCTTACGTTGCTCCTCTCCCCGATTGTCCTGCTCGTGTTGCTCGGCTACAGCTACATGAAACGTGTAACGCGTTGGTCCCATGTAGTATTGGGCCTGGCCCTCGGCATTGCGCCCTCGGCCGCCTGGATCGCCGTTCGCGGCAGCCTTGATCCCCGCATCGCCCTCCTGACAGCCATCGTCACCTGCTGGGTCGCCGGATTTGACATTCTCTATGCATGCCAGGACATGGAACACGACCGGATCGCCGGACTATTCAGCATCCCTCAGGCGCTCGGACTTGACGCTGCCTTTTGGGTCTCTCGCATTCTTCATCTGGCGGTCGTAATTCTGCTGACCTGGTTCGCAGTCCTCTTTCAATTTGGATGGGCAGGGCGCATCGGAATCATGGCTGTCGCTGCGCTGTTGCTTTACGAGCACCTGCTCGTTTCGCCCAGAGATCTGCGAAAACTCAATGCCGCTTTCTTCACCATGAATGGTGTGATCGCCGCTGTGTTCTTTGTCTTTGTTGCCGCGGATCTCTGGCTGAAGCACTCCATGTGACAGCAAATTTGAGACTGGCCTCAAGGATTCATCGAATCCAACGCAATCCTTAACCGTCACTATGGTATTTTTCGTTTACACGCCTTTTTAATCTCGCGAGGGGCTGAAATGCCCTGTCCCTTGACGAACAGCACTGGCAGGAGCGTCCCTTTACCTTGATCAAGATAGCCATCCAGGGTGAACCCGGATCATTCAGTCACGAAGCAGCAACCAGGCTCGCGGCTGAAATGCGGGAAGAAGCCCGAATTGTTCCGTTTTCCCTCTCTGCCGAAGCATTCGGTGCCCTTTCCCGTTGCGAAGTGGATGCGGCCGTAATTCCAATCGAGAATTCCCTTGCCGGCTCTGTCACGGAACACTTTGACCTCATGCTCAACCACGACGTCAGGATTGTTCGTGAAACCCTGCTGCGGATTCGCCATAATCTGATTGCGATTTCGGGAGCTTCGCTCAATCAGATTGATCGCGTTTTTTCTCATCCCGTCGCCCTGGCCCAGTGTCGCCGATTCCTCTCGGAACACCCCAAGATGGAATCATTCGCTTTTTACGACACCGCCGGTAGCGTAAAGCAACTGGTAGAACTCCGGGATCGCCATGCAGGCGCCATAGCCTCCGCTGAGGCTGCGAGCTACTACGGCGCTCAGATCCTGGTGGCCGGCATAGAAGACAATCCGGAGAACTACACCCGTTTTTTCTTCTTAAAGCGCTCCGCGGATGCCCTGAGCAACCCTTACGCCAACAAGCTTAGTCTGGCCTTTACTGTCGAGAATCGCGTAGGAACCTTGGTCGCAGCCCTTTCCGAGTTGGCAAAGGAGGGCACAAACTTAACCAAAATCGAGTCCCGTCCTGTCCATGGCCGGCCATGGGAGTATGTTTTCTACGTCGATTGCCAGCTTCACAGCCCCGAAGACGGAGAGCGGGCCGTCAAAGCGCTGCGTTCCCATTGCTCAATGGTCAAGGAGCTGGGCCGATACGAAGAAGCGATCCCTTGAGTCTTTTCGAACGGCTTGCAACCGGGCAGCGCTTCGGGTACTGGATCCAGATCGACTCGGGTGCGCCCCGTTTCGCGAATAAGCTTCCTTTTTAATCAGTGTCATCCTTGTTTGAATCCATCCTCTAATTTCTCAATTCCTTCCTGACCGGATCCCCCTCCTTCTTTTCCTGATGCCCATTGTCCGGTAAGCCGATATATCCAAAGTGAGAACCCGTCGCCTGACCCAAGCGGATGGATGATGAGTCTGCCATCGACGCCGCCAGTTTTCAGACAGCTTTTGATCGGACCGAGAGTTGAGAGACTACCCTGTGGAACATGAACCCCGGTATCACACGTACTACACCGCATATCGAGGACTTTGGTGCGGGAAATGGCCAGTCCTCCCTTTCTGAAACTTTCAAGCTTGTGTAGTGTCTAATAAGGAAAGTTGATACGAGGATGCGCAATGTTGAATTCTTCTTCCAGCAATAAACCCAGTTCCCAGTCCGAACCTGAATCGCCCCAGGCTGTCTCCGCGAAAGCGCTGCCTGTCCTCCCTGTGCGCGATACGGTCCTGTTTCCCCATGCCGTTCTTCCCCTGACCGTGGGCCGGGAGAGTTCGATCCAGTTGATCGAGTCGCTCGGAGATCAGCGTACGATTGTCGTTGTAGCTCAGCGAGATGCGCGTCAGGACACGCCGCAGCCCGATCAGCTTCACGAGTACGGGACCCTCGCAACAATCCACAAAGTTGTCAAAATGCCGAATCAGAGCCGGTTCGTTTTCACGGAAGGAACCGCTCGCGTGCGCCTCACCCGTTTCAACCAGACCGAGCCGTTCCTGATGGCTGAGGTTGAGACCGTGGCTGATGTGGAGTCGGAAGACGCTACCGGTGAAGCCTCGATTGAGGCACTCCAGCGCAACGCTATCCTCCAGTTCCAGCAAATCGTCAGCGCATCCCCCACCCTCTCGGATGAGTTGCAGACAATCGCCGCCAACATTCAGGAACCTGGTCGCGCGGCTGATTTCATCGCCTCCTCGCTTCCGTTCCTGACCACCGCCGACAAGCAGGCGCTGCTCGAGTCTGCCGATGTCGCGGCGCGTCTCGAAAAGATCAACCACTTTCTGGCCAAAGAAATCGACGTGCAGCAACTTCGCACCAAGATCCAGACAGAAGTGCAGGATCAGGTGCAGCAGTCACAAAGGGACTATTACCTCCGGGAACAGTTAAAGGCAATTCAAAAAGAACTCGGTGAAGTAGATGAAGGACAAAGAGATATCGATGAACTCCGGCAAAAGATTGAAGACGCTGGAATGCCCGATGACGTCAAGAAAGAAGCTCTAAAGGAGCTCAATCGGCTCTCGCGCATGTCTCCCATGGCATCGGATTCCTCACTCGTCCGTAACTATGTCGAATGGCTTGCAGCCCTGCCCTGGGCGCGAAGTTCCGGAACGAAAGTAGACCTCGGGAAAGCGCAGGAGATCCTGAACGACGATCACTATGGATTGAAGAAGGTGAAGGATCGCATCCTTGATTACCTCAGCGTTCTCGAATTGAAGCCCGACATGAAGGGGCCGATCCTTTGCTTCGTCGGACCTCCCGGGGTTGGCAAGACCTCGCTCGGGCGTTCCATCGCACGGGCTTTGGGACGAAAGTTCCAGCGCGTTTCGCTCGGCGGCATGCACGACGAGGCCGAGATCCGTGGCCATCGGCGGACCTACGTCGGTGCGTTGCCCGGCCAGATCATGCAGAGCATCCGACGCGCAGACACCAATGACCCAGTCATCATGCTGGACGAGTTGGACAAACTTGGCCGCGATTTCCGAGGGGACCCGGCCGCTGCCCTGCTTGAAACCCTGGATCCGGAACAGAACAACACATTCCGTGACAACTATCTGGATGTGCCGTTTGATCTGTCCAAAGTGCTCTTCATCTGCACCGCGAACATGCTCGATCCGATTCCTGAGCCCCTGCTCGACCGCATGGAGATCATCTTCCTGCAAGGCTACACCGAGGAAGAAAAGATCCACATTGCGTACAAGTACCTGATTCCGAGGCAGATCGCAGCCAACGGAATTCCTTCGGAAGTGATCGAATTTCCCGAGGAAGCCGTAAAACACATCGTCCGGCACTACACCCGCGAGGCCGGCGTTCGCAGACTGGAGCAGGTCCTTGGCACCGTCTGCCGCAAGGTCGCGCGGAGATTTGTCGAGGGTAACAAGGACAAACTGGTCATCGACAAAGATTTACTGCAGGAATTCCTCGGTGGCGTTCAGGTTCGCGTCGACATGGAAGTCTTCGAGCGCACCCGTCGGCCTGGCGTTGCCGTCGGTCTCGCATGGACACCCGCAGGCGGCGACGTCCTCTTCATCGAGGCGAACCGCATGAAAGGCAAGGGGGGATTCACCATGACGGGCCAGATTGGCGAAGTCATGCAGGAGTCTATGCAGGCTGCTTTAACCTGGGTTCGTTCCAATGCCGGAACTCTTGGCCTTGAAGAGGACTTCACAAACCAGGTCGACTTGCATATCCACGTTCCCGCAGGCGCCATCCCCAAGGATGGTCCGTCAGCAGGCGTCACCATGGTTACCACCCTGGTTTCGCTCATGACTAACCTCCCAATCAGGCCATTCACCGCAATGACCGGAGAAGTCACACTGAGCGGAAACGTTCTGCCGGTAGGCGGCATCAAGGAGAAGTTCCTTGCCGCCCGGCGCGCTGGAGTCCAGCACGTCATCCTGCCAGCCGACAATCGCCAGAACGTAGAAGAGGATCTTACCCCGGCACAGACCGAGGGAGTCACAATCCACTACGCGAGCCGAGTCGAGGAGGTGCTGGCAGCAGCATTGCCTCTTCTCCACGCGCGTCCTCAGGACTCGGAAGCGCAGGGCAGCCTGGCGCTCGGGCACCTCGCCTGATCCCTATTTTGAAGGCGCGAATCGACACCCCTGGCCGACTCTGGCCGGGGGTACTCTTTTGAGGGATTAATTCGGAAAAGTTTACTTGATATTTAGATTGTAACCAATTCATAAGATGCAGCTTGAGGGTTTTAGATAAATGCCGCTTTTCTAAGGATCCACAGTTTTTCCACAGAAAGAAAGCCTTCCAGTTGCATTCCCGGCAAAATCGATGAGATGCGCCAGCGTATGAATAATTTACATTCAATATGATTATATAAGTTATTGATAATAAAAGATAATCTTTCGCTATCGAAAGTTCAGGCGCTTATTCTCGTTTGGCAAGCTCGGCGAGGGTTCTCGCAAGAACTTCGACCCCCTTCTCGATCCATTCCGGGCTCGCATATTCATCCGGACGATGGCTCACTCCGCCCCGGCAAGGAGTAAAGATCATGGCAACAGGTGCGAAGCGAGCTACGAAAAGCGAATCGTGGTACGCCCGGCTGACCATTCGTTTGCTGGAATATCCGGAAGCATCCGCCGCACCTTGGACCGCATTCAGAACTACTGAACTGCAGGTAGCCGGAGGATCGGCATTCACCGTCTCAAAGCTGATTTGCACTCCGCGTCTCTCTGAGACCTCATCGGCAAACGCTTTCCAGTTTCCCAAAACCGTATCGCGTCGAACTCCGTCCGTGTCCCGAACGTCCGCTTCGAGTCTGACTCTGGAAGGAACCGAATTCACCGCTCCCGGAAACACCTCGCAAACTCCCACCGTCGCAACCGAATCGATCACGCCGGTTGACTTGGCTTCCGTCTCCAGAGCGAGAATCAGTTCCGAAGCCGCCGCCAATGCATCGTGCCGAACAGGCATGAGCATTGCTCCCGCATGGCCACCCTCACCCAGAACCTCAACTTTCAATGAAGCGGGCGCAGCGATGTGAGTCACAATTCCCAGATCCACTCCCTCCCGTTCCAGCAGCGGACCCTGCTCAATGTGCAATTCGGCAAACGCATGAAAATGCCCAGACGGCAAAACCACCGACTCCAAATCGCCAGAAAATCCAGCCGTCGCCCGTAGCTCGTCCAGACTCAATCCTTCCCTATCGCGAAGTCTCCGTGCCTGGTCTGGAGTCAGAACTCCTCCCATCATCCGGCTCCCGAGGCATCCGATTCCGAAGCGTGTCGGCTCTTCAGAAGTAAAGATGACTAGCTCGACCGACCGCATGGGTTGGTAGCCGCTTCGCTGCAAAGACCGTATCGCCTCAAGACCCCCCAGCACCCCGACGACCCCGTCATAGGCCCCGGCATTTGGAATCGCATCAATATGTGAGCCGGTTGCCACGGCGGCCAGCGACGGGTCTGAACCCTGCCAGCGAGCAAACGTGTTTCCGACCGCATCTTCCCGGATCATCAAACCAGCCGAGCGGCATAATTCTTTGACGTAAGCGCGAGCCCGCAAATCGGCCGGGCTAAAGATTATACGCGTGACGACAGGTGGCTCTGCCTCAGAAATCTGAGCGAGCTTAGCCAGCTCTTTCATCAATCCATCGATTTCGACTGCAGGAGTAAAATCCGCTAATTCGGTCATCGCTTTGTCACGAATCCTTCTCAGGAGATGCTCAGGAGCTACCCGAGCGGATGCCGGTACCAATCCTTATAAATCAGATACTTCGCGGGAGTCTTGCCCAGCGCTCCGAACCATTGCGGGCAATACGGCGCCATCCAGATAAAATCGCCGGCCTTCACCGGATACCAACTGTCCCCGAGCCGGTAGATCCCGCCGCCCTCGAGCATCAGGAGTCCGTGCTCCATCACGTGAATCTCAACCATCGCCAGCGAAGCGCCCGGGTCGTAGGTCATCGTATTGACCGCAAAATCCCAATTCGGACCATCCGGCATCAGATGGCGTACCCGCAAACCCTCATCGCCACCCAGAGCTTCAGCGGCGACCTGCGCCTCGTCACCGATAACGATGCCAGGCACATTGGTTGCATAACTCAGCCCGGCAGAGTTACCCGCAAGGCTGTACCGCTTCTCAATCAGGACCGCACGGGACATCTCGTGTGCCCGAAACCGATGCCCAATATCCGCCGGCACATAGGCGAATTTGCCGGTCGTGAGCAGATTGGGAGCTTCAACCCCTGGGAGCTCCAGACCGACCGCTCCTTCAAGCACATAGAGAAATCGCTGAACTCCGCCTTCTGCAGCAGGCAAAAGGCCGCCCTCGGCAAACTCAGCCGTCATCTGTGTAAACGCTGCTCCTGCGCGAGGCGCAGTGTGGACTATGAATTCCACTCCTTTTGCTCCCGGCAACGGAATCCGGATGAAAGTGTCCGGCGTCTGCAGCAGGTGGTCCGATTTCAAGCTGCTTCTAGTAGCTCCGAGATCATGCAACACAGAATCCTCTTTCAGTATTCGCTTTAAGCTGTTGAAAAATAAGTTCAAACTGAATGCAGACTAGCGAGACGTTGCAGGAAAATCCAACTCACCCGCAACGCCGCCTCAATATCGTCCTCGAGAACTGCCTCCGCCGGATGGTGGCTGATCCCGCCGGGGCTTCGGAGGAAAAGCATGGCTGATGGTACTCGCGTGGCCATCACCATCGCATCGTGTCCGGCTCCACTCGGTAGCTGCCTTGTCGGATATCCCGCCGCTTCCATCGCATCAACCAGGAAGGCCGTCAATCGTTCATCCATTGGAACGGCCGGTTGCGTCATCAGCGTTCGCGTCTCGCATCGCAGGAGACGACGGGCCGAGATCTCTTTTGCCAGATCCAGCAATTCTGCCACAGCATCTTCCCTCGCAGCATCGCGTGCGCTGCGAATGTCCAGACTGACCCTGACACTTCCTGCAATCACGTTCCCGGCGTTCGGTTCCACGGCGATCTTTCCAACTGTGGCCACCAGCTCCGATGCGCCCGGCCTATCCAAACTAGCGCGTGCGAGCTTTTCCACTCCCGAAATCCATTCCGCCGCGCACGCCAGCGCATCCTGTCGCAGTCTCATCGGAGTAGTTCCTGCGTGATTCGCCTGTCCGTTGAAAGTCACCTCGCAACGCGTTTGGCCCACGATCCCGGTAACGCAGGCAACCTGCAACCCTTCAGCTTCCAACACCGGCCCTTGTTCGATGTGGATTTCGAAGAACCCGACCGCCTCGTCGCTGACAGCAGCTTCTCCCAGCTTTTCCGGATCCAGACCGAAGCGCCGGATCGCCTCTTCCGCCGAAACCCCATCCGCATCCTTGAGCATCAGAAGCGCCGGATCGAACCTTCCAGCGACAGCACGGCTCCCAAGAAAAGGAACTCCAAACCTGACCCCTTCTTCCTCGGAGAACGCAATCACTTCGAGCGCCATCGGCAGGGAATTCGCGCGCGCCTCAGCCACCAGCTCGAGCGCCAGGATCACACCGAGTACGCCGTCAAACGCTCCCGCATCCGGAACAGTATCGATGTGAGAGCCGAGCACCAGCCGCTTGACCCCGGTACTCTTCGGTCCAGTCGCATCAGGTCGCCAAAGCCCTCGCAGATTTCCCGCGGCATCGACGGTCACTGTCATCCCCAGTGGAATCATCCTGGCTTTGAGGTGGGCGTGAACGTCAGAGAACGGGGGCGTCAAAAACCGTCGCGTCGTCCGCCCCGGCTCTTCACTCATGGTGGCGAGCAGTTTGCACTCGGCGATTGCATCCGCGGCTCTAGTCTTTTCTCCCACTCCCGCCTCTTTCGTCATATTGTTCGCCGCAACTCCTGGCCGTGGGCCTTCGGATCGATCACACCATCTTGCCCTCGCGCCCAGAAGATGCATTCGCCTCTCAGGTATGTCTCGAGCACCTTTCCTCGCAGACGGGCTCCCAGATAGGGTGAAAGCTTATGCCGGAAGCGCAGATCATCCGCTCGTACAGTCCACTCCATGTCCGGCTCCAGAACGACGATATCGGCGTCGCAACCGGGCGCCAGGGCACCCTTGCGACCTGTAAATCCGGCCAACCGCGCTGGCTCTGACGCCATCCACTTCGTCAGCAACTCCAATCCTCCGCCGCGCTGGTGCAGTCCCGTCCAGACTACCGGCAGAGCTAGACCGATACTCGCAATCCCGCCCCAGGCCCTGTCAAATCGCCCGGTTTCTGGATTTTTCAACTCCGGCGGGCAAGGGGAGTGATCAGTCGCAACCAGGTCAATGTCTCCCTCGATCAATGCCTGCCACAGCGATTCGCGATTGGCCGCACTTCGAATGGGCGGCGCGCATTTGTACTCCGTCGCCCCATCGGCAATCTCCTCCGAAGCGAACCATAAGTATTGGGGACATGTCTCCACCGTGATTTTTACCCTGGCCGATCTCGCCTTCCTGATTGCAGGAAGCGCCCGCGCGGTCGCGAGGTGCACGATGTGAATCTGGGTATCGAACTCTTCAGCCAGTCCTATCAGCAACTCAATCGCTTCAATCTCCGCCTCGTCAGGCCGCGAAGCCAGATATGTGTCGTATTTACGCCAGTCTGCCAAACCCTCACGCGCATGAATCAGCGCTGTAGCCGCGTCCACCGGGCCAGCCATTTCTGCATGTGCAAGCAGCGGCAGACCTGAGCCGCGAATCACTTCAAGCGCCTTGCGCAATTGGGCTTCGTCAACCCAGGCAAACCCGTCGATCCCGGAATGAATCAGAAAGCATTTGAATCCCGGAACTCCCGCATCAATCAGCCAGGGCAACTCGCCCTCATTACCATTCATCCCGCTGTTGCCGACGACGCCGCCCCACGCCGCCCAATCCACCCATGCCTGGCCGCCGCCGTTCTCACGTTGAATACCCTCCGTGTCCGTCGATTGGCGCGCTGCCGCAACCCGCTTCGCTTCGAGAGCGGCAACCGAAATCGTTTCCGGGATACAGTTCAACGGCATATCCACCAGTGTGGTTACTCCGCCGGCCGCCGCCGCCTGGGTTGCTGTCCTGAAACCCTCCCAGTGTGTTCTGCCGGGCTCATTGATATGGACGTGACTATCGACTAGACCAGGCAGAAGAACATAGTCGCCGTAGTCTCTCAGGTGCGCTGCCCCTGGAATGTTCTCCCACGCGCTTACCTCGACAATTTTGCCTCCTCTTACCAGCACGGTTGCCGGACGCAGGCCTTCCGGCGTGACGACCCTAGTGGAGCGAAAAGCCCACGTCAATGTCGACTTCCAGGTCGATATTCCATGCTGCCGCGAACGCTGTGCCATACTGTCGATATTCCCTGAAACTCAAGTGTATCGGAGGCTTGAAGCTCTATGACGCATCCATCAAATCCCGCCCACATGCGCCGCGCCATCGAGCTCGCCACGCAAAACGTATTGGCCGGAACCGGCGGACCATTCGCAGCCCTAATCGTTTGCAACGGCGAAGTGATCGCGGAAGCAGCCAACTCAGTCACTACGACCAACGATCCCACTGCGCATGGCGAAATCAACGCCATTCGCAAGGCCTGCGCAAAGCTCGGAACATTCTCCCTGGTCGGCTGCGAAATCTACTCGAGTTGCGAGCCCTGTCCCATGTGCCTTGCGGCGATCTACTGGGCGCGCCTCGGAGCCATCTATTTTGGCAGCAATCAGCAGGATGCAGCCCGGGCTGGCTTCGACGACGCCTTTCTATACGAAGAATTCCGCAAGAGCAGCGAACTCCGCAGCATTCCGTCGGTGCAAATTATGCAATTGGAAGCCTGGGAAGCCTTCGCCGCCTGGGTTTCATTGCCGAATAAAGTGGATTACTGAGGGACCATTGCACGTCAGAGAGATTTGAGCATGCCAATTGTTGCCATTATTTGCCATAGATCCTATCCTCATATAGACAGGAGCACCCGATGCAGACGATGAATATTTCTCTTCCCGACCCGATGAAGCGGTACGTCGAGGAGCAGGTTGCTGCAGGAGCTTATTCCAGCGCAAGCGAATATATTCGAGAACTGGTTCGTGCCGATCAAAAACGTCAAGCTAAAGAGCAGCTTGAGCATGCGATCCTTGATGCGATGAACTCCGGGGAAGCGATGGAAGCTACTCCTGAGTGGTGGGCATCTCTCCAGAACGAAATCAAAGAGCGAAAAGGAACCGCTAATTCGTCTGTAGGAAAATCGACTCGCGCTGCAAAGGCTTCGTAATTTGTCCAATGTGGTGATTCGACCCGGTGCTCGCCGAGACCTACTTGATTACGCGGCCCACCTCGAAGATCAATCGGGATCTGCTCTTGCACAACACTTCATTCAATCCGTCCGCAAGACATTCGAAGCATTGGTACTTATGCCGAGAATGGGTACACTTTGCGGATTTCGCAGGCCATCGCTGCGTCGCATTCGCCGATGGCCGGTTCAAAACTTCGAAAGCTGGCTTATTTTCTATCAACCTAAGCGTTCCGGAGTTGAAATCATCCGCATAATCCATGGTTCGCGTGACATAGGAACATTGCTCGATTAGCGATAGATCTGCGCAACAGGCCACTTTGCGTGTCGAATCTCGATTGGCGCCTACCATGAGCTAAAACTTTCGATGGATGCCCGTTGCCCCAATCGCCACGTAGTATTCCGCCGTGGCGATAGATCCGAATCCAGCAAATCCTAAACGACAACTTGGTCTTGCAGCTGCGATTGCCGTCGTGACCGGCGAATCTATCGCGCTGGGCATTTTCCTCACGCCAGCCGCAATGGCAAAATCGCTCGGGTCGCCTCTGCTTCTCGCCCTGGTCTGGCTGGTCATCGCCCTGATGGCCATGTGCGGCGCTCTTTGTTATTCCGAACTTGCCATTCGATTCCCCGAGTCCGGCGGCGAATACGTCTACCTGCGGGAAGGCTATGGCGAACAGATCGCGTTCCTTTACGGATGGATGAGTTCGATTGTCATGTATCCGGGCGTCGCCGCTGCGCTCGTGGTGGGATCGGTTCCGTATCTCGCGCAGGTGCTTCCGATTGGCGCATCGTGGTTGCCTGTGATGCCGGTTCTGTTGATTTGCCTCTTTTGCGTGATCAATCTGCTTGGGACGCGTTTGAGCGGCACGATCATGTCGTCCGTGAACATCCTCAAACTCGTCATTCTGTTTGCGCTTGTCGGCTGGGCCGCCGTCTCCGGTCATGCGCATCTCAGCAACCTGATGCCATTCACGGTGCGCCGTCCGGGTTCGGAAGCGATATTCCCGGCAATCGTCGGCGGTGTGGTCAGCGCGTTTTTCAGCTTCGGCGGATGGTGGGAGGCAAGCAAGATTGCGGGCGAAGTTCGCAATCCCAAACGAACTCTGCCGCTCGCTTTCATCGGTGGAGTAGCTGTCGTAACTGCGGTCTATCTGCTGATCAGCGCGGCATTTCTTTCCGTCCTGCCGATTGAACGCCTGACGTCAAACACAGCATTCGTCGCTCAATTTGGAGAGGTCCTGTTCGGCAGCGTCGGCGCCCGCATTCTTTCCATCTGTGTGCTGATTTGTGTTTGCGGTGGAATCGCGGCGCTGACCATGGCGGCTCCTCGAGTCTGCTATGCGATGGCGAAATCCGGAG
>Ga0302319_10016828_pt1 | contig 13439 bp, 12 predicted proteins | sample Bog_T0_2_FD_203319 | JGI IMG/M metagenome (GOLD analysis project Ga0302319, IMG submission 203319) | Peat permafrost microbial communities from Stordalen Mire near Abisko, Sweden - Bog_T0_2 | ecosystem: Environmental > Terrestrial > Soil > Wetlands > Peat | place: Sweden: Abisko, Stordalen Mire...
GTCTTGACAATGGGGTCCACTTTAGATGGGGGATGCCTTCGCGCACCTAAGTCTATCAAAGCCGCGATTCCCAGCCATCCAAAGCCGGCAGTGCCCTGTATAACGGCAGATGTTTAAGTCTATCAAAGCCGCGATTCCCAGCCATCCAAAGCTCGTGGGCCAGCAGGTCCAGGTGTACGGTGAAGTCTATCAAAGCCGCGATTCCCAGCCATCCAAAGCGGCGCTGTACTCGGCCAATAGCCGGTAATAAAGTCTATCAAAGCCGCGATTCCCAACCAGACGCTAGTGCACTGCGCTACCGCCCTGAACCCGCATACTGCAGATACGTGCCGTACCATTGGCGAGCGCGGGCCTGGTCGCCGACTTGCGTAAAGACCTGGCTTAATGCGCGGGCGCAGAGGGGTTGGCGCGGGTCGTGCCGCAGATGCAGGCCGCACTCCGCCTCCATGTGGGTCAGCACTCGCAGGGAATCGAGGGGCGCTACTCCGGCGGGCGGATGGCGCATCAGCACGATAGCGGTGGGGTCGTCATACACCAGTTTCCACTCGGTCTGTTGCGGATCGGCCAGCGCGGGCGCCAGACGGTAGACCAAGCCCTGACTGTATTCGAAAGTGTTCATCACGATGGTCTCGACGCCGTATCGATCCAGCAGTTGCTGGGCATTGCCGCCGCCGCTGTCCTCCACGTTGTAAAGAATGCGGCCGTAATCCTGAAATACCGATTCGCTGAGCGAGCGGCCGTCGATGAAGACCCGCTGCTCGGGCCAGAGGCGCCAGATCAGGTAGCCGCCATATTCATAGGTGTTAAAGATGGGGCCGGCGACATGGTGGGCCAGCAGGAAATCGGCCGCACCCGCGGGGTAGCGCCATTCGGCCGCCCGCAACTGAAACGCGCTTCCCCAGGACGCCGCCATGGCCCCGCCGATGAGCAGCAGCGACGCGGCGAACGGCAGAAGCGGCGGGAGTGCGCGCTTCCACGGAAAATAGGAAACAATCGCGATGGGCGCCACCAGGCCGATCAGAATGGTATTACGCTGAGCGCTGAACGCCGCGGCCGCGAAGGCCAGGAACAGCATCCAATCGACCGGACGAACCCGCCGCCGCGCCCACAGCATCAGCAACACGGCGGCAATCCACAGGAACGTGAACTCGTTGAAGGCGAACCATGCGGGCCGCGCCCATTCCAGCAGGTTGGAGGTGAGACGGCTGCCGCGGTAATACATCAGCACCTGGACGATGCGGAAGCCGTTGGGATTGACGCCCGAGAGCAGCACCGAGACGGCGCTGACAACGCATAAGCGGCGGGCATCGGAACCTTGCCAGAGCGCTTCCGCGGAGTACGCCGCCAGCACCACCCACCCCAGGAAAAAGCCGCCGTGGCAGTTGGCCCAGACCAGAAACAGCGGCGGCAAAAACCAGAGCCGGCGGCGATACTCCAGAATCGCGATGGTGGCAGCCAGGAGCAGAAACGTGATGAGGTAGGGGCGGTCGAGTGCGAACGGGATGGCCATGCCGGCAGCGGCGCAGGCTGCCGCCAGCGACCGATAGAAACCGCCGCAACGGCGCCAGGCCACCAGGCCCACCACGGCGCAGAATGCCGTTAGCAGAGCCGCGCGAAACAGCACCATGCCGCCAAAGCCGGTGGCTCGCCAGACCAGATAGAAGAGCACCTGGGCCAGCCACTCGTGAGTCAGATTGAAGCGGCGCGTGAGGGCTTCTCCGGGGTAGGCTTGGCCGGCTCTGGCGGTGGTGAAAGCGAACGGGTCGGGCACCGGGAGCGTGTGATTCTCTACCATATACTGGCCGGTTTTAAGGTGCCACCAGAAATCGGAATCGTAACTCTCGGGCGAGAACCAGCCGAGCCACAATACTGCGGCTAAGAGCGCGGCGATTGCCGGGAACCAGCGGGAAAGCGCCCACTGCGGTTTGGTTGGGAGTGTGGAGGGCCGCTGGGCGGGACGGGCTTTAGCCATGCCGGTTCACGCCCCATCATACCGCTCCCCGCGTGGTTCGCTGTGTCCAAAAGATACTCCGTGACGACGGCGCAAATCGCTTAGCATGGGCTGGACGTGTAAGCGCTGTTTTGACTGCTTTGGGCGGCTGCCTTCCTCAGTACATCCCTCCGGCAGCCGCCTTTTTTCATTCCACCGGCACGGCGCGGTCGAACACCACGTCGATGGTGGAACCCTGACGCAAATCCACTTCTTTTCCGCGAGACAGCAGGACGGTGGCCAAACCCACGGCCCCGCCCGCGCCGGCGCCGATCCCCGCGCCCGTCCAGGTGCGAGTTGCCAGGCCGCCAATCGCGGCGCCGGTACCTGAGAGTTCGGCCACGCGAGCCGCGTCGGCGCCGTGACCGGAGCCCTGCTTGATCTCGTTCTCATTGGCATCGACTTTCTGTTCGGTGCCTTCGGAATCGACGGAGCTGAGGTGCGGCGAAAGCCTGATCGTCTTCCCGCTGGGCAGGGTCAGAGTCTCGATGCGAATCGCTAGTTCCGCTTTGCCTTTGACGCGGCCGCTGCGCAGCGAGCGGGTCACCACGCCCTGCACGTAGCTGCCTTCGGGGACCACGATCTGGCCGTTAGCGGCGATGGGCGAAGCGGTCCGCATGTAAACGTAGTCGCCCTCGCGGGCAGTGCGCGTGCTCACTGAGTTGACCAGCCTCAACAGCGCATGGCTGCCTTGCGGGATTTCCGTAGCGGCGGAAAGGAGGGAAGCGGAAAGAGCCAGGACGGCAAGACGCATAGAACGCTCCTGGTTCTATTATGAGGCCCCGGCGGTCCGTTCGCGTCGCCGCAGGAACTGCTGGTAAGAAGCCGCGAAAAAATATCCTGTGCATTTCAGACCCAACCGCTTGCTCCCGCGCGCGGCTCGGCATGCGCATTTGACAGAGCCGGGCCCAGAGGGCACCCCGTTAGGGAGCGATTGCGCACGTTCGAGACATTTGGTCGGCTTATTGTTTCGCGGCCCCTAAGTTCTTGATTCCTGGCCCGACCTGGGATGACTCCCGAGGTGGGGCAGGCGGTGCTCGCCTGCCCTCTATTCTGTTTGGGCAGCCGGCCTGATTCAGCGCGGGCCGACCGGCAGGCGGTGCTCGCCTGCCCCACCTCGGGAGCTCTCTCTATGCCCGTTCCTGGTAGGTGCCCTCGGAGGTGTTCACTTTGATCTTTTCGCCTTCCACGATGAACGCCGGCACTTGCACCACCAGGCCGGTCTCCATCTTGGCGGGCTTGGTGACGTTGGAGACGCTCGCGCCCTTGAGGCCCGGCTCGGTTTCCAGCACGGTGAGGGTGACCGTGGCAGGCAACTCCACGCCCATCGCCTTGCCTTCGTAGAACTCCACCTTGACTTTGAGTTGGGGAATGAGATATTGCACGGCGTCGCCCAACAGATCCTTCATGAGATGCATCTGTTCGAAGGTCTCGGTGTTCATGAAGTAGTAGTACTCGCCATCGTCGTACAAATACTCCATCTCCTGCTCCTCCATGATGGCTTTCTCAACTTTGTCTTCGGATGAGAAGCGGTGCTCGGTCATGGTGCCCGTACGCAGGCTGCGCATGCGCGCCTGAACGAAGCCGCGCAAATTGCCGGGCGTGCGATGCGTCATGGAAAAGACCGAATACAGTTCGCTGTTGAACTTGATGATCATCCCCGGACGCAATTGTGTCGCTGAGATCATGAAACTCCTTACAGTTATGTTGACTTGACCCTACGGGCGTCGAAACATTCAGTATAGCTCAGTGCTCCACCCTCAATAGGCCAGCAGGCGTTCCATCTCCGCCGCCAGGTTTTCGGTTTGCGGCAGGATGGCGGCTTCCAATTGCGGATGGTAGCCCACCCAGGTATCCAGCGCGCCCACCCGCCGAACCGGGGCGTCCAGGCGATGGAACAATTCGTCCGCGATGCGCGCGGCGATCTCCGCGCCGTAGCCCCAGGAAACGCAGTCTTCATGGGCCACAATCACGCGGCTGGTCTTCGACACCGAGGCTTCGATGGCGGCCCAATCGTAAGGCGCCAGGCTGCGCAGATCGATAATCTCGATGCTGGCGTGGGCCGTGCGCTTTTCCACCTGGGTAGCCGCCAGCAGCGCCTTCTGCACCAGCGCGCCATAGGTAATCACGGTCAGATTCTGGCCCGGCTTCACCACCCTGGCACAGCCGAACGGGATGGTGAAATCTTCACCGGGGTGCGGCGACCGGTTGTAGGGCTCGCGGTAGAGGCGCTTGTGCTCCAGAAACAGCACCGGGTCGTCGGAGCGCAGCGAGGTACGCATCAGGCCGCAGGCATCGAGGGCGTTCGAGGGGAAGACCACGCGCAGTCCTGGAATGTGAGTGAACGCCACTTCGCCGCACTGGCTGTGATAAATGGCGCCGCCGTTGAGATAGCCGCCGATGGGTACGCGCAGCACGGCGGGGCAGGCGAACTCGCCGTAGGAGCGCCAGCGCATGGTGGCCAACTCATCGCGGATCTGCATCATCGCCGGCCAGATGTAGTCGAAGAACTGGATCTCGGCCACGGGCTTCAGCCCACGCAAAGCCATGCCGATGGCGCGGCCCACGATGGATGCTTCGGCGATGGGGCTGTTAAAGCTACGCTGCGCGCCGAACTCGCGCTGCAGACCGCCGGTCACTTTGAAAACGCCGCCCTTGCCTTTCACCTCGGCCAGGTTCTGCTCGCGGCTGCAATCGGCCACGTCTTCGCCGAAGACCAGGATTTTGGGATTGCGCCGCATTTCCTCGCGCAGCGCGGCGTTGATGAGGTCCACCATCGTCATGGGGTCGCCGTGGAAGCGGGGCGCCACTGCGAGTTCGACGGACGTGGGGTCCACCGTCTCCGAATAGAGATGGCGCATGGCCGTGTCGGCGGCCGGCGGATCGTCCTGCAGCGCGCGGTGGGTGGCGTCATGCACTTCTTCGTCCACTTCATGGGTAAGGAGCTGCAGCCGCCGGCGATCGAGCACTCCCTGCTCAATCAGCCATTGCGGGAAGCGGATGACGGGGTCGCTTTCGGACTCCGCCTGGCGTTCGGTCCTGGTCTTGTAGAGGCGTTCGTCATCGGAGAGCGAGTGCGAATAGAGGCGCACCACGTGGGCGTGCACCAGCGCCGGACCGCGGCCTTCCCGGCACCAGGCGGCGGCCTCCCGCATGGCGCGGTAGGAGGCCAGGAAATCCGTGCCGTCCACTTCCGCGCGGTGCAGGCCGGGAAAGCCCGCGACCAGCGTCGAGATGCTGCCGCCCGCGGTCTGGCATTCGACGGGGACGGAGATGGCGTAGCCGTTATCTTCGATGAGGAAGAGCAGCGGCAGGCGCCCCAGGCAAGCGGCGTTGAGCGCTTCCCAGAACTCGCCTTCGCTGGTGGCGCCCTCACCTGAGGTGACCAGGGTAATTTCGTCCGTCCTTGAGCCGCCATAGCGCGACGCTTCGGCGCAGCCCACCGCCTGGTTGTACTGCGTGCCGGTGGGTGAGGAAGAACTCACGATGTTGTACTGGCGGTGGCCCCAATGGGAAGGCATCTGGCGGCCTCCCGAAGCGGGGTCGGCGGCCGCGCCCACGGCCTGTTGCAGCATTTCGTAGGGGGTGACGCCGAGCGCCAGGCAGAGAGCGCGGTCGCGGTAGTACGGAAAAAGCCAGTCGTGCCCCGGCCGCAGGACCATCCCGGCGGCCACCTGGATGGCCTCATGGCCGGCGGCGCTGATCTGGAAGAAGATGCGATTCTGGCGCTTGAGTGTCACCTCGCGGTCGTCGAGGCGCCGGGAGGTGTGCATCAGGCGAAAAGCGCGGACGAGTTGCTCCGCGTCGAGGCCTGCGAAGAGGTCCGAGGCAGAGGCTGGCGCAGAAGTTGACGGAAGCGTAGAGATGAGCGGATCCCCCCTTGACTAGTTTAAATGAGAACGGGGCGTGGGGCCGTGGTGGGGAGTGCCTGAAATGTGGGTTGATTGCAGCTTGTAATGAAGACGGGCTGCTGGCCAGTGATCCAGCCTTGGCTGACACTGAGGACCGTCTTTAGGCGAATAGTGCCTCTGTGACTGCTAGGCTCTCAATTTCCCTCTCAATTGCAATTATCTCAGCCTCGGTCTTTCCGGCGACTTTGAGGATATCCCGATATGCGATAGGGATTGAGCCCCCGTTCGGGTCCTGCCACTCTGGAAGGTCATGGGTAAAGTCAACGAGTTCCCACCTTCCCTTCGCTCCGTGCTCCGCAAAGACGCCGTCGATAACGGCCTCTTCCGCCCTCGACAGTTCATCGTCCCCTGGGGGTTGAATCAAGGTTACCTCGAAGTTTTCTGGAGGGGAGATGTGTTTCCGCCAAAACGTTGGACCACTCGGAGGGTCGTCTTCGGTGACCAAATCAAGGATCTGGCTGACGACTGGCCCCTTTGGCATCGAGACATGCCGACCGGTAGTGATTGTGCGACCATGGCTTATAATGGACTGCCTGTCAGCAAGGTACAGCAGCTTTATGAGCTTCATATAGCTCATTCTTCCGCCGCGTAGCTCCAGCAACCGGGAAGCGGCTTGTGTCGCCTTGACTTCGTTGAAGCGTGGCCGCATTTCCGTTCATTGTACCGCCAAGTCTTAGAGAATTGCAAGGCTTTTGTTTTCTTGCGACTACCTTCCATTCGCCCTCCAGAACTCCCGACAGTATCTCTCGATTTTCTTCGGCGTATAGGGAGAGGCGAGAATTCCATCCTGTATGATTTTCAGTGTGGCATGCGAACAAGGTTGGTGAGCGATAGCCGACCCCGCTGCCACGTCGAGACGGTCAAAGCGGCCAGCAGTACGATAGCGCCCAGGAGTAAGGCGCCAAACAGCGGACCATGTGTAGGCATGGTTCCTCCGGTAACCGCCAGACGCTTCTTCCCGGCCAGGCTCCCTGCGATGGCGAGTGCCGGAATGATGACCAGGAATCGTCCGATGAGCAAGGGTCGACCCGATTTGGGAACTCCTGACGGATCTTCGCCAATTCATATCGTAAGTCCTTTCTTTTGTGCGCCGCACATGACTACAGTAGTCATGTAGCCGCGTGCAGAATCAGCAACTTGCAATTAGAATTGGCGAAGATCCGCCTGATGTCGCCCCGCGATTTCTGCCTGACGGGGAAAATGGGCTGACCCATTCCCCTGCCATGACGTGGCGCAGACACTCTTGTCCGCGGGGTGCCCTCTGGGCCAGAGACTCATCTCGGCGCTCCCCGACGCCCACTGCCGCTCTCGAAGAGGGTCGAGAAGAGACTCTGAGCTCCTGATGTCACCGGCATCCCGGAACTGCCGAGGAATCGGACCGAGCCACCGCTCCGGACTCGAAGAGAGTACTCTCACTCCACGACATCAGGAGGTCAGAGTCTCGACCCAGCAGGCAAGAGTACCAGCACCACGGAAGCGGGGTCAACCCAAATTCCGCGACTTCAGGCGGTCTGGATTTGGGAAAAATCAATTGGAAAAGAAAGGTTTTCATTTGACGGCACTTGTTTGCGAGTGCCCCTGAACGGGCTCAACCGCCCGGTCCGCCTCTCAGCTTCTCCCGCTCCGAGGATTAGCCGGTTAAGCACTCCCCGCGCGATAGTTTACGCTTTGACCACTACTTCGCGAAGGCGGTCCTTGGTGAGGAAGAATTTCACCGAATCGGAACCCGCAAAAAGCTTTTCCAGGCTGCGGTTGTTGAAGAGTTGGACCGGCCGGCGGGTACCGTGCTGCAACACTTGCAGATTCTTCACGTCCAGGATCCGAAAAGCGTAGTGGGGGACGGACTCCAGCTTATCGTCGGCGTGGAAGAATGCCAGCAGATAACCGCCCGGCCGCACGATTTTGTGCAGCCGCTCCACCACGGCCGCAAGCAGCGCCGGCGCCATGTGCTCCAAAACGTCCCAGACCAGAATGCCATCGAAATGGCCTTCCGGGTAATCCAGAGTCTGGCGCAGGAAGTATTCGATACGGCCCGGGTTGGACTGGTCGGCCACTCCATCCGGCCCGACCGCTTCGCTCAGAATCTGCAGAAAATTCTCGGAGTAGAGGCGGTGTCCCAGATCGGTGATGAAGCTCACGTTCTGCTGCGTGGCGCCGCCCAAATCCAGGAGGGTAAGCCCGGACAAGCCGTGGATATGGTGGAAGAATTCTTCCAGACCGCGGCTGGCGCGCGTACTCGATCCGTCCTGAGCAGGGACAGTGCGCGAGGAAGCCGGCTGCCGTCCGGGACCGCTATCGCCCGGCGGATCGCCCCGTGAACCCCACCTGGAGCCAGGAAACCACATGGGTTCACCGCTGGATTATCGCCGGTTCTCCGCCATGGGAGCCGGAGCCGCGGAAGTGGGAGCCGCAGCGGCGGCAGCCGGCTTGGCGGACGCTTTTACGGGCTCGGGTTTGATGATGTCGATGCTGCCTTTGAAATAGGCGCCGTCTTCGATGACGATGCGGGCGGTACGGATGTCGCCCAGCAATTTGGCATCCTTGCGAATCTCCAGGCGCTCGAAGGCTTCCACGTTGCCCTGTATGGTTCCCAGGACCAAGACTTCGCGCGCCTTAATGGAGGCCTGTATGGTGCCATGCGGCCCGATGGTCAACTTGTGTTCGGAAGCTTCCAGCGTGCCTTCCACCGTGCCATCCACGAAGAGATCTTCCTTGCTGAAAATCTGGCCCACCACTTTGACCGATTTTCCGATTGAATTGGCGCTATTGGCTGGCTCGAATCTTGATACGGGCGTGCTGGACACGGATGTTATCTCCTTTTTCACGTCCACCGGATTATGCGTTACCGGAGCGGGCGCGCTGGCCGCGGCGGGCGTAGCGGCTTGCGATACCTGAGGGGTGAAGGGTTTTGGCGGATCCTCGTCTCGGCGCTTATTCCACATGCTGCCGCCCTCCTGCGAATATGAATACGTTATACATGATGCTGCTCTCTAGTCTAAGGGTCGTCCCCGGAAATGGCAATGTCAATATGTTATGGTTTGCGCGCTGAGCCCTTGGCTCGCGTCTCGATGAGGATGGGCGTGCCGCGAAATCCGAACTGCCGGCGGATCCGATTGGCCAGGTGGCGCTCATGCGAGAAGTGCAGCGGGCCGCCGCGATCCACGAAAACGGCGAACGCCGGAGGCCGGATGGAGTGCTGGGTAATGTAAAAAATCTTACGTTCTTCGAATTTCAGGTGCTCCACGAAGCGGTTCAATTCGCCGGTGGAAATGCGCCGGGAGGCCGATTCGTAGCATTCGCGGATCAGTTTGAAAAGCGGCTCCACGCCGGCGCCGGTAAGGGCGGATAGAAATACGATGGGCGCATAGTCCAGGAATTTGAATTCGTCGCGGATATTCTGCTCGAATTCGCCCTTTTTCTGTCCCTTCTGTCCCTTGACTTCGTCCCATTTATTCACGCAAATAATCACCGCACGGCCGCCTTCGTGGGCGTAGCCTGCGATGGTGGTATCGAGCGCCACCACGCCTTCGGTGGCATCCAGCACCAGCAGCACCACGTGCGCCATGCGGATGTGGCGGCGCGCCATCACCACGCTCAGTTTTTCGGCCATATCGCGAGTCTTGCCCTTGCGGCGAATGCCGGCGGTGTCCACGAAGACGTAATCCGCGCCGCCGCGGGTGATCTTCTCGTCTACCGCGTCGCGGGTAGTGCCGGCGATGGGCGAAACGATGGCGCGTTCCTGTCCCGTGAGGGTATTCAGAAGCGTGGATTTCCCCACGTTGGGGCGGCCGATGATGGCCACCTTGATGCCTTCGGGTACGTTTTCGTTGCTGGGAGTGGCCGTCACTTCTCCCGCGGGGAAACCGGCGGTGACGCGGTCCAGGAGCGCATAGACACCGGTGCCGTGCTCGGCCGAGAGGGGAAATACGTCCGCGATTCCCAGGCCGTAGAATTCGTTGGCCAGCCCTTCCCGGTCCACGGTATCCACTTTATTGACCGCCAGGGAGACCGGTTTGCCGAGTTTGATCAGCATACGAGCCAGGTCGCGGTCTGAGCCGGTGATCTCGGCGCGCCCGTCCACCAGGAAGATGATGTGGGCTGCCTTGCGCAGGGCCACCTCGGCCTGGTGGAGAATCTGGGCCGGGATGTACTCCTGATCTTCGACGACGATGCCGCCGGTGTCAATCAGTTCGAAGTGGCGGCCCTCGTGTTCAGCCTGCCCATGGAGGCGGTCGCGGGTGATGCCGGGCTCATCGCCGACAATCGCGCGCCGCTGTCCTGTAATTCGATTGAAGAGTGTGGACTTTCCAACGTTGGGCCGGCCCACAATGACCACTGTGGGAATAGCATTGGACATGTATCTTTAATGATAGCAGGGCGGGAGTTTAGGAAAACAACGTACTCCACGAGCGGTCCAGCGGCAACCAGCGTTGCGTCTGGAACGAGATTGCCGGAATCTCCGGGCGGTCCAAACGGGCAACCTCTGGTGGCTGTCCCGATCCCGCGACCCTGCCGTATGGTCGGCAGTAAGATATGGGCATGGCGACATCCCTTCACGAGATGCGGTTGGCGCTGCGGCGTCTGCGGCACAGTCCCGGATTCACGGCCGCGGCGCTGATCTCTTTCCATGTTCCACGGTTTGTCCAAGCGGCCCACGTGACGCCGGGATTCTTTGCCATGAGAGTGACATCGCGGATAATGTGATATCGTAGGCGATGTGAGATTGGTTTTGGATACCGATGCCGTAGTCGCCGCCATGCGGAGTCCAGCGGGCGCATCCGCCGCCATTCTCCGGGCAGTGCGGCTCCAGCAGGCTACGATGTTGCTGAGCGTGCCTCTCGCCTTGGAGTACGAAGCCGTCTGCCGCAGGTCCGAGCACCGGGTGGCGGCCGGGCTTTCGGAAAAGCAGGTGGAGATCTTCCTCGATGCCATCATCGCCATGGGAGAGCCTGTGCCAACACATTTTCTGTGGCGCCCTCAGTTGCGCGATCCGAACGATGAGATGGTTCTGGAGGCGGCGGTCAACGGCAGGGCCGATGCTGTGGTGACATTCAACGTGCGGGATTATGGAACCGCCCCGTCCCAATTTGGCGTGGAGGTCCTGCTCCCGCGAGAAGCGATAGCGAGGATGAAGCGATGAAAGAGACCCAGACATATCCCTTACGGTTGCCGCGCTCGCTCAAAGAGGCGGTGGAGCGGTTAAGCCGGGAAGACCGGACGAGTATCAATCAGTTCGTTGCCACGGCGGTGGCGGAGAAGGTTTCGGCACTGGAGACGGCGAAATATTTCGCGGATCGGCAGGCGCGGGCGGATTTCAAGGCTTTCGACAAGATCATGAAGCGGAGGGGCGGAAAGACACCCCGGAAAGGTGATGAAATGCCGGCGTAGGCCCAAGAGGAGCGCGGGCTGAGCGGCGAAGATGGGCCTGGCTGGCCACTGCGGATAGCTGGATCGGCGGACGCCTCAAGGGAGCCTCTACTCGCTTTTCCGGAACGCCATCCCGGCGAAACTTACCACGCTGCGGTCGTCGATGTTCCACTGCTCGTAATGGAGTAACTCGCCGCGAGCTTCCGGCGCCGTCTTCAGAAACGTATAGAACGGCGACGACCCGCACCATTTCAAATCGTCGTGGCGCTCCTGCACCAGGTCCCAGAAGCCTGGCGCGTCCATGGCGTTGATGCGCGCGATCCGCTGTTCGTCGCGTCCGGCGACATCCTCCATCACGCCCTGGCCCGCGACAGCCTCGAAATTATCCTGGTACCGCGCGCCCATGTGGGCCATATCGACGCCCAGAATCCAGAACAGGCGGTCGCCCTCGCGGTCGCGCAGTTCCGTCAGGGCGTCGAGGAAACGCTTCACGCCGTCGTTGTCCTCGGGCTTGCCGCCCCGATAGATGCTGTGCGCGTACGATCCGCACAGAATCGGCAGCACCTTCACGTTCGCCCCCATCAGGTGCTGCAGGAAAATCATCTGCAGCTCTACGGTGTGCTCGAAGGAGTGGCAGTAATCCTCCATCGCCACCGAGCTGCCGCCGCGTTCCGCCAGCCAGTCCACCATCCGCGTATCGGTCCGGCTTTCCCCCAGCGGCGTGCGGAAGTTCTTGCGCGTGAGGCCGAATCTCTCCGGCTCGCCGTAATGCGACGTGGCCAGAATCACGAACGTGCGGTCGCGATGCTCGGGCCGCAACATGCGATACGCGGCCTGGTAGGATTGCCACCCGCCCGACGGGCTCACGTGCGGTGCGGCGATGGCGAACAGGCCGTCCACCGGGGCCGCGTCCGGGGCGCCGCCGCCATCCGCCATGTATTCCGCCATCGTCCGGCGCAATTCCTGCGGATCCTCGGGATATGCCGACCCCGCATGCGACGGCTCGCGCACCGGCTTTTCGGCGAACTCGCGCCGCTTCTCCCGCTGCATACGCGCGAAGGTCTCATCCTCCAGAAAGCCGGCCGCCGCCAGAGTCTCCACCAGGTGCCGGGCGATTTCCCCGGTCTCCAGCCGGCCGGTGATGCGCGCCAAGGCGGCCCGCAGGTCCAGATCGCTGTGGCGCCCATCGAAACACTCCAGGCATTCCACCAGCGGCGGCGGAACAATCAGCATGGCATCCGAGAAGCGGTACGGATCGCGGATGAAGAGCCCCGGATCCTCGGGGGACGGGGAGGGCATGAAGTCGAGGGTCATGCGCAGACGGGGCAGTGGTTGGGACAAATCCTATCGTATCGCAGGCTACCGCGCCAGTTGGCGGTACTTGCGCAGCAGCTCGTACATCACCACGCCGCCGGCCGTGGCCACGTTGAGGGAGTGCTTGGTTCCCAACATGGGAATGCGCACGTAGGTGTCGCACAGCGCCGAGATCTCCGGCTGCAGGCCCTCCACTTCATGCCCGAAGGCCACGCAGACGGGGAAACGCGGCGCCCAATCGTACAGGTCCACGGCGTGCATGCTGGTCTCCACGGCGGCGATCTCGTATCCGCGTCCGCGCAGGCTGCGGATTAACTCCACCGGGTCCGAAGTATGCTCCCAGGCGACGGTCTCTTCCGCGCCCAGCGCCGTCTTGGAAATTTCCTTCCTGGGCGGCCGGCCGGTGATCCCGCAGAGGTACAGCTTCTCGATGGCGGCGGCGTCGGCGGTGCGGAAGAAAGCGCCGACGTTATACATGCTGCGGACGTTATCCAGCAGTACGGCCACCGGCAACTGCGTAATGGCCTGGTACAGTGCGCCGGCGCTGGTTACCTGAAACGGAACGCGGTCCATGATGTTAAGCTAAACAATTGGCTGCCATGCTGTCGATTGTTATCCCGATTCACAACGAGGAGCACTCCATTCTCCCGTTGTACGACCGCCTCACGCTGGTGCTCGATCAGCTTCAGCGGCCCTACGAAATCCTGTTTGTGGACGATGCTTCGTCGGACCGGAGTTTCGAACTTCTGGCCAATCTGGTGGAGACGGATGGTCACCTGAAGGTCATCCGGCTGCGGCGCAATTTCGGCCAGACGGCCGCGCTTTCGGCGGGCTTTCACGAAGCTAAGGGCGACATC
>Ga0302319_10016832_pt1 | contig 13437 bp, 10 predicted proteins | sample Bog_T0_2_FD_203319 | JGI IMG/M metagenome (GOLD analysis project Ga0302319, IMG submission 203319) | Peat permafrost microbial communities from Stordalen Mire near Abisko, Sweden - Bog_T0_2 | ecosystem: Environmental > Terrestrial > Soil > Wetlands > Peat | place: Sweden: Abisko, Stordalen Mire...
TGGGGTAACTGTGTGCATGCGAAGAAGTTTCCGTGAGGCGAAGATGCGGCACAGCAATCGTTTATGCGATGGCAGAGATGCGCATATCGGCGGGGTAGCCATGGCTGCATGGGGCTAGAATCAACTTTGACCCCATGAACGAACCTAAGACAGTGAAGACGATGCACAGCGGGAGCCGAGGAAACCATCCCCGGCGGGTAGTGATTGTAGGGGCCGGTCCGGGCGGCCTGGCAGCAGCCATGCTGCTGGCGCGCTCTGGTGTTCGGGTGACTGTGGTGGAGAAGCACGCACGCATGGGCGGCCGCACCGCGACGCTGGAACAGGAGGGCTACAAGTTCGACATTGGCCCGACATTTTTTCTGTATCCACGGGTGCTGCGCGAGATCTTCCGGGATGCGGGCTACGATCTGGACCACGAGGTGCCGATGAAGCGCCTGGATCCGCAGTATCGCCTGGTGTTCGGCGATGGCGGCGGCCGGATTGACGCAACCGCCGACGTGGAGCGGATGGAGCGGCAGATTGCCGCCATCGCTCCGGCCGACGCGGTGCAGTTCAAGAACTTCCTGAGCCGCAACCGGGAGAAGCTCGCCGGGTTTCTGCCGGTGCTGGAGGCACCGTTTGAGAGCTGGCGGGATCTGATGAAGCCGGAGATTCTGAAGCTGCTGCCGATGATGAAGCCGTGGCTGAGCCTGGACGGCGACCTGCGCACGCACTTCAAGGATGAGCGCATCCGGCTGGGGTTCAGCTTCCAGTCCAAGTACCTGGGCATGAGTCCGTTCCGCTGTCCTTCCCTGTTTTCGATTCTGTCCTTTCTGGAGTATGAGCACGGCGTGTTTCATCCGATTGGCGGCTGCGGCGCGGTGACGGCGGCGATGGCGCGGATCTGCGAGGAGATGGGCGTGGAGCTGCTGCTGGACGAGCCGGTGGAAGAGGTGCTGATTGACCGCGGCCACGCCGTGGGAGTGCGCACGGCGAAGCGCAGGCTACAGGCGGACTCGGTCGTGGTGAATGCGGATTTTGCTGATGCGATGCGCCGGCTGGTGCCGGGCCGCCACCGCAAGAAGTGGAGCGACAAACGCATTGCGGGCAAGCGGTTTTCGTGCTCGACGTTCATGATGTATCTGGGCATCGAGGGGCGCTATGACGACGTGGCGCACCACACGATCTACCTGGCAGAGAACTACCGGCAGAACCTGCGCGACATTGAGGACCTGCACCGGCTGTCGGAGAACCCATCCTTTTATGTGCAGAATGCGTCTGTGACGGACTCAACGCTGGCGCCGGCGGGAGATTCGACTCTGTATGTTCTGGTGCCGGTGACGCATGAGACGGGCCTGATTGACTGGGAGCAGGAGACAGCGAAGTTTCGCGGGCTGGCGCTGCGGCAACTGGAGCGCATCGGCATCCGCGATGTGGAGCGTAGAATTCGTACGGAGAAGGTCCTGACGCCGCGCGGGTGGAGCGAGGAGTTCGGGCTCTTCCAGGGAGCGACGTTTTCCATGGCACACTCGCTGAGCCAGATGCTGCACCGGAGACCGCATAACCGCTTTGAGGACGTGCAGGGAATGTACCTGGTCGGCGGCGGGACGCACCCCGGCTCGGGGCTTCCGGTGATCTTTCAATCAGCGCGCATCAGCTCCCGGCTGCTGCTGGAGGACCTGGGAGTGGAACCGCAATGGGCCGGCGCGGAAGATTTTTCAGTGGAGAACGACAGCTTGCAGGTGGCTTCGTGAGAGCGCAGCTGGAAGAGTTGGAGATGCCGGCCGCAGCCGCGGAGCCGCGGCGGCTGTTGTGTGGGCGATTTTGCGGGGTGGGCGCAGCGCGTGTCGACCTGCGCTGGGCGGCGATGCCGATCCGGGGGCGGTTGCGGGTGCTGCGCACTGCAAGACACCGGATGGCAGAGTATACGGAGGAGTTTGCCGCTGCCATCTCGCCAGCGCTGGCCAGAACCAACGCCGACACACTGCTTACCGAGCTGCTGCCGCTGCTGGGTGCATGCAAGTTCCTGGAGCGCGATGCGGAGCGGCTGCTGCGGCCGCGCAAGCTGGGGCTGAGGGGTCGTCCGCTATGGCTGGGAGGCATACGCGCCGAGGTGCATCATGAGCCGCTGGGGCATGTGCTGGTGATTGGGCCGGCAAATTTTCCTCTGTTCGTGCCTGGAGTCCAGGCTCTACAGGCGCTGGCCGCCGGCAACACCGTGACCTGGAAGCCGGGCACGGGTGGTGCTGCGGTTGCGCAACTGGTGGCGCGAGCGCTGCGGGAGGCAGGTCTGCCCGAAGGCGTACTGACGGTGACGGACGAGAGTGTGGCCGCCGCGCGGCAGGCATTGGCGGAGGGCGCGGACAAGGTTGTCTTCACTGGATCATCGGTGAGCGGGCGCGCGGTCCAGGCAGGACTTGCAGAGACTGCAACGCCTGCGGTGATGGAGCTCTCCGGAGCGGATGCGTTGGTAGTGACTCCCGGAGCACCGCTGGAACGCGTTGCTAAGGCCGTGGCGTTCGGGCTGCGGCTGAACGGAGGCGCTGTGTGTATGTCTCCGCGGCGGCTGTTTGCCACCCCGGCGACGATGGCGACGCTGCGACCACTGCTGGATGCGGAGTTGGCGAAGGTGCCGCCGGTGGTGCTGGATGCGCGAATGGCAGACCGGTTACGCACGCTGGTGGACGATGCGGTGAGCGAAGGTGCAGTGGTGCGCGGTACGGTGCAAGGCCACGCGCAACGGCCCCTCGTGGTGGATGCAGCGCGCGCGGCGATGGCGATTGCATGCAGCGACATCTTTGCTCCGGTGATCTCGCTGATTGAGACGGAGTCATTGCTGCACCTGACGGAGTTGTATGCGCAGTGCCCGTATGGGTTGACCGTGGCGATCTTCTGCGCTCCGCAGGAGGAGAAGAGGGCGCGGGCGCTGGCGCGCGAATTGCGAGCCGGGACGGTGCTGATCAACGACCTGATTGCGCCGACCGTGGACCCACGCGTTCCTTTTGGCGGGCGCGGTGCCAGCGGCTATGGCGTGACGCGCGGCGCCGAGGGACTGTTGGAGATGACTGCGGTGAAGACTCTGCTGGTGCGCCGCGGCGGAGTGATGCTGCACCTGGATGCTACGACCGACGCCGATACGCCGATGTTTGCGGGCTTCATTGCAGCGATGCACGGCAAGGGGTGGGCGCGGCGCTGGAGTGGTTTGCGGCAGGCAATGAAGGTGGCGCGGCAGAGGAAGTAGCGGCGGAGACGAATAACAGGGGTTTCTCCACTGCACACGACGATAACAGTCATGCTCCGGACGAGATGACAGTTCCGTATAAGAGACTTTGAGGAGAACAGATGCGCGTTGGTGTGATTGGATCAGGACTGGCGGGACTGGCAGCGGCATGTACGCTGGCAGCACGCGGGTACGAGGTGGAGGTCTTTGAGAAGAATGCATGGCTGGGCGGCAAGGCGGCGCAACTGCGGGAGCAGGGGTTCCGTTTCGACATGGGGCCGACCATCCTGATACAGCCGTCGGTTCTGCGCAAGATCTTTGCCGAGGCCGGGCGGAGCCTGGATGACTACGTAACGATGGTGCGGCTTGATCCACAGTGGCGTTGCTTCTTCGACGACGGGGCGACCATCGACCTGCTGGACGATGAGAGAGCGATGGCCGCGGACCTGGAGACGCGCTTCCCTGGCATGGGCCCGAAGTACAAGCAGCTGATGGCGTTGAGTGAGGAGCTGCACGGCATCAGCGACCGCTTCTTCTTCTGGAAGTCGGTGGGCTCGATGCTGGACACGTTTGATATTGGCGGCGCGTTCGACATCAAGGTGCTGCGTGACGTGCTGAAGATGCGACTGGGCAAGACGGTCGCGGGCACCATCCGTGAGTTCATTGCGGAGCCCAACACGGCGCAGATGCTGGACCATATGGTGCAGTACGTGGGCTCCAGCCCGGATGCTTCGCCGGCGATCCTGACAGCGATCGGCCACATGCAGATGCAAGAGGGTATCTGGTATCCGATGGGCGGAACACGCGCCGTGCCGGAGGCGATGGTGAAGCTGGCCACCGAGCTGGGCGTGCGCTTCCATACGAGTACCGACGTGGCGAAGATTCTGACGGCGGGCGGAACAAAGGGCGGAAGCAAGGACGGAGCCGTGACCGGCTTGATCACGACGATGGGCGAGACCTACAAGTTCGACGCGATTGTAAGTAATGAGGACGCCGTGCGCACGCACCGCGAACTGCTGGCCAACACAGCGGCGTCACGGGAGTTCGAGCACAAGCGCAGCTATGAGCCGGCATGCTCCGGCGTGGTGCTGTATCTGGGGTTGAAGAAGCGCTACGAGCATCTGGCGCACCACGACTTTGTGTTCTCCCGCGATCCGCACGAGGAGTTTCATGCGATTTACGATCTCGGCGAGCCTGCGCCCGACCCGACCTGCTACCTGGCCTGCACGGCGGCGACCGATGCGGAGAGCGCTCCGGCCGGTGGCGAGGCGATGTATGTGCTGGTACACACGCCGTATCTGCGGCCGCATCACGACTGGAAGAAGATGTTCCCAGCCTACCGGCAGGTCATCCTCGACAAGCTGAAACGCACGGCGGGGTGCGAAGACATTGAGGAGCGCATCGTGTTTGAAAAAGCGCTCACGCCGCAGGATATCCACGACCGTTACCGCGTGCTGAATGGGGCGATCTACGGCATTTCGTCGCATGGGCGTTACCTGGGTGCCTTCAAGCCCGCGAACCGAAGCAGTGCGGTTCCGGGACTGTATCTGGCCGGCGGAGCGGCGCATCCTGGTCCGGGTATGCCGATGGTCATGATGTCGGGATGGATAGCGGCGGACTCGCTGGATGCGGACGCAAAGCACATGGCGGCGGCTTAGGTGCCACAATGGGCTATGCCCCATGATGCGAAGGCCCGAGACGTGCCGAGGATCTCCGCGGGGACTCTGCGATTTTTCCGCTTTATTGTGCGCGGATACTTCCGCCGCCACTTTCGTGCAGTGCTGGTGCAGCAGCAGGAGCGGCTGGCCCAGGCCAGCGGGCCTCTGGTGGTGTACGCGAACCACTCGTCGTGGTGGGACCCGATGGTGTGCGTGCTGATGGCAGGCGTTCTGCTGCCGGAGCGGCGACACTATGCGCCGATGGATGCAGCGGCATTGGCACGGTACCCGATACTGCGGAAGATCGGAATCTTTCCCGTGGAGATGGCGACAGCACGAGGCGCGGCGCAGTTCCTGCGTACATCGCAGGTGATTCTGGAGGGCGGAGGCGTGGTGTGGATTACTCCGCAGGGACGCTTCGCTGATGTGCGTGAGCCGTTGACATTGAAGCCAGGGCTGGGTGCGCTGGCTGCACGCGTGCCCGGGGTGACGCTGCTGCCGCTGGCGATTGAGTACACCTTCTGGGATGAGCGGCTGCCGGAGACGCTGCTGCGTTGTGGCGAGCTGCTGCGGATTGCAACGGGAACGAGCGCTGACGCGGCGACGCAGGATTTGTGGCTAGCACTGGCCACGACGATGCAGGAGTTGAAGGCCGCGTCGATGGCGCGGGATGCGAGTGCGTTTCGAGTGCTGTTGAGCGGCAGGCGCGGAACGGGCGGCTTCTACGCGCTAGGTCGAAGACTGCGCGCGATCTTTACCGGTAAACGCCGGCGCGTGGACCACACGGAGCGCGGCGAGTCGGACGGGCTGGGAGATTAGTCAGCGATGCTGCTAACTGCAATTGTGTGCACCATCTTGGTGAGCCTGGGCTGCGCGGCGGTTCCCGCGGTGCTGTTTGTCTTGAACCTGCAGCGATATCGCGCGCCGGTGGGTGAAGCGCATGGAGCGCGGGTAGCGGTGCTGATTCCGGCGCGCAATGAAGAGGCCAACATTGGCGCTTGCCTGGAGTGTGCACTGGCGAGCCGGAATGTGCGTCTGGAGGTACTGGTGCTCGACGACGGCTCGACAGACAGGACGGCGGAGATTGTGAGCGAGGTGGCTACGCGGGACGAGCGGGTGCAGCTGCTGCAAGCGCCACGGCTGCCTGCGGGTTGGAATGGGAAGCAACATGCCTGCTGGATTCTCGCGCAGGCGAGCCAATCGGAGACGATGCTGTTCCTCGATGCCGATGTGCGAGTGCAACCGGGTGCGATTGAGCGGTGCGTTGCCGAGCAGCAGGCGCAGCGTCTGCCGCTGCTGTCGGGGTTCCCTCGACAGATTACGGCGGGATGGATGGAGAAGCTGCTGCTGCCGCTTATCCACTTTGTGCTGCTGAGTTTTTTGCCAATGGGGCGGATGCGGCTGTCGACGAGTGCGGCATATGCGGCGGGGTGCGGGCAGTTCTTTGTTGCCGAGCGAGAGGCGTACTTTGCGAGCGGCGGACACGAGGCGATTCGCGAGACTCGGCACGATGGACTGCGGCTGCCGCAACTGTTTCGCGGACATGGCTATCGGACGGACATCTTCGACCTGACGGAGCTGGCAGAGGTGCGGATGTACGACTCGGCACACGCGGTCTGGAGCGGACTGGCGAAGAATGCGACTGAAGGCATTGCGACGCCGGCGCGGATTGTGCCCTTCACCGTGCTGCTGATGCTGGGACAGATTCTACCGGCCGGCGCGGCGGCTGCATGGCTCGCAGTGTGCGTGAGCGTGGTGATCGTGGGAGCAACGTTCGACCGGCCGGTTCTGGCGGCGCTGGTGAGTGCGGCAATTGTGCTGGCGTTGGTAGCGAGCTACCTGCCGCGGCTGCTGGCGGTGCGCAGGTTTCGGCAGCCGTTGATCTCGGCGCTGCTGCATCCGCTGGGCGTTGCGTTGCTGTTGATGGTGCAGTGGTATGCGGTGGCGCGGCAGGTGCTCGGCAGACCAGTGGCGTGGCGGGCGCGCACCTACTCCAGCGAGAGCGGCGAAGAGGTGAGCTAGAGCTTCCTTTGGGCTGCTACTTCTTTCTTGCTTCGCGCTGACGGCGGCGCTGTTCCTCGTGGCGGCGCTCGGCCTGCTCAAAAAGTGAAGACAGGACGCCGGCGAGGGTGACCACCAGCGCCACGCAGAGCAGCGCGATGCTGGTCATGCGCCACAGCGAGGCGTCTCCCGGCGAACCTGGCTGCTGAGCGATGTTAGTGAATGACAACACGATGGAGACCAGCGCCAGAGCGCCCATCGTACCCGCCAGAATGTACAAGTTCCGTCCCATACGCCTGGACTAAGAATAGCGCAGACGATTGCGGAGACAGGCCCGCTTTACTTGATGTCTTGCAGCAGTTGCGCTTCGAACTGGACCGCATGAACGTAGTTCGCGGTCGTCATTCGCTCGTTGAAGCCATGCACCATTCCCATCATGGAAAGGCTGCCCTCGATGGGAGAGAAGCGGTACACGTTCGGGCTGATCGCGTAGTAGTACTGCGAGTCGGTCGCCGCCTGCACCATGTAGGGGGTGACCACGACACCGGGAAAGAACTCGCGGATTGTTCCGACGAGGGTGGTAAAGCCAGGTGTATCGGTCGGCGAGACGGGGCTGGGATTGTGCGACCACTCCGGGTTCGAGTTCTCGACTTGGATGCCCGGATCGTCGACCTCTTTGCGCACATGGGCCAGCACGGAGTCGATGGTATCTCCCGGCAGGATGCGGAAGTTCACGGTGGCATGGGCGTTGGTGGGCAGAACGTTGGCCTTGATGCCGCCATTGAAGATGTCGACTGCGGTCGTGGTGTGGTAACCGCTGGCCATGGCGGGGTCCTTGAGGCCAGCGTCGATAACGAGCGGCTTGGTCAGCCAGAGATTGGCCAGGACAAGCCGCTTGCTAAACGTCATATACGGCGCAAGCGCGGTCACCTGCGCCTGCACCGGCGCGGGCAATGATCCTGGAAACGGATGCTTCTCCAGTTTGGTGATTCCTGCCGCCAGCTCGCCAATGGCCGTATGCGCCGGCGGCTCGGACGAGTGGCCGCCGAGAGCCGTCGTGCTGAGCGCCACATCGACGTAGCCCTTTTCCGAGATGCCGATCAAGGCGACCGGCTGGCTCATGCCGGAGATGAGGCCGTGAATTACAGCCCCACCCTCATCCACCACGAACTCCGCATGCACGCCGCGCGATTGCAGCAGCTTTACGATGTTCGAAGCGCCCTGGTGGCCACCGTTCTCTTCATCATCGCCAAACGCCAGGATCACGGTGCGGGCGGGCGTGAAGCCCTGGGCCAGGAGTGTCTCCGCAGCCTCCAGCAGCGACAGCACGGCGGATTTGTCGTCGAGGGTGCCACGTCCCCAGACTGAGCCGTCGGCGATATCACCCGAGTACGGCGGATGTTGCCAGCGGCTCAGGGTTGTGGGGTCAGCAGGCACCACATCCATGTGACCCATCAGGATGACCGGATCGGCCGTTGGGTCCTTGCCCTTCCATGTGAAGATCATTGCGCCGGTGGGCAGCACCTCACGCGCGAGCGTGGCGTGTACGCGCGGGAAGCTCTTTTCGAACAGGTCGCGCAGTTTGCCGATCTGCTCCTGGTTGATGGTGAGGTCTTCGCGCGACTCCGTGGGTATCTGGACGGCAGCGGCGAAGCGCTGGATGGCGCCTGCCTCGTCGACGGAGATGGGCTGCGCTGGAGTGACCGCGACTGCCGGCTCCGGCTTGAGGCACACAGCGCGGAAGACCATGACGGCCAGAAGCACTACGACGGCGAAGAACACAAATGCGAAGAAACGCTTCAAAGGACACTCTCCTGACGATCAGCGCTGCCATTATTTGGGCCAAGGAATGAGTCTGGTTGTACATGAAAGCGCGAGTTGCAACAAGAAGCGGGTGCAGTCAGCGTGGGGGACTTGGGGCAGAGACTTTGCTGGGCTAGCCAAGATGCCGAGCAATGTTGGTGAGCGACAGCACGATGGAAACCAGCGACAACGCTCCAATCGTGATGGCCAGGATGCAGAGGTTGCCGCCCATACTCCCAGACAAAGATACGCAAGGCGGATTTGCTGTTAGAAAGAGGACGTACGGAGGGTGCAGGAGAGGAGTTCCCAGACAGCTGGTTGTTGGCCTTTGATTTTCTTGAGCAGGGCGAGGGGGACAGGCTTTGTGGTCAGCTGGGACTCGAGGCCAACGGCGGTGCCCTGGGTAATAAGGATGACGTTCCGGTCGCGGGGTGCGCCTGCGCAGAGATTGCTGGCTAGGATGATGGGCTCGCCGACGACGGTGAGAGACTGGAACTGCGGATGTCCCATGATGGCTTCGCGAACGGGGCCGGACGCGACACCGATGCGCGTAAAGAGAGAGCTGACGGGCATGCCGGCGCGGAGCCAGGACTCCTTTTGCGTTTCGAAGACTTCGCGCATGGCGACCGCCGCACGGAGAGCCTGCATGCGCGAGTCGCGAATCTCGCGGGGAACATTGAAGCGGAGCATGGCACCATCGCCGAGGAACTTATCCACCGTGCCGCCATGCTGCATGACAACGTCACAGGCCTTTTCAAGGTAAGCGTTCATGAGGCTGATGGCAGAAGAAAAATTCATCGTGTCGATGAGGAGGGAGGATGCGGTGAGGTCGCAAAAGAGGATGGTACCGTCTCGGGTCTGCTCGGCGGGAGCGAAGCCCAGGAGTTCGAAGTTTTGCGAGTCCGCGAGAAACTGGGCAACACGGACGGCGAGCGATTCCGCGAAACGCTGAGCGATCTGGAGATCCTGGCTAGTGAAGGGGCCGCCTTCCTTGTTGAGGAATTGCAGGACTCCGATAGCTTTGCCGACCCCCATGATGGGAACGCAGAGCATATCCATCGTAGTGTAGGCGGAGATGAGGTCGACACCCTTGAAAAATTCCCTGTCGCTGCGGACGTCCGCGGCCAGATAGGGCTTCGAGGAAAGGAAGACATAGGCTGCGATTCCTTTGTTCAGCGGGACCGTCGTCCGGCGAAGCTGGTGGGCGACCGGGCCAAGGGCCGCGAGAAAAACCAGCTCTTTCGCTTCCTTTCCGGGGAGGGGTACGAGTATGGAACTAGCTCTGGCTTGGAGAGCTTTGGTTGCGAGTTCGATTTGAGTATCGATTTCGGATTTGAGCAGGAGTGCCGCGGTGCCGGACATCTTGACCGTGCCGATGACTTCAACCATTTCGCCGTAGCGCGTGTTCAGGTCGGTGTACCGGTCTTGGAGCCGCTGCAGGTCGCCTTCGAGCTGCTCTTTCTTGCTAAAGTACCGAATGGCGGCGATTGCCGAGGCGGCGAGGCCTGCGACGCCAGTTGCGATGGCGATGATTTCCTTGGGGTCGATTGGCATCGTGCCAGAATTTTACACCGGGTTTATAGAAGCACCAGCAACAAACAAAGGCAAAAGCAGATTCCCTTAGGGAATGACAAACAAGAAAAAACAGCAAAGGCCAATGCTTGGTCTCTGCACCCGCTCTCCGCCCGGCTGCAGATGCGCAGCCCCCGGTCGAGATGGCAAGCTCTTGTACTTGGTCTTAGGTGTTGAAGAACTTCTCGACTTCGGTGATGTCGTCCGTGCGACGGTAAGGTGGAAGCGAGTCGAGGAAGGTTGCGCCGTAGCGGGTGGTGCGGATGCGGGGGTCAAGCAGCATCAGCACGCCGCGGTCAGAGAGTGAGCGGATGAGGCGGCCGAAGCCCTGCTTGAGCGCGAGGACGGCCTGCGGAACTTGCAGATCGTTGAAGGCGTTTCCGCCGGCGGCGGCGATGGCGTCCGTGCGGGCCTTCATGATGGGGTCGGTGGGGACGGCGAAGGGCAGCTTGTCAATGATGACGCAGCTCAGTTGCTCCCCCTGCACGTCGATGCCCTGCCAGAAGGAGCTGGTGCCGAAGAGCACCGCGTTGGGTGTTTCGCGGAACTGCTGCAGCAGGACGTGGCGCGGAGCGCTGCCCTGGAGCAGCAGAGGGTAGGGCAGTTGCGAGAGAAGGCGGTCATGCAGCTCGCGCATCTGCGCGTGCGAGGTGAAGAGGCAGAAGGCGCGGCCGCGGGTGATCTCCAGCACGCGGCGGATCTTCTCCGCAGCCTGCGGGACGAAGTCGGGATCGCGCGGCGCAGGCATGGAGCGCGGCAGGTAGAGCAGCGCCTGCGTGGCGTAGTCAAAGTGGCTTGGCACGACCAGCTCCTTGGGGAACGGAACGCCGAGGCGCTTCTTCAGGTGGTCGAAGCCGGGTTTGCCTTCGGAATCGGCGACGGTGAGCGTAGCCGAGGTGAGGATGACACTTGCGTAGTTGGCGAAGAGCGTTTCGGCCATGAGGGTGGAGACATCGATCGGCGTGGCCTGGAGGTGGGTGGAGAAGGCGTGGGGCTGAGATTGTCCTGACCCCACCCTTTCCGATAGTCCCGGAAAGGGTGGGCCACCCGATTCTCGTGCGCTGCGGGCGGCGTTGCGGAGGCCGCTGGTGGCGCGGCGCTCAATCCAGAAGACGGTGTTAGGGTCGGCGGATTCGAGCAGGAACTTGAGGTGGTTGCGGATGTCCGTGGCGCGCTTGCGGAGGCCGGTAGCCTCATCGACGCCGCGCAGGTGGTCGAGTTCGGCTTCCAGACGGATGAGAGCATTGGTGGCCCCGATGTAGCCATCGCCGCTGGCTTCCAGGAAGTCGGGGCGGTCGGTGAACTCCAGGCGCCCAAGGTGCGATTGGCCTGAAGGCAGCGAGCCGAAGAAGAGGCGCGAGCGCTCGCGGAGGCTGTGGGTGGCGCTCTCGATGGCCGGCGAGCTGGCCTGTTTGGCGCGCAGCAGCGATTCGGTATCACGGGCTAGCTCGTCAAAGCGCGCGTTCGAGAGTGCGATGCCGAAGTACTGCGAAGCAACATCTTCGAGCTCGTGGGCCTCGTCGAAGATGACCGCGGCGGCTTCTGGCAGGATGCCTGCGTCTGGTGCGCCGGCGGCCTGCTGCTTGATGGCGAGGTCGGCGAAGAAGAGATGGTGGTTGACGATGACGATGTCCGACTCAAGGGCCTTCCGACGCATGCTCGTGATGAAGCAGCCCTCATAGTTGGGGCAGCTCTGGCCGAGACAGACCTCGCTGCGGGCGTCGAGTTTATGGAAGAGCGCGGAGCTCTCGGGCAGGTCAGCGATCTCGGCGCGGTCGCCTGTCTCGGTGGTGCTCTCCCACTGCAGGATGCTCTGGAACTGCGCGATCTCATCCAGGCCGTGGAGCAGCGGGTTGTCACGCAGCGCGTAGAGCTTCTGCTTGCAGACGTAGTTGGCGCGGCCCTTCATGTAACAGACGCGCAGCGGGCCGAGGAGCGACTCGAGGAAGGGGATGTCCTTGAAGTAGAGCTGTTCCTGGAGGTTCTTGGTGCCGGTGGAGATGATGATGCGCTGCTTGTGCTCGCGGGCGCGGCGCAGCGCGGGCAGCAGGTAGGCCAGCGTCTTGCCGGTGCCGGTGCCAGCCTCGACGATGAGGTGGCGCTTGTCCGCAAAGCACTGCTCGATGGTCTTCGCCATCAGGTACTGGCCCGGCCGGTGCTCAAAGGCCAGCGAGGAGTTGGCCAGCAGGCCTCCAGGGTGGAAGAAGTCATGCAGCGAGGGCAGTTTCTGCTCGGCTCCTTCGCTTGTGCGAGCTTCGAATTGGCTGGCCATCGGCATCTGACTAGATTGATGATAGCCGCCGTTTGTTCGCCGTGCCGGTGCAAGAGCAAAGACGAACGCAAAGAACGCAACGGAAAGACGCAATGGTCGCAATGGTTCACATGGGTGCTGCCGCAAGTTCCTATAATGGAGAGTGATGCGCCACGGCGCGGGAGATTGCGATCATGGCACCCAGACAGAAAGATAAGAAGCGATTAGGCAAGAAGCACCGGCAGGCGAGCACGCGGCCCAAACTGGGCAGGAGCGCGCCGCGGGCGACAGCGACGACCGGAGCAGTTTCGCCCAAGAAGCGCAAAGAGCTGGCCGCGAAGAAGGTTGCGGCGAACAAGGCTGCCAAGACGCCGACCAAGAGCCCAGAGCGCGAACGGCATGTGGTGCTGCGCGACCGTGGGGATGCGGGCGGGCGTGGTCATGCGAGCGATGAAGCTGCGGGTCTCTCCACTCCGTCGCTGCGCTCCTCGGGTCGAGATGACACATCGGAGGCGAAGGCCGAAGAGCGCGCGTGGCGCGAGGCGGAGGCGCTGGCGGAGCGGCTGACGCTGGCCAGCGGCCGGCAACCCCGCGAGAGCGAGCATGAGGCGTTTCTGCATCTGCCGCTCGTGGCGATCTGCGGGCGGCCGAACGTCGGCAAGAGCACGCTCTTCAACAAGCTGACGCAGACGCGGCGTTCCATCGTCGGCGATGAGCCGGGCATCACGCGCGACCGCATCTACGGCGAGGCCGAGTGGGGCGGGCGCGATGTGCGCCTCGTCGATACCGGCGGCGTTGTGCCGGACGACGAGGCGCTGATTCCGGCGGAGATCTTCCGCCAGGCGAAGGTCGGGCTGGAGGAAGCCGACGCGATCATCATGGTGGTTGATGGCCGGACAGAACTTGCTGCGCCTGATGTGGAGTTGGCGCGGCTGTTGCAACGCGGCGGCAAG
>Ga0302319_10016833_pt1 | contig 13437 bp, 11 predicted proteins | sample Bog_T0_2_FD_203319 | JGI IMG/M metagenome (GOLD analysis project Ga0302319, IMG submission 203319) | Peat permafrost microbial communities from Stordalen Mire near Abisko, Sweden - Bog_T0_2 | ecosystem: Environmental > Terrestrial > Soil > Wetlands > Peat | place: Sweden: Abisko, Stordalen Mire...
TCGCCGGCCTGAGCAGCGGCGCGATCACTTCGAAGAAGATCCGCGTCTCGGGAACGCCGTCGCAGCGCGCGGCGTCGCGCAGGTCCATGGGAATCTGCTGAATGAACTCGCTCAGGATGAAGATCGCCATCGGCAAGCCCTGCGCGATATAGACGAGGATCAGCGCCGTCAACGTGTCGTTGAGGCCGAGCGTCCGCATCATGTTGAGGATCGCCACCGAACCGAGACGGATCGGCACCATGATGCCGATCGACAGGAACAGCGCCAGGGCGGTGGAGCCGCGGAAGCGGTATTCGCTCAACGCCCAGGCCGCCATCGCGCCGAACAGCAGCACGAGCCCCATGCTCACGATGGTCACGATCAGCGAATTCTCGAAGTAGACGAAGATGTGGGACGCCCGAAACACCTTCGCATAGCCGATCAGCGAGAACGTCGAGCTGTCGGGCGGCGACAGCGGCGAACCGAAAATGGCGTTGCGCGACTTGAACGAATTCATCACGACGAGGAGGATCGGGCCGAGCGCCAGCGCGCTGTACGCGATGAGCAAGGCGTGGACCGCAAGAGAGCGCGCGCGTTGTTCGAAAAACACGGCCGGATATCCTCAGAATGTGTAACGACGCATGCGGCGTTGGACCACGAACAGATAGAGGCAGACGCCCACCAGGATGATGAAGAACATCACGGTGGCGACGGCCGCGCCCATGGTTGGATTTCCGAGCTGAAGCTGGTTGCCGAAGAACGTGCGGTAAAAGAACGTGCCGAGGATGTCGGTGGCGAAATTCGGGCCGGCGAGCGCGCCCTTGACCGAGTAGATGAGATCGAAGGCGTTGAAGTTGCCGACGAACGTCAGCACCGACACCAGGCCGATGGTCGGCAGCACCAGCGGCAGCTTGATATGGAGGAAGATGCGGAGCTGGCCGAGCCCGTCGACGCGCGCGGCGTCGACGAGCTCGTCGGGAATGTTGAGCAGCGCGGCGTAGATCAGCATCATCGGGATGCCGACGAACTGCCACACCGACATCAGCGCCAGCGTGGCCAGGGCCGTCGACTCCAGACCGAGCCAGGGGGCGAACCAAGACCCGAGCCCCACCGCCGTCAGCGCGCCTCTGGCGACGCCCCACAGCGGCGAAAGAATCAGGTTCCACGAGAAACCGACAATCACCACCGACAGCATGGTCGGCAGAAAGAAGACCGTCCGGTAGAAGCCCTTCAGCTTCAATCCCGGTAGGCTGAGGAGACCCGCCAGCGCGATGCCGATCGGATTCTGCACCGCCATGTGGATGGCGAAGAAGATCAAGTTGTTCTTGAGCGCGTTCCAGAACGGCTGGGACCACAGAGCGTCGGTCAGCAGGGTCGTGAAGTTGGCGAGGCCGACAAAATGAACGCCGCCGCCGCTCTCGCCGGTGAAGGTCGAAAGCTGCATCGTCGCCAGCAGCGGATAGATGGAAAACGCGGTGTAGACGACCACGGTCGGCCCGAGAAACAGGGCGAGAAGGCCAAACAGTTTGACCTTCGGCATCTGGGCGACGACTTGGGGGACGGGTTCGGCCATGGCCGGAACTTTGGGCAAGAGGCGAAGATGCAGCGTAACGACCCATCCCTCTCTCCCGCAAGCGGGAGAGAGGGGGATCGCGTCAAGCGCTAGAAGCGGCCAAGCGCGCCCTGGCGCCCGCAGACGCTCGCGTCACTTGGCGGGCTTGTACCACTTGTCGAGGCCATCCTGCAGCTGCTTGCCGGCGGCTTCAGGGGTCAGCTTGCCATTGATGACCTGCGCCGACACGTTCCAAAGCTCATTCTCGAGATTCGGCGTGCCGCGCGACAGGATCTGGTATGAGTCGCGGATCGTCGACTTGCAGTCCTTGCGCCAGCCGACCATCGTCGCGGCGAGGTCGTCGTCGACCTTCACCGGCGTGGTGTTGAGCGAGAAGAACCCGGGCAGCGCGTTGGAATAGAGCGCGGCGAATTCCGGGGTCGTCAGCCATTCAAGGAATTTCTTGGCGTCATCCTTGTTCTTCGACGCCGAATTCACGCCCATGGCGATGTCGGTGTGGTCGGAGATGTAGCAATCGCTGTCGCCGGCCGGCAGCGGCGGCGGGAAGGCGCCCATCGGGAACTTGGCCTGGGCGCGGAACGTCGAGATGTCCCACGAGCCGGCCGGATAGATCGCCGCCTTGCCGAGCGAGAACAGGTTCTGGCTGTCGGGATAGGTTTGCGCCTGGAAGCCGTCGCCCATGTAAGGCGCCCAGGAGGCGAGTTCCTTGAACACCGCTATATATTGCGGGTCAGTGAACTTGTCCTTGCCGGCGATCAGGTTCAGGCGGCCGGTCTCGCCTTTCCAGTAGTCGGGACCGATGTTCTGGAACCCCATGGTCGCGGCTTCCCACTGGTCGGCGGTGCCGAGGTCGATCGGCGTGTAGGTCCCGTCCTTCTTCAGTTTCTCCAGGATATCGTGGAACTCCGCCATCGTCTTGGGCGGGGTCGCGCCGATCTTCTTGAAGGCGTCCTCGTTGTAGATGAAGCCGTGGATGACCGAGGCCATCGGCACGCAGAACGTCGTCTTGCCGTCGTCGGTCTGCCAGGCGGCCTTGGCGACGCTCGAGAAACTATCCATCCCCTTGAGATCGTTCAGGCTGTCAAGCTGGTGCTTGTTGAAAAGATCGAGCGAGGCGTCGAACGGACGACAGGCGATGATGTCGCCGGCGGTGCCGCCTGCGAGGCGGGCGTTGAGCGCGGCGTTGTATTCTTTCGGCGCTGACGGCGCGAACTCGACCTTGATGTCGGGATAGGTTTTGTTGAAGGCGGGAATGATCTTCGAGTTCCAGATGTCGGCGTCGTCGTTGCGCCAGCTCTCGATTTTCAAAGATCCCGCTTGCGCGGCGACGAGGCCCGTGACGAGCGCCGCCACCGCGATGGCCGCGCGGGAAACTGTCTTCCGTGTCCAGTTCATCGCTTCTCTCCTCTTTTCCTGGGCGGGCGGCGCGGTTCATCCGCGGCGCTTCGCCCGAGCTCCCTACACAGAGTATCCAACGCCTCGACCAGACGGCCGCGCGAACGGGCGAGACGATCGACGGCGTCGCCGCGGTCGCGCGCGCCCGACGACAGAAGCGCCGCCTGCTTCACCTCGCCGCCGGCCGCCGCCAGCGCGGCCTCGGCCTTGTTCTCGGCGACGCCTGAAATCGCCATCACGATTGCCAATGCGCGGCGATGCAGCTTGTCGTTGTCGGCTCGCAGATTGACCATCAGGCCGGCGTGTATGTGTCCGAGCGCGAGGCCGACGAGGGTTGACAGCATCCCCAACGCACACTTTTGCGCGACGCCCGCGGCAAGTCGTGTCGATCCCTGCAGCGCCTCGTCGCCGGTGTCGAGCAGAAGCGGAATGTCGGCCTGCGTCAACAGCGGCGCGTTGCGCCGGTTGGCGATGGCGATGACCAGCGCGCCGCCGCGCCGAGCCGCTTTCGCGCCGGCCAGCGTGAACGGCGTCGACCCGCTCGCCGAGACGGCGATGAGAGTGTCGCTGCTCACATCCCCGAGCGCCGCGACGGCCCGTTCCGCCGCCTGGGTGTCGTCTTCCGCGGCGGCGTCGAGATCGAAACGCGCGCCATCGGCGCCGGCGAGGATGACGGGGATGCGTCGGCGATCGAGACCGAAAGTGCCCGGCAGCTCGGCGGCGTCTTCCGCCGCAATCAAGCCCGCTGCGCCGGCGCCCAGATAGATGCAGCGGCCGCCGCGCTCCCATCGACCGGCCAAACGCGAAGCCGCCGCGCGGATGTCGCCCTCGGCCGCCGCGACGCATTCGATCGCCCGCCGGTAGGACGCGAGCAACGCGGTGGAGAGCGCCGGGGCCGGATCGGCGGTCATGCGACGTCCGGCGCTGCGCCGTCCCTGATCGCCCGATTTCCGCAGTTCCGCGCCGCCCACATTGCGTGTACCAGTGGTAGATACCTCTTGTATTTTTCAATAATGAATGGCATACCTCTTGTCTAGTGGTCTTAAGCAATTTTTTACGGACTCGGGAGCGTGTCGGCAGCCCCATTCTTCATCGGCGTAGACGGCGGCGCCACCCGTTGCCGGGCGCGGGTGCGCGCCGCCTCGGGTCGCGCGCTCGCTGAGGACGCCGGGCCAGCGGCCAATATCTACGTCGATTTCGACACCGGCCTCGCAGTCATGCGCGAACTTGTCGCAAGTGTGATCGCCAAGGCCGGGCTCGGCGGCGCAAGCCGCGACGAAATGGCGCTCGGCGTCGGTCTGGCCGGCCTGTCCAGCGCCCGCGACGCCGCGCGCGTCGCCGCGGCGCTGCCTGGCTGGGCGCGCGTCGAGGTGGCCAATGACGCCGTGACCGCCTGCGTCGGCGCGAATGGATCGGGCGACGGCGGATTGATCATCGCCGGCACGGGCGCCGCGGGCATCGCCCGCGTCGCCGGCGCCGCCAGAATCGTCGGCGGACGGGGTTTTCTGCTCGGCGACGACGGATCGGGCGCCCGCATCGGCGCCGACGCGGTGCGGGCGGCGCTACGCGCCTTCGACGGCCTCGAGCCGATGAGCGGACTGTCGCGCGCGTTGCTCGCCAAGTTCGATTCCGACCCGCTGCGGATGATGGCGTGGGCGCAGACCGCCAAGCCTGGCGATTATGGCGCGTTCGCGCCTCAGGTTTTCGAGTCCGCGCGCGCCGGCGAGCCCGGCGCGCTCGAGATCGTCGGGCGCGCCGCACGCGCGGTCGTGACGATTTTTAACACGCTCGAAGCGCTCGGCGTCGAGCAGATCGCCATCGTCGGCGGCGTCGCGGAGCCGTTGCGGACCTACTTTCCCTCCGAGATCGAAGCCCGGCTGAGAAGGCCGAAACACGACGCCGTCGACGGCGCCATCCTGCTTGTCGGCGGGCCGCCACCAGCGCCAGGAGAGCTTCCATGACGATCGCCGCTACGTCGCAGAGCGGCGGCAAACTCTACCGCTCGGTCGTCGAGACGCTGCGGCGCGAAATCGAAGCGGGACGATTCGCCGAGTCGCAATTACTGCCCGGCGAGCGAGCGTTGTGCGAACTGCTCGAAGTGTCGCGCACCACCTTGCGCAAGGCCATCGCCGAACTGATCGCCGAGGGCGTGCTGTTCCATCGCCACGGCGCCGGCACCTTCATTCATCGCGCGACGCCGCGCGTCGATCAGCCCTCGTCGCGCCTGACCAGCTTCACCGAGGACATGCGGCTGCGCGGCTTCGAGGCGACCTCGCGCGACCTCGAGCGCGGCGTATCGCTGCCGACGCCCGACGAGGCGATGATGCTCAGCGTCGGCTTGAACGACCGGGTGTTCCGGCTCGGCCGCCTGCGTCTTGCCAACGACGTGCCGGTGGCGATCGAGCATGCGGCTGTGCCCTTGCGCTACCTGCCTGACTGGGAGGCGGTCGGGGCGTCCCTCTACGAAGCGTTGACCGAACGCGGACATCGCCCGACGCGCGGCCTGCAGCGGCTGCGCGCGACGCTCATCTCGGACGCCTATGCCGAACTGCTCGGCGTCGAGCCGAGGAGCCCTACCCTGCACATCCAGCGCATCGCCTATCTCGCCGACGGCGCCTGCGTCGAATTCACCAAGTCCTGGTATCGCGCCGACACCTACGACTTCGTCTCCGAACTCACCCTTTCGCCGCCCCTACGAAAGATCCGCGGATGACCGCCTCTCTCACCCACATGCGCGCCGAGATCGACGAGGCGGGCGCGGCGATCGCGCGCCAGCTCGCTGGCGACGCCGGGCGCATCGACCGGCTCGGAAGCAAGTTGCGCGCGCTCGATCCGCCGGTGCTGACGACGATCGCCCGCGGCAGCTCGGATTGCTGCGCGCTCTATCTGAAGTATCTGGCCGAGATCGTCGTCGGCATTCCCTGCGCGTCGATCGGTCCGTCGATCGCGACGCTCTACGGCGCGCCGCTGCGTCTTTCGCGCGCGGCCTCCGTCTCCATTTCGCAGTCGGGCCGCAGCCCCGACATCGTCGAGATGCAGCGCTCGGCGCGCAAGGCGGGCGCGACGACCATCGCCATGGTCAACGAAGTCGATTCGCCGCTGGCGGCCGAGGCCGAAGAATTGCTGCCGCTGATGGCCGGGCGCGAGCAGTCCGTCGCCGCGACAAAATCGATGATCGCCGGACTCGTCGCCGGGGCGGCGCTGGTCGCGGCATGGCGCGGCGACGCCGCTCTGAAGACCGCCATCGCCGGCCTGCCGACGATCCTGCCGGCTCAGAGCCCGCCGCCTCCCGCCGCCATGATCGACCGGGTCGCGCGCGCCGAACATGCCTTTGTGCTCGGACGCGGCGCAACCTTCGCGGTCGCCACCGAGGCGGCGTTGAAGCTCAAGGAGACCTGCGCCATTCACGCCGAAGCCTATTCGTCGGCGGAAGTGCTGCACGGACCGGCCGAACTGGCGCGGCCCGGCTTCCTGGTCATCGCCTTCATGCCGACCGACGCCGGTCGCGACGGCATGGAAATGACGCTGCGCCTGCTCGCCGCCGCCGGCGCCGACGTCGTGCGGGTCGATACCGGCGGCGGCGACGCCGGCGACCGGCTCGCCAGCGCGACGGCGGAATCGCCGCTGCTGACCCCGATCGCGATGATCCACCGCTTCTACGGTCTCGCCGAGGCGGTGTCGCGCCATCTCGGCCGCAACCCGGACCACCCGCGCAATCTGCACAAAGTGACGGAGACGATCTGATGACGGCGCTGGTCGGCGCGCGGATTTTCGACGGCGAGCGTTTCCTCGACGACCACGCCGTCATCGTCGAGGGCGCGCGCATCGCTGGCGTCGCCCCTTATCGGAATCGCCCCCGCGACGGCGGCGAAGTCGATCTCGGCGGCGGCGTTCTCGCGCCGGGTTTCATCGACGTTCAGGTCAACGGCGGCGGCGGCGCGTTGATGAACGACCATCCGAGCGCCGACGTCGTCGGCCGCATCGCCCAGTCGCATCGCAGGTACGGCACGGTCGGCATGATGCCGACCTTGGTGACCGACACGCCGGAGAAAATGCGTGCGGCGATCGCCGCGGTGCGCGACGCGCGGCGGCGCTTTCCCTCGGTGCTCGGCATCCATCTCGAAGGACCGTTCCTCGACACGGCGCGCAAGGGCGCGCACGACGCGAACTACATTCGCCCAATCGAACCGGGCGACATCGAAACGATCGTCAACGCCGACTGCGGCGCCGTGATGTTGACGCTTGCGCCCAACCGCACGCATGCCGACGCCATCGGCGCGCTCGCCGCGCGCGGCGTGCTGGTGTCGCTCGGCCATTCCGAGGCCACTTACGAGGAGGCGCAGGTCGGGCTCGCCGCCGGCGCGCGCGCCTTCACCCATCTCTTCAACGCGATGAGCCCGCTCCAGGGCCGCAAGCCGGGGATGGTCGGCGCGGCGCTCGACTCCCGGGAAGCCTTCGTCGGGGTCATCGCCGACGGCCATCATGTGCATCCAGCGAGCCTGCGGATCGCCTTCGCCGCCAAGTCGTACGACCGGGTCATGCTGATTACCGACGCCATGCCGCCGGCGGCGGACGGCCCCGACAGTTTCCTGTTGCAGGGCCGACGCGTCGCGCGAGTGGACGGCTGCCTGCGGCTGGGAGACGGCACCATCGCCGGATCGGTGATCACCATGGACGACGCGGTGCGCTTCTGCGTCGACACAGCCGGCGTGCCGCTCGCCCACGCGCTGGCGATGGCCTCGCGCGTTCCGGCGACGTTCCTGCGCCGCGACCGCGATCTCGGGCGAATCGCGCCCGGCTATCTCGCCAGTCTCGTTCACCTCGACGACGGGCTGCGCGTGCGCGAGACGTGGGTCGAAGGCGAGCCGACGCTCGCCAAAGCGGCCGCCTGACGTCAGTGCTGCAGGCGAACGACCTCGCCGGTGCGGACGCTTTCGTCCGCGGCGAAAACGATGCGCAAAGAGTTCAGCGCGTCCTCGTGATGCTCGGTCAGATCGACCCCGCCTCGGATCGCCTTGAGGAACAGCCGCTGCTCGCGCTCGCACAGTTCCTGGTGGCCCGGCTCGTCCTCGGTCGAGACGATCTCGTCTGGCTTCGCGAACGCGCCGTTGGCGTCGAGCGCCGCGTGATGGATGCGCAGCGCATTGGTTTGCGTGTGGGTGCTGTGGTCGGCGGATTTCAAGGTCGCGTCGGCGCTCTCGTGCGAGACGATCGACACGGCGCCGTTCGGTCCGATGATGTCTTTGACGAAGTGGGCGGTCTCGCTGATCATCGGCCCCCAGCCGGCCTCGTACCAGCCGACCGACCCGTCGTCGAAGGTGATGTCGAGGTGGCCGTAGTTGTACATCGTCGGCGCGATCTCGCGGGTCAGCCGCGCCCCGACCGCGTGCACCGCGACGGGCCGCGCGCGCGTCACCTGGCACATGATGTCGACATAATGGACGCCGCAATCGACCAGCGGCGACGTCGACCGCATCAGATTCTTGTGCACCTGCCAGAACGAACCGGCCGATTGCTGGTTGAGGTTCATGCGCATCACCAGCGGCTTGCCGAGCGTCCGGCCGATCTCGACGAAGCGCGACCAGGACGGATGCACCCGCAGGATGTAGCCGATCAGCAGGGTCCTGCGCGCCGCGCGCGCCGCCGCGACGATGCGCTCGGCCGCCTCGAGCGTATCGGCGAGCGGCTTCTCGCAGAAGACGTGCGCGCCGGCGGCGAGCGCCTTGAGCGCCATCGCGGCGTGATGCTCGGTGTAAGCGCAGATGGCGACGGCGTCGGGGCGGGTCGCGGCGAGGCCCTCGTCGAGCGTCTCGAAGCGTGGCGCGTCGGGAAACTCCGCCGCCAGGTCGGCGCGAGCCGCCGCATTGCGGGTGCATAGCCCGACGAGCTCGAAACCGTCGATCGCCTTGTAGGCCCGCGCGTGGCTGGTCCCCATCGTGCCAAGGCCGACCACGAGAACACGCACGCCTTGTGCGCTCATCGCTCTTCACCTGTTTTCTGCATGCCATAGGCAGGCGCGCCCGCCTCGTCCAACAATGAAAGATACCTTTCGTATTTTTCTATAGCTGCCAGCATACCTCTTGTCCATAGGCGCCGCACATTTTGGCTTGCGGGGCGCCGGCAGAATCGAGACTCCGTCGCGGCTCGGCGCGAGCCGCGACGCGGATGAACGACGATCGTGATTTTCGAAGGAGCGAACGGCGGCAGTCGTCCCGGCGATCAGGGCCGGCGCGGCTGCCGCCGCTGCTTGCGGCGTCCTACCGGTACACAGGGAGCGACCGGCAGGAGCCAACCGGCGTCTTGGTGATCCAGGTCTCGACCGGCGCCTTGCTGGTCATCGCCCGCCAGACGTCCTCGGCGCGGATCGGCATGTGCGTCAACTCCGCTCCGGTCGCATTGAGGATCGCGTTGCCGAGAGCGGGGCCGACCGAGATCATCGGGTGCTCGCCGACGCCGCGCGCGCCGTAAGGTCCGTCGAGCTGCGCCGTCTCGATGATGATGCACTCGATCTCGTCGGGAAGATCCTTGCTGGTCGGGATCTTGTTGTCGGTGAACGACGGATTGAGCAGATGGCCCTGCTGGTCATAGACGTAGCCTTCGCAGAGCGCCGTTCCGAGCCCTTGCATCATGCCGCCGATGCATTGCCCGCGAATCGACTCCGGGTTGATCGCCTTGCCCACGTCGTAGGCGGAGGCGATCTTCCGGATATGGTACGCGCCGGTCGTCGGGTTGACCTCGACGATGATGCCGTGCGCGCCGTAGGTCCAGTCGAGGGCGGGCAGTCCCTCGCCGCTCCCCTTGTCGAGGTTGGTGAGACCCTGGGCGGTGTAGCGCCCGACGCCGATCAGCGGTCCACCGATCGCGCTGCCGTCGGGGTAGATGTAGCCGATGGAAAGCTGCGCGAAGGTGACGCTCATTTCGGGGCGGTGAATGATGAAGATCTTCTCCCCGTCGTGGTCGAGATCGCAGACGTCGGCGCGCAGCGCCTGGGCCGCCGTCTGGTAGGCCTTGTCGAGCAGGTCGGCGCAGGCGAGGATCAGCGCGTTGCCGGTGAGCATCAGGCCTTTCGACGCGACCGTCTGCCAGTCGTAGGGATCGCGGTCGGTGTCCTTCTCGATCGTCACCCGAACCTTGCTCAGCGGGAACCTCAGGCGCTCGGCGGCGATCTGGGCGAACGCCGTGGTCGAGCCCTGGCCGATGTCGGTCAAGCCGACGTTGGCGATCACCGAACCGTCGGAGTTCATCTTCACCACCACCGAAGTGGCGGTGAAGGGCGGCATCGCCGGCGCCTTGTGCAGGGTGGCGAGGCCCTTGCCGATCTTCAGGCCGGTCTGCGCCTCGCGCGCCTTCTCCGCCGGCGTGAGTTCGCCGTAGCCGATCGCTTGCGCCACGGAATCGAGGCACTTGCGCACGTCGCCGTTGTGCTTGGTGATCATCTCGCCGGTCAGCGTGATCGAGCCGGGCTTGAGCAGATTCTTCCTGCGGAACTCCAGCGGATCCATGCCGATCGTCTGCGCGACCAGCTCCATGTGCCGCTCGAGGCCCCAGAAGAACTCGACATGGCCGAAGCCGCGGTAGGCGGTGCCGTAGGGCTTGTTGGTGTAGACGGTGTAGGCGTCGACCCATGCGTTGGGAATTTCATAGGGCCCGCCGGCCGAGTAGCCGGTGGCGCGCGTGACGTTCACCGCGTAATCGGCGTAGGCGCCGGCGTCCCAGAACATCTCCATCTTCTGCGCGATGATGCGGCCGTCGGCGAGCACGCCGGTCTTGATGCGGTAGGTCAGCGCGCTGCGGCAGGGCAGCAGCGAGAACTCCTCTTCGCGCGTCGCCTGGAACTTGACCGGCCTGCCGGCCGCCTTGCGGGAAAGGCAGGCGACGAGCGGCTCGAGATGGATGCCCGCCTTGCCGCCGAACCCGCCGCCGACATAAGGGATGACGACGCGCACATTGCTGAGCGGCAACTTGAAGGTGTGGCAGAACAAGGCGCGCACGGTGAAGGGCGATTGCGCGCTGGTCCAGATGTCGACGCGGTCGCCCGACTTCCATTGGGCGATGGCGACATGGGTTTCCATCGGCACGTGCTGCACCGACGGGTTGGTGTACTCGCGCTCGACGATCCACTCCGCTTCGGCGAAGCCCTTTTCGATGTCGCCCTTGCGGCACTTGGTCAGATTGGCGATGTTGGTGCCGGGCTGGGGCGAGAAGGCCGCCTCGACAAAGTCGTAGCTGGCGAGATCGGGATGCACCAGCGGCGCGCCAGGCGCGAGCGCGTCCATGTGGTTGAGAATCGGCGGCAGGATGTCGTACTCGACCTCGATGAGCTCGACCGCCGCGTGGGCGATCGCCCGCGTGTCGGCGGCCACCGCCGCGACCGCTTCGCCGAAGTGCCTGACTTCGTCCTTGGCCAGGATGTCCTTGTCGACCACGTAAAGGCCGAGTCGGTAGTCGAGGTCGTGGCCAGTGAGGATCGCGCGCACGCCGGGCAGGCGCTCGGCGCGCGATACGTCGATGCGCCGAATCTTGGCGCGCGCGTGCGGGCTCTTCTTGACCTGGGCGTGGAGCATCCCCGGCAGACCCATGTCGCTGACATAGAGAGCCGCGCCGGTCAGCTTGTCCGCCACGTCGTGACGCACGGGGCTGTGGCCGATCTGCCGCAGGGTCTCGGAATTTGCCGTCTCAAGCATGGCTAAGCTCCTGCCCGGTCGCCGGTTGCCCGGTCGCTTCGAGCACCGCCTCGATGATCTGCACGTATCCGGTGCAGCGGCAGAAGTTGCCTTCGAGGCCTTCCTTGATCTCTTCGACGCTCGGCTTGGGATTGCGCTCGATCAGGGCGCGCGCCGACATCACCACGCCGGGCGTGCAGAAGCCGCACTGGACGGCGTGGCGCCTGGCGAACGCCGCCTGCAGCGCGGAGGGCTTGCCGTCGCGCATCTCGCCCTCGATCGTGCGCACCGACTTCCCGTCGACCTCCGCCGCCAGGACCAGGCACGAATTCACGGCGCGGCCGTCGAGCAGCACGGTGCAGGCGCCGCACTCGCCGCCGCCGCAGCCCTCCTTCGTTCCGGTGAGGCCGACGCATTCGCGCAGGAAGTGGAGCAGCGTGATGTTCTCCGACGCTTCGCGTTCGTAGGGAGCGCCGTTGATCGTGATGGTGATCTTCATGACCTGACCTCGTCGAGAAGGCGGCGGACGTAACTTTCGACCATATGCAGGCGATATTCGCGGGTCGCCCGCACGTCGCTGATCGGGCTGATCGCCGCCAAGACCTTGGCGACCAGAGCGTCGGCAGGGAGCGACGCGTCGAGTCCCTCGATCAGCACCGGCGTCGGGGCGCACGAGCCGACGGTCAGGCGCATTTCGCCGCCACGTTCGATGCACAACGCGACGCTGACGATGCCGAGATCGTGGCCTTGGATCCGCTTGAGCTTGTGGTAGCCGCCGCGCCCGCCTGCCGAGGCGGCGGGAACGACAATGCGCTCGACCACTTCGTCGTGTGCGACGGCGGTCCGCTTGACGCCCTTGAAGAAGGCGCTGAACGGAACTTCACGCTCGCCGCCCTTCGAGCCGATCACGGCGCGCGCCCGCAGGCACAACAACGCCGGCGCCATATCGGCGCAGGGCGAGGCGTTGACGACATTGCCGACAACCGTCGCGCGATTGCGGATCTGATGGGAGGCGAGATCGTGCGCGCAGGCGATCAGGAGCGGATAGTCGCTGCGAATCTTCGCGTCGTCGAGAACCGCATTGATGGTCGCGCCGGCGTGGATAACCAGCCCATCGCGCTCGCTCCAGGCGATGCCGGCGAAGTCCGCGACCCTCTTCGTGTCGACGACGACGTTTGGCCGCGCCAGACCGGCGCGGACGTTGACCAGCAGGTCGGTTCCGCCCGCAAGGAGCGACGCCGCAGCGCCTTCGTCGGCGAGGACGCCATGCAACTCGGCGCGCGTCCTGGGCGCCAGATAGGTGAAGGAATGCAGCATAGGACCTCCGCCGATATTCGGCCGCCAAGCGCGGCCGCCGTCACTTTCGACCCGTTCCCGTCACGCCAAAGGCGCCGGGTCGGCGGCGCCTGGTTGTCGCTCCGCGAGCGCGCGCGCGACGCAGCGCGGCCGCAAACTAGCGGTGTTCTCGTCGGAGCGATTCTCCGCCGGCGCGCCGGCGCCCCAGACGACCGCGCCGTAGAAGAAGCCTGTCGCTGCGTCCAAGCCGGAGCTGTGGCCGATGGCGGCGAGGCGCCGGAGGGCGGCGTCGAGATCGCTCCCCGGCGCGCCGGAGCATGCCTCGGCGAGCGCCGCGAGCGGCCGGGAGACGCGCCCGGCGACGGCGTCGCGCAGGAATGACGCGCTGATGTCCGTCGTCAGTCCGAGTCGTTCCCGTACGGCCTCGGCCAATGACGTCAGCAATCTCGAGTCCGCCAGGCCGGCGGCGCGCCGGCAGTGGCCGGCGGCGAGGAAACCGCAGAGGAAATCGTCGCCTGCCGGCGTGAGGCC
>Ga0302319_10016834_pt1 | contig 13436 bp, 10 predicted proteins | sample Bog_T0_2_FD_203319 | JGI IMG/M metagenome (GOLD analysis project Ga0302319, IMG submission 203319) | Peat permafrost microbial communities from Stordalen Mire near Abisko, Sweden - Bog_T0_2 | ecosystem: Environmental > Terrestrial > Soil > Wetlands > Peat | place: Sweden: Abisko, Stordalen Mire...
AGCCCTCGAGCAGCAGATCGGCACCGGTATCGAACTCAACGGCCGCCGCAAAGACGGCACCCGCTTTCCCATCGAGATCATGCTCAGCCCCCTCGAAAGCGACGAGGGCATCCTCGTTACCGCCGCCATTCGCGACATCAGCGAGCGCAAGCAACTCGCCCGCCAGCTCCACCAGAGCCAGAAAATGGAAGCCGTCGGCCAGCTCACCGGCGGCATCGCCCACGACTTCAACAACCTCCTCGGCGTCATCATCGGCAACCTCGACCTCCTCGACCGCCTCGTCGCCGGCAACGAAGCCGCCGTCAAGCGCGTGCAGACCGCCCAGAAAGCCGCCGCGCGCGGCGCCGACATCACCCGCCGCCTGCTCATGTTCTCAAGCAACGAAGAGCTCAAACCCTCCGTGGTCCTGCTCGGCGACTCCATTCAGAACACCATCGAACTGGCCACCCGCGGACTCGGTCCGGAAATCAAAATCACCACCCACATCGACGATTCCGTGCCCCCGCTCTTCGTTGACCCCGCCGGCCTCGAGAGCGCCATGCTCAACCTCGTCGTCAATGCCCGCGATGCCATGCCCAAGGGAGGAACCGTCATCATCTCCTCCCAACTCCAGACTCTCGACGAACTCCATCCCGCCGTCCAGGCAGGCGACCTCAAGCCCGGCCGCTTCGTTTGTATCCGGGTCACCGACACCGGCCAGGGCATGTCCAAGGAAACCCTTGAGCGCGCCTTCGAGCCTTTCTTCACCACCAAGCCGCGCAACAAGGGCACCGGCCTCGGCCTGGCCATGGTTTACGGCTTCGTCAAGCAGTCCGGCGGCACCGTCCGCGTCTATAGCGAACTCGGCCATGGAACCACGGTCTCGTTTTATCTGCCCCTTCCCGGAGCACTCTCCCACCCCGTTCCAGCCGATGCCGCGACGCCCATGAACAGCAAGCTGGGCGGCACGGTGCTCGTGGTCGATGACGAAGTGGACCTGCTTGAAGTCGCCGTGGCCTATCTCGCCGAGATGGGCTTCACTACCCTCCAGGCCATTGACGGCGTCAGCGCCCTCGACGTCATTGCCAAGCATCCGGAGATTGATCTGCTGGTCACCGACATCGTCATGCCCGGCGGAATGAATGGGGTCGACCTCGTGCAGCGGGCTCGCGATCTGCGCCCCGATCTCAAAATCATCTACTCCTCCGGTTTCCCGGCTGAAGCCCTGGCGGAGAGAAGCATGCCCCTGTTCGACGGCCCACTGTTGCGCAAGCCTTACCAGCGCCATGAGTTCGCCGCCATCATTCACCGCGTCATGGAAGGCGACTATGCCACAGCGGAAAAATAAGATCTCTTCCCAACCCGCCGGCGCGCCCAACAGCATCATTCACCAACAACCGGAGCTGCGATGAAACCCGTCCAGAAAATCCTGGTCATCGACGACGAAATCGACGTTGGAGAATTCGTCTCTGCCGCGGCAGAGGCTTTGGGCCTGGAATGCAATGCGACCACCGACGCAAAGGCATTCCTCGATGCGCTCACCCCCGATACCACCCTCATCCTCCTCGACCTGTTGATGCCCGAGATGGACGGCGTTGAGCTCTTGCGCCTGCTCGGTGAGCGCAAGTGCAAGGCCGGCATCATCCTCATGAGCGGCGTCGGCAAGCGTACCCTCGAGTCGGCCGGACAACTCGCCGAGGTCCTCGGCCTGTCCATCGTCGGCCACCTGCAAAAGCCCTTCCGCCTCAAAGAGCTCGAAGACGTGCTTCAGCGGCAACCGGAACCCGCGCCGGCGCCGACCGTCCAACAAACTTCCCAACCCGTCATCACCGACGATGAGCTCCGCCACGCCATCGCGCGCAACGAATTCGTCCTTCACTATCAGCCCCAGATCGATATCGCCACGGGCCACGTCACCGGCGTCGAGGCCCTCGTCCGCTGGCAGCACCCCGAGCGCGGCCTCATCTTCCCTGACAACTTCATCCCCCGCCTCGAGGCGCTCCACCTCATCGACGACCTCGGCTGGATCGTCGTCAACCGCGGAATCAGCGAAGTGGCCCAGTTTGCCGACAGCGACGGAACCCCGCTCATGCTCTCCTTGAATGAATCCGTCTACTCCTTGCACGATCTCAAGTTCCCTGACCGCTTTGTATCTCTCGCTGAAATGTATGGCGTCTCGCCCGTCAATCTTACTGTTGAGATAACTGAGACAGGCCTCATCCGCGAGCTATCCAAAACCCTCGACATCCTCACCCGCCTGCGCATGAAACAGGTCAAGCTCTCCATCGACGACTTCGGCACCGGCTTTGCCATGATGCAGCAGTTGCAGAACATCCCCGCCACCGAGCTCAAGATCGACAAGTCCTTCGTCATGCAGATGGGCGACAACGAGCGCGACCGGATCATGGTCCAGAAAACCATCGAAATGGGCCACCAACTCGGCATGCATGTCATCGCCGAAGGCGTGGAGACACAGGAACAACTCGACTTCCTCCGCCTGCACCAATGCGACAGCGCGCAAGGATACTTCTTCAGCCGCCCGCTCCCTCCGCCGGCTCTGCTCAGCTGGCTCCAAACCTATCGCTCCCAGTTGCTTCATTGCGTCTGAAGTTGCGGGGTCCAGCCGCACTTCTCAGCAGTTACACTGGTTGCAGTGAAAACCTCTGCCGATCACGTCCAGCCGAGCCGCAAAGAGTTTCTGGCGCTTGCCAAAGAGCACACCCTCGTCCCCGTCTGCCTCACTCTCACAGCCGACCTCGAAACCCCCGTCTCCGCCTTCCTGCGCGCCGCCTGGCAAGAGCGCGAGTGCTTCCTGCTGGAGAGCGTCGAGAACGGCGAGCAGGTGGGCCGCTACACCTTCATTGGCCTTGCTCCCTTTAAACGCATCGTCGCGCGCGGGCGCGAGATCACCATCACCGAAGGCAAGAAAGTCGTCCAGACCGAGGGCGACATCTTCGCCGTGCTGCGGCGCGCGCTGGGCGGCCACAAGCCCGCGCGGTTGCCCGGCCTGCCGCCGTTTACCGCCGGAGCCGTGGGCTTCTTCTCCTACGACGCGGTGCGCCAGATCGAGCGGCTGCCCGAACATGCTAAGGACGAACTCGGCGTCCCCGACGCCTGCCTGCTCTTTTTTGACGAGGTGCTTGCCTTTGACCACGTGCGCAAGGAGATCTGGCTCGTCATCACAGCCGACGTCACGCGCGGCAAGCCGGCCGATGCCTATGGGAAGGCCGTCGAGCGGCTCGCCAAACTGGAGAAGCGCCTCGCCCAGCCCCTGCCCGCCATCCCCAGCCACAAGCCCGGCAAGAAAGACAAGCTCGAGGTTATCCATCGCACGGCCAAGAAGGACTTTCTGGCCGCTGTCCACCGCACCAAGGAGTACATTGCCGCCGGCGACATCTTCCAGGCAGTCCTCTCGCAGCGCTTCGATGTCGTCCCCGGCGTCGACAGCTTCCAGGTCTATCGCGCCCTGCGCGCCGTCAACCCCAGCCCTTACATGTTCTTCCTGCGCTTCGCGCCCGAAGGCCCGCTGGGGTCCATGCCGGCCAAGTCAAAAAACTCCTCCAAAAAGAAAAGCCCACCGAAGGTGGTTGAGTTGGCGGGGTCATCGCCGGAGCTGCTCGTTCGCGTTAACAAGGGCAAGGTCGAGTACCGGCCCATCGCCGGCACGCGCCCGCGCGGCGCCACCGATGCCGAAGACCAGGCCCTGGCCGACGAAATGCTCTCGGACGCCAAAGAGCGCGCCGAGCACGTCATGCTCGTCGACCTGGGCCGCAACGACGTGGGCCGCGTCAGCGAGTTCGGCTCTGTCAAAGTCGATCGCCTCATGTTCGTCGAGCGCTACTCGCACGTGATGCACATTGTCAGCACCATCGAGGGCAAGCTCAAAAAGGGACTGACCGCCGTGGATGCGCTGCGCGCCTGCTTCCCCGCCGGCACGCTCTCCGGCGCGCCCAAAGTCCGCGCCATGGAGATCATCGAGGAGCTCGAACCCGCCCGCCGCGGCACCTATGGCGGCGCAGTCCTCTACGCCGACTTCTCCGGCAATCTCGACTCCTGCATCGCCATCCGCTCCATGCTGGCCACGGGCGGCAAAGGCAGCGTGCAGTCCGGCGCGGGCATCGTCGCCGACTCCGTGCCCGAGCTGGAACACCAGGAATCGCTCAACAAGGCGCAAGCCGTCCTCCGCGCCATCGAGCGCGCGCGGAAGATGTAAGTCCAGGGAGCAGGGATCAGACGCGGTCGGGAAACTGAACGGCCACGTGGCGTTGCCTTATTCCGCACCGAAGAGCTTCCGGAAAAACTGTCCCAGCTTCGACCGCTTCTTCGCGACGGGCGGCTTGGTTTCCGGCGCGGGCGCAAGCGCCACCTCCGCCACGGGCTGCGGCGCAGGCTCTTTGCTCTTGTACACCAGAGGCTCAGCCCCCTGCTGAGGCGCGCTGCCTGAGCTCACCGCCATTGCGTTCGGCGCGGGCTTGGGCGTTGGCGCCAGCCCCTCGCTCTGCGCCAGCGGGAACTCGTTCCCCTTCGCCTCGCCCGGCGGGCAGCCGCACGGCTCCTTTTCGTTATCCACCACGTCGTGCAGGCTGCCGCGCTCAAACATCACCCGCTGGCCCGGCTGCACGCGAAAATCGCTGCCGTCAAAGACGCTGGTCACCAGCACGTAAGGCGCATTCACTCCTGCATTATCCACGCACGTGTCGCCGTCCTGGCCCAGGCGCACCTTCACCTCTGCCGCGCCGGGACCACCAATCAAAATCCGAAAATCCGGCGTGAGCAGAATGTCGGAGTTGCGCCCCGTGGCAAAGCTGGCCTCCACCGCGCCATGATCCATTGACATCATCAGCCCCGGCGTCTCTCCGGCGGGAACGCTGGTGTCGGCGGCCAGGCTGACGGTGGTCGAGGCGCAGACCCGCAGAACTCCGCGGCGCGGAAGCGTCACCTGGGTCGTTTGCGAGCCGGAAGTCACCGCGCCGCTGGCCACGATCACCGCCTTGCCCTGCGAGACCTCCAGCGCCCCGGTCACTTTGGCCCCCTGGTCGGGGTGGGCGCTATCCAGGGGCACAATGGCGATGGGCCCCGCCTCGATGGCCGGCGCAACCGCAGGCTCCTGGGCCACAACCTGAAGCGCAAAGACCGGGAATCCTGTAATCAGCAAAACGAAAAGCAGGCTGTCCCGAAGACGACGGGTGCCCCATCCTTGCGAAGGTATCTTTTCGCAAGGGTGGGATACCACGATCGTCGACCCGCCACGTGCAGCAGTTCTCATCCCGCTCACATCTCCAAAAAGTTGCGGATCATCTGGTGGCCGCCCTCGGTCAGCACGCTCTCCGGGTGGAACTGCACGCCCTCAATGGGCAGCGTCCGGTGCCGCAGCCCCATGATCACCCACCCGAGTCCTGCTCCGCCGCCATTCTCCGGCGTCCGCGCGGTCACCATCAACTCGGCCGGTAGCGACTCCTCGGCCACAATCAGCGAGTGGTAGCGCGTGCACGTCAGCGGCGACTTCAGCCCCTTGAAAATCCCCTTGCCGTCGTGCGTCACCGGGCTGGTCTTGCCGTGCATCAGATGCTCCGCGCGCACCACCTGCCCGCCAAATGCCTCGCCAATCGCCTGATGTCCCAGGCAGACTCCAAAGATCGGCGTCTTCCCCGCCATGTGCCGGATCAGCGGAACCAATATTCCCGCCTCGCCCGGCGTACACGGCCCCGGCGAAAGCAGAATCCGCTCCGGCTTCAGCGCCTCAACCTGCTCCACGGTCAGCTCATCGTTGCGATAGACCTCGACCTCCGCGCCCAACTCGCCCAGGTACTGGACAAGGTTGTACGTAAACGAATCGTAGTTGTCGAGGACGAGGACCATGCTCTCCAGTGTAGCGTGTAGCCGCCCGCCCGGAGGGAACTGGGGCATTCATGGGAGGCAGCAGGGGCATTCATGCCCCTGACACGATGCCGATCAAGCGGCCTTCAGGCCCGGCCGGGTTGCGTCCCCGCAAGCCAATCTGCAAAACTTCTCGCAATGGTTCTTCACTTTCTCATTCAAGGCCGCGTCCAGGGCGTCGGCTTCCGTTGGTATGTAAACCGCGAGGCCGGCGAACTCAACCTCCGCGGCTGGGTCCGCAACACGGAAGAAGGCGAGGTCGAGGTCGTAGCCTCAGGCTCGCACGCCGATCTTGCCGAACTCCGCGCCAGCCTCCGCCAAGGCCCCCGAGGCGCTCGCGTCGATCGCCTCATCGAGCACTACCTCGACGACAGCGAAGCCGAGCAACTGAGTTCGTTCCGCATCGACGGAGCCTGGTGAAGCAGCCGCCCATCCCCAGCTCCCGCCATCGCTTTTGAACTGTAAGCTGTCCACTGTAAGCTGTTAACTATTAGCTGTTAGCTGGAATCACCATCCACGAAGGGATAGTGCAATGCCCGAAGAGATCAAGCCGGTGAATGTGGAAGCCCTGAAGGCGCTGGTGCGCACGGTGCCCGATTTCCCCAAGCCGGGAATCCTGTTTTACGACATCACCACGCTGCTCAGGGACAAGACCGGCTTTGCGCAACTGATTGACGCGCTGGCGGCGCACTATCTCTCGCGCAAGATCGACCTCGTCCTCGGCATCGAGGCCCGCGGCTTTATCTTTGGCCCCGCCCTGGCCTACCGCCTCAACGCCGGATTCGTTCCCGTGCGCAAGCCGCGCAAACTCCCCGCTCCCGTCGCCCGCGTCACCTACGACCTCGAGTACGGCTCCGACACCCTCGAGATTCACCTCGACGCCATCCAGCCCGGTCAGCGCGTCGTCCTCGTCGACGACCTGCTCGCCACCGGCGGCACCATGGAAGCCACCATCAAGCTGGTCAAGCAACTGGGCGGAGAAATTGCCGGCCTCGCCTTCGCCGTCGAACTCGACTTCCTCAAAGGCCGCGACCGCTTCAGCGAATACGACGTCTTCAGCCTGCTCCACTACGACGAGTAGCCGCCGCCCATCGCCTGCACAGCCTGTCCTGCCTGGAACTCAGGCTCCATCTTCCTGGCCGGCGGGCTGGGCCTCTTTGCCTTCCGCGGTTTCCTCCTGAAACATCTGCGCATCCGCGAACCGATACCCCACATACACATCCGTCAGCAGGTAGATCGGATTCGACGGATCGTCCTCGATCTTCTTCCGCAACTGGCGGATGAAGGTGCGCAGATACTCGACCTCTTCGCGGCAATCTGCCCCCCACACCGCCGTGAGCAGCCGCGCATAGGTCACCACGCGGCCCGCGCGGCTCATCAGGCAGTGCAGAATGTCGAACTCCTTGCTCGGCTCCAGCCGAATCTCTCCAATCTCGATCGGCGCGTCTTCCGGCCGGATGGGAGCGCGCACGCGGCGCACCGCGGTGCGGATGCGCGCGATCAGCTCGCGCGTGCTGAAGGGCTTGGTGACGTAGTCGTCCGCGCCCAGTTCCAGTGCTTCCACCTTTTCTTCTTCGCCGTCGCGCACGGTGAGCATCAGCACCGGCAGGCGCGGCGCCACTGCGCGGATGCGGCGCAGCGTTTCAATCCCGCCAATCCCCGGCATGTTGATGTCCAGCAGTACCACGTCGCAGGCCGCCCCGCGCAGGGTTTGCAATGCTTCTTCGCCGCGCGAGGCCTCGGTGACCTGGAAGCCGAGTTCAAGCAGCGGCGCGCGCAGCGCCCTGCGAATCGCCGGCTCGTCATCGACCACAAGAATGCGGATTGCTGGCTGGCTCGTCACGTTCATCCTTTCAGTCCCACGCTGGGAATCGCCGCGAAAAATGTGGTTCCTTCTATCTCATCGCTGGTCACCCACACGTGGCCGCCGTGAATGATCGCCGCGCGCTTGGCCACCGACAATCCTATGCCCGTCCCCGCCGCGCGGTTGGCCTTGATCGATGCGCGATAGTAGCGATCGAAGATCCGCTCCCGGTCGGCCACCGGGATCACCGCGCCATAACTGTGCACCGAGAAAACCACCTCGTTCTGCGCCTGCCGCGCGCCAATCGTGATCGCCGTCCCGAAGATTGAGTACTTGCATGCGTTGTCAATGTACTGCGTCAGCAGCATCTCCATCAACTTGCTGTCGCAGTGCAGAACCAGGTCTTCATTGGGCAGGTCGATCGCCACTTTCATGCTGGCCAGCCGGTCTCTCAGGCTCGCCACCACTTCTTCAATCAGCGTCCCCACGCTCACCGGCGTGGCATGAATGGCCACCTCGCCGGAGTCCAGGCGGGCCGTGGTCAGCAGGCGCGTGGTCAGCTCGCTCAGCAGCCCTGTCTGCTCGTCGATCAGCGCCACCAGGTCCGCTTGCCCGGCGGAAAGATGGCCCATCTCCTCCAGCCCCGTGCTGGCCGCGCGAATGGCGGTCAGCGGCGTTTTGTACGCGTGGGCCAAACTATCCAAAACCGTCGCGCGCAACTGCTCGGTCCTCCGTTCGGCCTCCAGGTGGCTCTCGTTGGCGAAGGCACGGTAGCGATCAAAGGTGATGGCGATCAGCGAGGCAATAGCGTTGTTGGTCAGCGGGCTCGTGTCCCCGCGCACCACCAGGCTGCCCACGGGAACTGTGCCCAGGCGCAGCACGCGGCGGCCCAGCCCCGTCGCCTCGTCGTCGTCCGTGGTCTCGAAGTAGTAGACATTCTGGGCCAGCTCCTGCGGGTCGGCCTCCCACAGCCCGGCCTGGTAAGTCTCGTGCAGGTCGGCGTCAAACACCACGACCGCCTCCAGCGCGAAGATCTCGTGCACTAATTCGGCCAACTGCGGACCCGGCTCGACGTGCAGATTCATCTGGAGCGTGCGCCGCGTGAACTCATACAGGTCCTGCATCTGCCGGCCCCAGCTCTCGGCTTCCTCGGCATGGCGTGTCACGCGCGAAGAGAGCCGGCTCACCAGCAGCGCCACCAGCACAAACGCCAGCAGGGTAATCGAATTCGCCGGATCGACCGCCGGGTTGGGCTGCGCATGCCGCACGTTGAAGTAGCTATGCACCAGCACTGCGGAAAACGAAACAAGCAGCGCCTGCCAGAATCCGTAGACCAGCGCAATGGGCACCACGATCAGCAGGTAAAGCAGCACGGCCACCGGCAGCAGCCACTGCGACCAGTGGGCCAGCGCCGCCACCAGCACCACGGCCAGGATGCCCAGGGCACACTCCAGCACGAACAGCAGCAGGCGCTGCCCTGAGCCGCGCCAGCGCCTGCCCGCAAAGGCAGAACGCTCCGGAATGTCAGTGACCGGCAACCGTATCCAACCCCCTTGCTTCAGAACGCCGCACTCGAAGAACCGCTCGCCGGGTTGAAGATTCCTGCTTGCGCCTGACCCGGCAATCCTCGATGGGGAGCAGCCGTTTCCAGCCTCAAAAACCCTCTTCAGGCGCCGGCTTGACGTTGAAGATGCGTAGCTGAATCTTAACAGGAGCTTCATTTCTCCATGAGGCAATCCGATGGCAACGCCTGCGCCAAATCAACGCCAAACGGTTCTGGATGGGTCTCTTGCGCGGCAGCTGGGTTGCAGGCAAGGGCCGCTCTGCATGAAATCTTTTTTCAATCCTCACGAGTTCCTTATGTTGCGTTTGCATTACTGGTGTTACTCCGCAGGTTCCGGACCACCAAGGGAAACAGCGCAGAACGCGGCGGAAATCGTCGTCGGGCAATCGGGAAGATGAGATTGCCGGCGCGACCCCGAAGGATTGGCCGGCAGGTGGATCGCACAGCACAGGGTGCAGCCGATTGCCTCTTCTTTTTTGGCGAGGATCATTTCGAGTCATACAACAAACTTTCTTTTTGGGAGGAACAGCGTCGATGAAACTGAATAGCAAACGCGTACTTGAATCTATGGCCGTAGCCGCCATGGCCTTTGGCCTGGTGGCCGGCGCACAGACGCCGGCTGCACCCGCAGCGGCACCCGCAGCGGCTCCGGCCGCTCCCGCGGATGCACCCGCCCCGCTCTCCACCTTCGTTCTTACCGGCCCGCTCACCTGGCTTCCGCCGGCTGTCTTCGATGCCGGCCCCTTCGGCAAGCTCTCTGTCAACGGCATCCTCACCGGCTTTGCGCTGGGCCAGAACAACCCCGTCACCGGCGACAGCACGGGGCAGGCCACCCTCAGCAACGGCGAAATCTTCATCCAGAAGGCAGACGGAAAGCTTCAGTGGTACGTCCAGGCCGGCGCTTACACCATGCCCACCCTCGGCGTTCCTTATCTTTCCGCCTCCAGTACCCTGAGCTCTTACTACGGCGCTGTCCCCGTCGCCTACCTCAAACTGCCCGTGGGAAAGAACACCCAGTTCCTCCTCGGCTCTCTGCCCACGCTGATGGGCGCTGAATCCACGTTCACCTACCAGAACTTCAACATCGAACGCGGCATCGTCTGGAACCAGGAGAACGCCATCAATCGTGGCGTACAGATCAACCAGACCGTGAACAAATACCTGTCTGCCTCCATCAGTTGGAACGACGGTTACTACTCCAACCGCTACTCGTCTCTCTCTGGCTCCGCCACCCTGACCAAGGGACCCAGCACCCTCGTCTACGACGGAAATGGGAACCTCGGGCAGACCAAGTTTCAAACCGCGGCCACGCCAATCCAGAACAACGGCTACATGCACGCGGTCATCTATACCTTCGCCAAGGGCCCATGGATCGTTTCGCCGTACTTCCAGTACAGCAAGCTGCCGGCCAACGCGACGGTTGGCGTGGCCAAGGCCACATCCGCAACCGGCGGCGCGATCAACGCCAGCTACGCGTTCAAGAGCGGCTTCTCGCTTCCGCTGCGCGTGGAATACCTCACCAGTTCGGGGACTGCTACCGACGGATCGGTCAACCTGTTGGGCTTTGGAGCGGGCAGCGGAGGCACCACTTTCACCACCACGCCCACCTATCAGAAGGGCGGCTTCTTTGCTCGCGTCGATCTCTCCTATGTGAACGCCACCAACACCACCAAGGGTGACGTCTTCGGAAAGACGGGAACCGATACCGGCCAGTTCCGGTCCGTCGGTGAAATCGGCTTCATCTTCGGCAGCAACATCACCGGCAAATAGCACCCCAACGGTCTAACGCGACAGCTGGTTCCACAGCGCACCTTTCAGCCGTCCTGCCTTCGGGCGGGAACGGCTGGAGAGTGCGTGAAACAGAGCGAAACAAATCACCGCTCCCAGTTCGCGTTTCCTCATTTCATCTTTATAAGTCACGCGGTAACTTTCAAGTAATCCAGCAAAGGCAACCTCCTCCGGCCCAGAACCGGCAACCGGATACGGGAAAGCCTTACCCAATCCCCGGCAACGCTTGCGGGAAAGCAGCCATACGAAACTCAATCTTCAGGAGAATGATCATGGCAGAACAAAACGCCCCTCAGATGCAGGCCACACTGGGCCTTACCGGGCTCACCAGTAACGCAATGGCTCTCATTGCTCCCGGCGCCTTTCTCTGGCTCACCTTCGTCATCCAGGCCGGCACGGGATCTACCGCGCCAACCATGTGGCTGGGCATCTTTGCCGCCTTGCTGCTCTGCCTGGCCACCGCCGTCGCTTACGCCGAGATCTCCAAGCTCTATCCCGGCACCGGCTCCAGCTACTACTACGCCGAGCAGGCCCTGCTCTCCAAAGACAAGGCCTTTAAATACGCCCGCGTCGCCAAGTTCATCGTCGGCTGGGGCTCCCACCTCTATTACTGGGTCTATCCCGGCGTCATGGTCGCCGTCACCGGCGTCTTCGTGGGCTACATCGTCGGCTTTCTCTGGCCCAACGCCATGAGCGGATCCAACCCCGGACCGCTCTTCATGGCACTGGTTGCCGTTGGCTTCTCCTTCTTCGTCGCATGGATCGCGGCCAAGGGCGCGGGCGCATCCACGGCCGTCAACCTCGCCATCAACGTGGTTCAGATCTCGGCCCTCATCGTCTTCAGTGTGCTGGCCATCGGCTACCGCACCAGCCATCCCGCCGGCGCGGCCGCCTTCCAATACGATGGACAGACTCTGTCGACCTATAGCTACCAGTTCGCTACCGACAAAACCGGCGCCACCATCCGCGATGCAGCCGGCGCGCCGCTGCCGTTGCTCGATGCCGCCGGCAAGGCCGTTCCCTTCACCATCGACTATCCCATGCAGGATGCCACCGGCAACTTCCTCACCCACCCCAACGCCGCGTCGGTGATTGCCCCCCACAAAATCAGTTATGTCTTTATTCAGGCAACCGTCGCCATTCTCATCCTGGTCGGATTCGAATCGGTTACCTCGATGGGAGGCGAGGCCAAGAACCCAACCAAGCACATTCCCATCGCCGTCATTGCCTCGCTGTTGATACAAGGCCTGGTCTGTTACCTCATCGAGTATTTCGCGGCCAACTACTTCCTTAATTCCGGGTATTCCATGCAAAGCGCGGTCACCTCGGCGGCGCCCATCGGCGACATGATGATCATCGTCGGCGACGCGCTGCTCGGGCAGGGGCACGGCAAATACTTCATGCTGGCCGAGGCCATCACCGTCTTCCTGGCGCTGATCGGCACCACCCTGGCCTGCATGAACACCGGCGCGCGCGTTACCTATGCCATGGGCAAGGACGACGAGGCTCCCGAGCACTTCGGCATGCTCCACGCCGGGTCGCTCTCGCCCCGCAAGGCGATCTGGACCCTGGCCGTCATTTCCGCGGTCATCGGCGTCATCGCCGTTGCCCTGGTCTTCGGCGATGCCAGCGCGCCCACCGATGCAGCCATAGCCGCCCTGCCTCACGGCATCTTCTCGAACTGGGGCTACCTCACCCACGATCAACTGGCGGGGCTGCCTAACTCCCTGCTCACCGTCACCCTCACCTCCAACTTCGGCACCTTCATCCTTTACGCGCTCAGTTGCTTCCTGTGCATCGTGGCCTACCACAAGCGCGCCGACTACAACGTCGTCTATCACCTGCTGATTCCCGGCTTCGGTCTGCTGGCTAACATCGTCTGCATGGCCTTTTACCTCATCAGCCCTGTTTTCGGCCTCGGTACCTTCAAGGAACCCCTGCTGGCCTTGGGCATCTCCGCTGTCTGGGGCATCTACGGCGGCATCTACTTCATCCGCTCCTCCAAGGCCAAGGGCAAGTCCATTCTGCTCGAATCCAAGTAAACGCCCCATCAACGCTTCGCCATCGCTGGGTGGAATTCCTTGCTGCTCTCTTCACCGGGAGCAGCAAGGAACTTGCCACCCAGTGGTTTTTTTAGCCGCGATGTCTCACAATCTCTAAAGCGTCTCTCCCGCGCTCAAGCTGGAGAGTCTCGAGGCGACGGCGCCCATGTTGGATGTACAGTTCGGCCAGGCAAGCGATTTCGGCAAAGTCCGCACCAACAATGAAGACGCCATGGGCTCCTTCATCCCCGCCTCGCGCAGCCAGGGCCGGTCGCACGGGTTTCTCTTCGCGGTAGCCGACGGCGTCGGCGGCATGGACCTGGGCGAAGTCGCCTCCGCCACCGCCATCAAGGTCATCACGGAGGAGTTCGCCAAGGCGCCC
>Ga0302319_10016836_pt1 | contig 13435 bp, 11 predicted proteins | sample Bog_T0_2_FD_203319 | JGI IMG/M metagenome (GOLD analysis project Ga0302319, IMG submission 203319) | Peat permafrost microbial communities from Stordalen Mire near Abisko, Sweden - Bog_T0_2 | ecosystem: Environmental > Terrestrial > Soil > Wetlands > Peat | place: Sweden: Abisko, Stordalen Mire...
CGTGGCCTTTATATTTTTTGGTGGCAAGAAGCTGCCGGAACTTGGGGCTGGTCTCGGCAAGGGTATTCGATCTTTCAAAGACAGCATGCGTGAAATGACCGCAGATCACGACAAGATCGAAACGAGTGCTAAGCAGCCGGAAAAGCAACCCGAAACCGCCGAGAAGGCATAGGTTTCTTTAGTGCGGTTTCCTTTTGAGCCTAAAGGTGGGAGTGTGCCTCGACACTCACCGTTAGGCGATTTACGCCGTTTTCTTCTTCCCTCCGTTAATCCTAAATGAGGCCCAGCAATTTTTGCCGGAGGTCGGCAAGATTTGCTTTCGTGCCCGCTCCTACAACCGTTTTTTCTATCATTTACGGCCTGATTTGTATAGGGTGGCCGATGGCCACCAAACTGCTATCCGAAGTAGATCTAGGCATAGCTGCTTAAGCCCTCTTATCACCAAGTTGATCGTAGAGAAGGGTTGGTGTCTAGAAAGACTAAAGAAGAGCGGTGAACTTCATGACGACTGAAGAATATGGCCGGGCGTATCAAAAGGGCTTTAACCTGACGGTGCGATTCCTGGTTTCGCGCGGACTTTCTTACGATTCCGCGCAAGATACGGCGCAAGCAGCTTGGGCGAAAGGGTGGGAAAGACGGGAACAACTGCGCGATCCGGGCTTGGTCTTGACCTGGACTAATAGTATTGCTCTCAACATTCATCGGACGTTTTTGCGGCGTGAACCGCAAACGCAGACGCTGCCCGATCTACAGGCGCCGGCAAGGATGAATGTGGCCGCGATCGACGTAAGGCGGATTTTGAATTCCTGCAAGCCGAACGATCGAGCCGTTTTGGAAGATCACTATATTGAAGGCTTCAAAGTGCAAGAAATCGCGCGCCAACATGGGTGGTCGGAGACAGCGGTGCGCATTCGCTTGTTGCGGGCCCGACGCACTGTGGAACGGCGCCTGATCCCGAAGCACGCGCATCTGCGGGGACTCGCCGAAAAGGCCAGGAAAGCTTTGGCTGATGTTTCGGATTTGGATTTGTTGCAAGCCCAGGTCGCTTGAGCATGCGTGCATGTCCGCTAAGATGCAAGAGCCATGGCATTGCCATCAATCTTGCGCGGACGGCTGCGGCTTCCTCTTGTCGGATCGCCTCTTTTTGTCATCTCGACACCTGATCTGGTACTCGCGCAGTGCAAAGCGGGAATTATGGGGGCGTTCCCGGCGCTGAACGCGCGGCCCGCGAGCTTATTGGACGAGTGGCTGCATCAAATCCAAGAAGAATTGACGGCGTGGGACAAGGCGAATCCCACACGGCTGGCTGCGCCGTTTGCAGTCAATCAAATTGTTCACAAAACGAATAACCGGCTGGAGCAGGATCTGGCGTTGTGTGTGAAGCACAAGGTTCCAGTGGTGATTACTTCATTGGGCGCTCGTGAAGAGATCAATCAAGCTGTGCATAGCTATGGCGGAGTAACGCTGCATGACGTGATCAACAATCGTTTTGCGCATAAGGCCATTGAAAAAGGAGCGGACGGGCTCATTCCGGTGGCAGCGGGTGGCGGCGGGCATGCGGGCACACTTTCGCCGTTTGCCCTGATGCGCGAAATTCGCGAATGGTTCAATGGTCCGGTGGCGCTGGCGGGCGGGATTGCCCATGGCGCATCCGTTCTAGCCGCGCTTGCGTGCGGGGCGGACTTGGCATACGCGGGGTCGGTTTTCATTGCCACGCGCGAGGCAAACGCGCCCGAAGATTACAAGAAAATGATTGTCGAGGCGGCTGCGGACGACATTGTTTATACGAATTTATTCACTGGCGTGCATGGGAATTACTTGAAGCCTTCGTTGGTGAAGGCCGGATGGGACCCGGAGAATCTGCCCGCGAGCGATCCGTCGAAGATGAATTTCGGGAGTGGCGGAAATATGGAAGCGAAGGCGTGGCGGGACATTTGGGGATGCGGGCAGGGAATCGGCGTAGTGCATGATGTGCCGAGCGTGGCGGAGGTGGTGGACCGGCTGGAGCGGGAGATGACGGAGGCGCGGAGAGAGTTGGATTTGAAGTTGGCTAAGGATTGAGCGGGACTTTTCGATAGATATCTGCGAAATTGAGCGTGATGCCGAGGGATGGTAGGCAGCAAAAAAACGTCAGGTGCAACCGTTAGATCACACCTGCCGCTTTAACCTAACTGCTTACAGCAATTCCGACGAACTAAAGAAAAACGGAATCTCTTGTGCAGCCGTTTCCGGCGCATCTGAACCGTGTACCGAATTACGCTCAATATTTTCGGCAAACTTCTTGCGGATTGTTCCCTCCGCCGCATTCGCCGGGTTGGTGGCGCCCATCAGTTCGCGCCAGCGGGCAATGGCGCCCTCGCGCTCGAGTGCCAAAACCACCACCGGACCCTCGGTCATAAACGTCACCAAGCCCGCATAAAACGGGCGGGCTTTGTGCACTTCATAGAAAGCCTCCGCTTCATGTTTCGCCAAGCGGCGCATCTTCATACCGACGATCCGGAAGCCATCCTTCTGAATCATAGTCAGGATTTCGCCCGCGTGACCGTTCTTTACTGCGTCGGGTTTGATAATCCCGAATGTACGTTCCAATGCCATTCTCCTAAGATACACGCGCAAGAGTGGCGGGGTGCTGAGCGCGTCGCCCTAAAGTTCAACGTTCTTGCTCGCTGATTGGCGACGCGCATCCGCGGCCTTTGCGCTTCTGAATCTGTCCTTTTCTACTTTTTCGCTAAAGCTTGTTGCATTTTTTCGCCTAGCACGGCAGGCGATGGGCACACTATGATGCCCGCGCTTTCCATAGCGGCGAGTTTATCTTCGGCCTTACCGGAGCCGCCTGAAATGATGGCGCCGGCGTGACCCATGCGGCGGCCGGGCGGCGCGGTTTGTCCCGCAATAAAGCCCACCACCGGTTTTTTCACGTTCGCTTTGATATAGTCGGCGGCTGCCTCTTCGGCGGTGCCGCCAATCTCGCCAATCATGATGATCGCGTGCGTATCCGGGTCGCCATTGAACAGCGTGATCGCGTCGGTAAACGTCGTGCCGATGATCGGATCGCCGCCGATACCAATACACGTAGATTGGCCGATGCCGAGGCGCGAGAGTTGGCCCACGGCCTCATAGGTAAGCGTTCCAGAGCGCGATACGATGCCGACATGGCCCGGCTTATGTATATGCCAGGGCATGATGCCGATTTTGCACTTGCCGGGCGTAATCACGCCTGGGCAATTGGGTCCAATCAGGCGCGTGTTTGGTTTGGTTTTCAGATACGCGCGCACGCGAATCATGTCAGCCACGGGAATGCCTTCCGTGATGCAAACCACCAAGGGCAGACCCGCATCGGCGGCTTCCATAATGGCGTCGGCGGCAAACGGCGGCGGTACAAAGATGACCGATGCGTTCGCTCCCGTGGCCTTCACCGCTTCTGCCACGGTATTGAATACCGGCCGGTCGAGATGAGTTTGGCCACCCTTGCCCGGCGTGGTGCCGCCAACCACATTCGTGCCTGTCTTAATGGCCTGCTCGGCATGGAAGCTGCCTTCGCGACCGGTGAAACCTTGGAACAAAACCTTAGTGGATTCGTTAACGAGTACGCTCATTTTGCCAGCCCTACCACTTTCTCAGCGGCGTCTTTCATGCCGTCGGCCACCGTAAAGTTGAAGCCCGATTCCCTTAGGATCTTTTGGCCGAGCTCAACATTGGTACCCTCCATGCGAATCACAACCGGAATCTTAATGCCCAGTTCCGTTGCCGCGGCCACCACGCCATTCGCCAGCGTGTCGCAGCGTAAAATGCCGCCGAAAATGTTGATCAAGACGGCCTTGACGCTGGGATCGGAGAGCAGGATACGAAAAGCGTTCTTAATCTGCTCGGCATTCGCCCCACCGCCCACATCCAGGAAATTCGCGGGCTGTCCGCCGGCGTATTTAATGATGTCCATGGTGGCCATGGCCAAACCTGCGCCGTTCACCATGCAAGCGATATTGCCGTCGAGTTTGATGTAGTTCAGACCGAAGCGGGAGGCTTCCACTTCGAGCGGATCTTCTTCGTTCAAATCGCGCAGTTCGAGCAAATCCTTGTGGCGATACAGCGCGTTGTCGTCAATGGTGATTTTTGCATCGAGCGCGAAAACTTTGCCTTCCTTCGTAAGGATGAATGGATTGATTTCGGCGAGCGAGCCGTCGATGGCGTCATAAGCTTCGGAAAGCGCCATCATCGCGGCGGCTGCGTCCTTCACGCTCTCAGCAGGAATGCCGATACCGAAGGCCAGTTTGCGCGCTTGAAACGGCTGCAGCGGCTGGCCCGGAATCAATTGCTCTTTGAGGATCAGTTCCGGCGTGTTGTGTGCTACTTCTTCAATCTCCATGCCGCCCTCTTTGGACGCCATGAAAACAGACTGGCCCGTCTCGCGGTCCAACACGATTCCCAGGTAGAGTTCGCGCTCAATCGGCAGAGTTTCTTCAATCAGCAGGCGTTGCACCAGGCGGCCTTCGGGCCCCGTTTGGTGCGTGACCAGTGTCATGCCAAGAATCTTCTTCGCCACCTCTACCGCTTCATTCGCGTCTTTGGCAACTTTTACGCCGCCGCCCTTACCGCGTCCACCTGCGTGGATCTGGGCTTTGACGACAACACTGCCGCCAATCTTCTTCGCGGCCGCTTCGCTTTCTTCAACGGTGTAAGCGACTTCGCCGCGTGGCACCGGAACGTTGTATTTGGCAAGAATCGCTTTCGCCTGATACTCGTGAATTTTCATAGATGGATTCAGCGCTCACAAACTCTCGTTTGAGGGCCAATGTTAGTGTAACGTTTCGATGATCCGCCAAGCCTCGTCACTCCAGAGGATGTTGCCGTGCGAGCCAGTTAGGCTGCCGCCTGCAATCTGGGGGATTCGGACATTGGTGGCGCTAGGGAACTCACGTTTGGCGAACGACGGTAAGCCAAAAGGACCCTCGCCCCCCAGAATTTGCATTCGATCTTGCGAGCTATATAGATGAATGTGCCGGCGCGTCCCACCCGTTTTGTAGTTGCCGGTGACTGGCGTGGCAATGGTGACAAGCCGATCAACCCGCGAGACCAACAGTGCCGCCGCTTCGCAGGCGATATTGCCGCCGTGGCTGAAGCCGAGAAGGTGAACCAGCGGGGCGCCGTGAGTCTGAATGAACTCGCTTAACTTGAGCGCGGCGGCGTGGCGTTGGGTTGCCGAATTCGCGCCTGACCAATCAAACAAAATCGGCACGGTGCCGAAAATCCCCGCGATCGCTTGCATGGGTTTGTTCGCGTGCGAGTACGTCTCGGTCCAACTCGGTACATCTTTCCAGAAGGTACCCGGTATGACGATGATGGGATTCTCAGCGATAATCCCAGCATATCCTTCCACTCAAACCCAACGGCAAACCGGTGCGACACAGAAGTGGGCTCTGCCTGGCATTACTGAGCCGCGATTCTCCAGGAACAGCTCGTAAGTTATTGATTCTTCGTGGCGAATTTTGCTGTTTCAGGTAGTTTGGATCGCGCGGCGGGCGCGTTCCGCGCTGTAAAGAAGCGGTAACTACGGCAACTCTACCCGGTGAACTTCCATGGGTTCGCCTTGCTCCGAAACGACGTAGCGTCTGTTGCTGTCGAGCGAGCATTGCAGGCACTGTAACAAGCACAATCGCAAGGAATAATTTTTCATGGCTTTATTCATACCTTGCGCCTTCTTGAGCGAGTTGGCGGCAACCTGAAGTACCAATATGCGCGCCACGCCGGGGCATCAGTGAAGATTCCAAAAACAGTAGGTGGTGGTACAGCAGAATGGATAAATTCATCATTGGCGGTGTGGAGTTTTTTCTCAGCAAACAGGAAGTTGAACGAAAGCTCAACGGCGTGGAGCCTCAGCCAGCCAACGAAGTGTACGTTGAGGTGGGCGGCAACAGGTATCCAATTAAACACGCGCTTTCGTCTGCAACGGGTTTGCTGCGCGGAGGCTTTACCACTCACGATGTGATGCGCGTGTTTAGGAAGTTAGGGCCAACGATTGGGGTCGGAAGGAATTGACCCCAAGACTAGGTTTGTGCATTCTGGTTTGACTGGCTTTGTCAAATTGCAAGCGGAAACCCTCAACATGATTGCGGAGAACAAAACAAGCTGGCTGCAGAATGCCACAGCATAGTGCTCGCGTCGATTATTGATGAATTCGGACTTGAAAAAACAAACCCGGAAATGAAGAACAATCTAAAGAAGGCGAAGTTGCTGCCGTTCACGAATTAACGCCGGAGCTCAGTTTGAAGAGACCAGCCAAGGCACACACTTTTTACCAAGTAGAAGGCTTGGTGATGGTTCGGCCTTGTGCATCCGTCAACTGTGGCGGAAACTGACTTCTCGCCATATGCGATTGAGGCCCTTCAGAAGTAATGTCACGGTTAAACTTGGCAACCTTCTTTAGCTCGATGCTCGGTCGCGCCGGTCGTATGGGTTGGCCGGTCACACGGTTTCGTCGGATGGCTGTATCGTTGGTCTGCGGATTAAAGACACCGACAGGTATCAACAATTCTTTGTTGATGATCCTCACGGGTTCGGCAAGGTCCGAATCGTTTGTGATGACGATAAGTTGGTCACAACCCTTGCGGAAAGCATCGACAAGCATGTAAGTGGCGATGTTTACATCAGAGCCTTTTTCTTCCATTTTGCGAACCTTTGCAAAACGCGGGCCTGCCGGCGGCGGCGAGACAAGCGGCATAGAAACTTCGCTCTGCAAGTAGTGTCCGTAATGCACTGTGAGATTAGGAAGCGTTTCGAGCGCGCGAATGTAGATTTCCTGCCGTTGCCTAGGTTGCGGGTCAGAAGCAAGCGGCTTTACAAGTGCCGTGAAATAGCGAATGCGATTGATCGAGAGGCCCGGCAAGACCTCAAGGCAAAAGGGTGTGAAGGTTCACCCATTTGTAAGGCGAGTACTTCGCGGCTCCATAGTAAAGATTGAAGCCATCAACATATACGTTTGTTCGAACTGTCGAAATGGAAAGGTCCCTAAAAAAGCAAAGCCGCCGTTAAGGCGGCTCGCGCCCTCGCTCCGAAGATTGAGGGGGTATCAATTCCAGTGTACGACTTTCTAGGTGAAACTGCAAAAGCTTTGTAATTTACCGGCGTGTTCAAGGCTTTAGAAGCCGTTCGGAAGAGGGATGGCCTGACGGGGGAGGCGCGTTTTGTGCGCCATGGGGGGAACCCGCCCGCCTCGGCAATCTATCACTGTCTGTGTCGCACACCCACGGCAAACCGTCTTTCTTGAACATCGCGCGCTATCTTGTAGAGAGGGTGGTTGTGCATGCGCACTCGCCTTTGGTGCTTTCGCCAAGCGGCTCCTGTCGTACCGCCGTGTTGGCAGATCGTCGGTAGGGGTAGTCGTTTGGGGACAATCCAACCGCTCCGATCTTTCGAATGGCGATGTTTTTACCGTTGTCTTATTAATGAATAGTTCAGCTTCCTCACATCTTCCGTTTCGTAACTCTGTGCACCTCACGCAAGCCGAGGCGCACGACCTGATGCGGCGCATGCTTTCCGGCAGCATGGATACAGAAGGCATTGCCGAAGTGCTGCATTATTTGCGCCGCAAAGGGGAGACGGTGGCGGAACTCGTGGGCTTTGCCACGGCGATGCAGGAAATGGCGCACGCGATCGATTTGGCGCAGGAAGATGACCCTGTGATCGACACTTGCGGCACCGGCGGGGACGATAGCAACACCTTCAATGTTTCCACGGCGACTGCGTTTGTCGTGGCCGGAGCGGGACAGCGCGTGGCCAAGCATGGCAATCGCCGTATTTCTAGCCAGTGCGGCAGCGCCGATGTGCTGGAAGCGCTGGGTATCTCCGTAACGATGCCGCCTGAACAGGTGGCGGATTGCATTCGCGAGACCGGCATTGGCTTCTTATACGCGCCGCTTTTACATCCGGCCGTGAAGCACGCGCAGGAAGCCCGGCTTCAGTTGAAGGGACGAACCATCTTCAATCTATTGGGCCCGCTGACGAACCCAGTGCGCGCGCGCGTTCAGTTGATTGGAGCCTTTTCGGTGCGTGCCGCGGAGATGATGGCGCTGGCGCTCGCCAAAATGGGAATAGATCGCGCCTTCGTGGTGCATGGCGCCGATGGCCTGGACGAAATCTCCATCACTGGCCCCACCACCGTCTTCCAAGTGGAAGAAAATAGCGTGCAAAAGGGCCGCTGGCAACCAGCGGATTTTGGTTTGCCCGAAGCCAAACTGGAAGACTTGCAAGGTGGCGATAGCAAGACGAACGCTGAGATCATCCGCGCCATCCTCGAAGGGGAAGCCGGTCCAAAACGCGATATTGTGATCGCCAATGCCGCTGCCGCCTTGTTTGTGGCGCGCAAAGCGCTCGATCTGAAATCGGCCGTCGCTATGGCTATCGAATCCATTGACAGCGGAGCGGCCAGGCGAAAACTTGAAAAGCTCATAGAATTCAGCGCTCGCCTACAGCATGTGGTGGCCTCTTGAAAGCCTTCGAAATACAAGAATTCGGCATTGACAATCTGGCCCTGGTGGATCGCGAGAAACCGCAGGCCGGCCCTGGCCAAGCTTTGGTGCGCATGTTGGCCGCTTCGTTGAATTATCGCGATTACATGATGGTGGAGGGCGGCTATAATCCGCGCCTGAAACGGCCGCTTGTTCCTCTGTCGGACGGTGTGGGGATCGTGGAAGAAGTCGGCCTCGGCGTAACGCGCGTGAAGGAAGGCGATCGCGTGGCGCCGTGCTTCTTTCAAAAGTGGATAGAAGGGCCGCCGTCTAAAGAAAAAAACAGCGCGGCGCTGGGCGGATCTCTTGATGGCGTTGCGCGCGAGTATGCGGTTTTTTCAGAGGATGGCTTGGTGCAGGCGCCTGCTTCACTCTCTGACGAAGAAGTGGCCGCGCTCCCTTGTGCAGCGGTTACAGCTTGGCATGCTTTGTTCGGTCACGCTGGAACTGTACCGGGCGACACAGTTTTACTGCAAGGCACCGGCGGAGTTTCTATCTTCGCCTTGCAATTTGCCAAATTGGCCGGGTTGCGAACGATTATTACTTCCAGCAATGACGAGAAACTGGCGCACGCTCGCGAATTAGGCGCCAGCGAAACGATTAATTACAAGACGACTCCCCACTGGGACGAGGCCGCGCGCAAACTCACCGGCGGCCTCGGCGTTGATCACATCATTGAGGTGGGCGGCGCCAGCACCTTGGCCCTCAGCATGAAAGCGTTACGCGTTCACGGCGCCATCAGTATCATAGGCGTTCTTACCGGCGGCGAGGCTGCGATCACGCCCACTTCTCTGCTCGTCCTCAGCGCCCGTATTCAAGGCGTCTTTGTAGGGTCACGCAACATGTTTGAGCAGATGAACAAAGCCATCTGTTTTCACAAACTCAAGCCCGTTGTCGACAAAACCTTCGCGTTCGCCGAGCTAAAAGAGGCTCTCCGCTACCTGGAGAGCCAACAGCACTTTGGCAAAATCTGCCTGAAGTTTTAAACCGCACGTTAAGGCGTGATCAATACCTTACCCGGCCCACCTTTTTGCGCCGCCGTATGCGCCTCACGTATCTGGCTCAGCTTAAAGCGCATGCTAATTGGAATCACCAAAGCGCCTTCGCGCACATCTTCTGCCAGCTCTGCCAGCCGCTTCGAATCCGGTTCACAGTAGATTTCTGCGACTTTAATATCCGCCTTGTCGGCTGCCGGTGGCTTACCCAGAACGCTTCCCAACACGCCGCCTTTCTTGAGTTTTGGCAGTAATTTCTCTATGGTTGCGCCGCCAACGGTATCGGCAATTCCATCCAACTCTTCCAAATTGCTAATCTCCGTATCGTCATCCACCGCGATGACTCGATCCGCCTCTAGCAATTGCGCCGGGTGCTTCTGATTCTTTCGCACGCCGGCAATGACCACTGCGCCATGCAGCTTGGCCACGTAAACGGCGCTGCGCCCAACCGAACCCAAAGCACCGGTTACCAAAACCGTGTCGCCCGCCTTAGGCTTTACGCCCCGTTCAATCAACTGTGCGCCAGTCAAAGCAACTACTGGGATGACCGCCGCTTGCTCCACGGCCAACCCATCTGGCAGCAGCGCCAAATTCTCAGGTTTGGTCACCAGCAGTTCCGCGTAGCTATGACTGACGAAGCCAAGAACCTTGTCGCCTTTCTTGAAATTCGTCACCCCAACGCCAACCTCAACCACCTCGCCAGCCGCATCACTCCCCAATATGAAAGGAAGTGGCACCGGCATGGCTTCCTTCATCTGTCCCGAGCGAAGTTTCAAGTCAAAGGGATTTATGCTCAGCCCGGCTACTTTTACAAGAACTTCATCTGCGCCCGGTTTTGGATCCGGCACATCCGTGTATACCAGTTGATCTACGTCGCCGTACCCCGTCACAAGAACTGCTTTCATTTTTCGAATTTACCTCTGAAATTGGATGTCATCCCAGCGGAAATAGTATCCACATTTTAGATTCTCTAAAGGGTTCGTTCTAGACTTTTCACTGGTAAGTTCGAAATCCGATTGATACACTAATCTCACTCGTAAGTGGTGCATGCCGGATGATCTCCGGCCAACGTTCAGAGGTGAAACCATGTGGTTCTCAACGATCAACACCCGCAGCACTTTGTCTGCGGCGCTTTTCTTAGCAGCCGGATTTCTTCTGACTGCCTCTCATGTGTCAGCCCAAGCTGTAGCCATCGCCGAAGTAGGCGGTTACGTGGTAGATCCTGCAGGCGCCGCCGTCGCCGGCGCTCAGGTCAAAATCACCGAGGTTGACAAGCAACAAGTTCATCAAACCGTAACCGATGCGCAAGGCCATTATTCGCTTCCAAACTTGCCCATCGGTCCCTATCAGTTGGAAGTCTCCAGCCAGGGGTTCAAGAATTACGTGCAAACGGGCATCACTCTGCAAGTGGCGAACGACGTACAACTGAATGTGACAATGCAGTTGGGTTCCATCACTGAAAAGGTGGAGGTAGCAGCCAACGCAGAAATGGTGGAGACCAAAGACAGCTCGCTGTCTCAAGTTATTGATCAGCAGCGCATGGTCGATCTTCCTCTCAATGGCCGCAATCCCATACAGTTGATTCTGCTCACCGGCGCCTCCACCACCCCTCCCGGCGGCGATCTTACGGGCAGCAAGAACATTCAAGGATCAAACGGTTCCACTGCGATCTCTGTCGCCGGTAGCCAGCCCAACGGCATCAACTACTTGCTGGATGGCGGCGATAACAACGACGCATTTAGCAACGTGAACCTGCCGCTGCCTTTCCCCGACGCGCTACAAGAGTTCAGCGTACTAACCAACGCGCTGCCGGCCCAATATGGTCTTCATCCAGGCGGCGTGGTGAACGCTGTTACAAAATCCGGCGCTAATGCCTTTCACGGAGATTTGTTCGAATTTCTACGCAATGGCGATTTCAACGCGCGTCAGGAAGGCACCACCGCCCGCGACACGTTGCGCCGGAGCCAGTTTGGCGGTGTCGCCGGTGGCCGCATCCTAAAGGACAAGCTGTTCTTCTTCGGCGGCTTTCAAGGCACGCGCATACGCAGTAATCCGCCCAGTACCATCGCCTACGTCCCAACTGCCGCCGCTTTGGCTGGCAATTTCTCAACCCTCGATGCGTTGAAATCCGCGGGTGGGTGTCAATCAAAAGCGGCGATCCAGCTCCACGTTTCTGCCTTGCCAGGCGCGGCGGCATACGCGGGCAATCAGATTCCGACTTCGCAATTTGATCCAGCCGCGGTCAAACTCGCCGGCTACTTTCCCAGCAGCTCAGATCCGTGCGGCCTGACGCTCTATGGGATTCCCGCCAACAATCCGGATAACCAATGGATTGGCCGCGGCGATTATGTCCTTAGTCAAAAGCAGAGTCTTTATTTCCGCTATTACCTTTACGATTTCACGGCTGAGACCGTCTTCAATGGCTCGAACCTTCTGACCACCACAACCGCCGGTAATCAAGATCGCGCGCAAACCGCTACCTTCGGAGATTCCTACTCGATTAGCCCGACCGTTCTGAACTCATTTCACGCCACCTTCGACCGCCGCCGCGACAACCGTGGCGCGGCGCCCAACTTGATTAGCCCGCAGAGTCTCGGCGTCAACAGCTTTGAACGGCTGCCGAACTACATTGACTTCTCGGTGAGTAACTACGGCTTGGGCGGCGGCTGCGGAACCTGCGCTCCTGGCCACTTTGACGTGAATACCTATCAGCTTTCAGACGATTTCACGGTGATTCACGGCAGCCACCAGGTTGCCTTCGGCGTGGATGAGCGCCGCCTCCAAATGAATATTGTGAATAACCAGCAGGTGAACGGCATTACTACATTTTCCGGCAGCATTACCGGCGATGCGCTGGCCGACTTCCTGCTCGGCAAAATGAGTTCTTATGTGCAGGGCAACCCAAATCCCAACGCCATGCGCCAATCCGTAACGGGCATTTATGCCCAAGATTCGTTCCGCGTATCGCCGCATTTAACAGTCAACTACGGTGTTCGCTGGGAGCCCACCCTGCCGGCTTACGACGCGCAGAACCGCGGCAATCAGTTCTCGCAAGCGGCCTTTAACGCCGGCACAGTGAGCGCGCTCTATCCTAATGCGCCGGCCGGCCTGTTGTTTTACAACGACCCAGGTAACCCGTACGGCCACAACTTCACGGCCACGCACTGGCTCACCAGTTCACCGCGTATCGGCTTAGTTTGGGACCCGAAGGGCGACGGCAAACAAACCATCCGCTCGGCCTTCGCTTTGATGCACGATAACCCCGAACTTTTCTTCAACGAACGCTGGACCACGAATCCGCCATACGCTTCTTCGGTGACTAACACCAGTTCCACCACCGGCATTCAGTTCTCGAACCCGTGGGGTGCTTATCCTGGCGGTGATCCATTTCCCGGCGCCGCCATTTTCCCGATTGGTGGAACCTATGTCAGCGTTCCTCCCAGCATGAAACCCACCTACATGATGCAGTGGAATTTCAGCTATCAACGTCAGTTGGCCAAAGATTGGCTCTTGACGGTGAACTATATCGGCAACCACACCAACCACATTTGGGGCGCCTACGACATCAATCCAGCGGTCTACATCCCCGGCAGCACCGCCAGCACGAATAACCGCCGCTTGCTTTATCTGCAAAATCCAACTATCGGCAAGTATTACAGCAGTATCGTGCAAGCCGATGATGGCGGCACTTCCAGTTACGACGGTCTGCTTACTTCCGTTCAGCACCGTTTCGCGAATCACTTCACTCTTTTGGCGAATCACACTTGGTCTCACTGCGTGAGCACGGTCGATTTCCAAGGCGAACTGGCCAACCCGCTCTATCAGAATCCGTTCAATCGCGACGCGGAAAAAGGAAGCTGCATTTATGACCACCGGCAAATTGTGGTCGCCTCGCTGGCTGTTGACAGTCCTGCGGTTGGCAATGCGTTTCTGAAGAAA
>Ga0302319_10016838_pt1 | contig 13434 bp, 12 predicted proteins | sample Bog_T0_2_FD_203319 | JGI IMG/M metagenome (GOLD analysis project Ga0302319, IMG submission 203319) | Peat permafrost microbial communities from Stordalen Mire near Abisko, Sweden - Bog_T0_2 | ecosystem: Environmental > Terrestrial > Soil > Wetlands > Peat | place: Sweden: Abisko, Stordalen Mire...
AGTCCCACAACGGATCCGACCGCTGGCCTGGGGAAGGTATCGGACGGCAGCGTAAAGATGTTGGCGGACCAGCCCTGATGCGCCGCCGCGGCGAGGCTGATGAGACCGACGGTGAGCCAGAGGCTGCCGCCGGTGAACATGATGAGCCCGACCGGGGTGACCGCTATGGCGCAGATCAGCATGGCCACTTTACGCGCCTTCGAGAGATCGAAGCCCCGGTGCAACAGGCCTTTCGAGAGGTAACCCCCGAGCACCGAACCGATGTCGGCGACAACGTATATAACGATTAGCGGCGGACCCAGGTGCGTCAGGTCGAGATGGTATTGGTCGTAAAGAAAGCCGGGTACCCAGAACAAGTAGAACCACCAGACAGGGTCGGTGAGGAACTTGCCAATCATGAACGCCCACGTGGCGCGCTGGCCAATCACACGCGAGTAAGGAATCGTGGGCTGATTATGCGGTTCGTGATCGGACTCGATGAGCAGCCGTTCTTTTTCTGTGAGCATCTTCTGCTCGCTCGGTTTCCGGTAAAAGCCGAGCCAGAAGATCAGCCAGATCACGTCGAGGCCGCCGGTGAATATGAAAGAAGCCCGCCAGCCGAAATGCGCGGCAACGATCGGAACGGCAAGCGGCGCAACGATGGCTCCGATATTAGACCCGCTGTTGAATATGCCGGTGGCGAAGGCGCGCTCGCGGCGGGGAAACCAGTCGGCTACGGTCTTGATGGCGGCGGGGAAATTCGAGGCTTCCCCCAGGCCGAGCGCGAAGCGGGCCATGCTGAACTGGAACGGCGTGGAGGCGAGCGAATGCAGCATCGAAGCCGTGCTCCAGACGGCTACGGCCAGCGCGTACCCAAGCCTTGTGCCGAGCCAGTCCATCAGGCGGCCGGCGAGCGGCATCATGAGCGCGTAGGCAAGTTGAAAGGTGAAGACTACATGGCTGTAATCGGTTTCGTTCCAGTGCAGGTCGTGCTCGAGCACCGGCTTGAGGATGCCGAGTACCTGGCGATCGACGTAATTGACGGTGGTGGCAAAGAAGAGCAGGCCGCAGACGGACCAGCGCAGATTCGTGCCAAAGATGCTCTTTCGTTCGTTCTTGATCAGACTGCCTGCAGGCATGATTTTTGCCGGTCCGCGACTCCCGTAAACGATTCGAAGTTCCCGCGGAACAGCCGAGTTATATCACGTTTTATGTCTTCGCGCGTGACCGGGCGGCCATCGTCGCTCAGCAACTGATAGGCGTTGGTGAGGATTGGCCCCATCGTGCGCCGCGTGTTGCGCCATTTATAGATCACCTGTTCGAGCACGCGGGCGTCGGAGTGCTGCGGGACGAAACTGGTGCCCAGCATTTCGAGGCGTTCCCTGGTCATCTCTTCGACGATGGAGGGATTGTTGAGGAACCACCAGCAGCCGAAGGGCATAAGGTTGGCGAATTTGCGGGCGTAGACGCAGAGCTCGTGTTGGTTCTCCCGGCTCAGGACGCTGATGAGGAAACGGTTCTCGGGGAACGAAACGCAAAGGCGCTCAACGGCGCTGAGGTCGGCTTTGCCTACTCCGTCGCCGGCGAGTTTCAGGGCCGGGTTTACCAGATAGCGGACGCCGATCATCGTCGAGAGCGGGATGTTGCGCTCGCGGCAAACGGGCAGGACGGCGTCTTTGATGAAGAGCGCGCGCAGGCTGTCTTCGGGGAACGCGAAGGTGTCGGGCAGCGACACGGCCATGTAGACGGGGTCCATGATCTTGGCCCACTTGGCGATGAACCGCCGGACTTCGGAAGCGGTCTTGCCGGTGCCATCGGCCGCTACGTCATAGCCTTTGGACTTCAGGATTTCCCAATGCTGCGGCCATTTGTTGAGGATGCGATCAAGGCGCAGGACGGCGTGGAATTGCGGGTCGCGCTCGGGATTGGCTTCCCACATCGGCGCTTCGTCGGGATCGAGCGGGTCGTTCGTCATGACGGCTTCGCTGATGCCGGCGAGGCGGAAGACGTCTTTGATGTGCGCGGCGAGTTTGCGGGAGGCGAAGAACTCGCGGGCTTCGGTGAGGACGTCTCTTGCAGTGGGGAGCCCGAAAGCACTGAGGACGGCGATGACGCCGCGGGTCGCTTCCGAGACAGGCGGGTTTTCGACAAAGAGGGTTTTCCAGATGAGGTCGGCCTTAGCTTGCTTGCCGAGGGCGAAGTACTGGTCGGGCGTGACCGGGTTGGAGCGGAAGAGTTCGGCTTCCAGGTAGTGATAAGTAACCAGTTCGTCGATGCCCCAGAGGCCAACGGGGCCAAGGGAGGGCATGAAGAGATGGGTATGGAGATCGATGAAGGGGATCGCGGAAAGTTCGCTGTCGACGGTGGAGCGGATGTTCACCCTAATATCACTATCTCAATTGGGCGCGTGTTGCAATTCAGATGTTCTGAACGGTTCGTTAAGTGGGGCAAGCTTAAGCTTGCGCCGGGCTTCAGCCCGGCAAGGTCTGGGAGAATTAACGATATGAAAAACACGGCGTTGTTGCTGGGATTAGCGATTTGTCTCCAGGGCGCCGATCCTTTCTTCTTCATGCAGGCAACCGATCCGCAGTTCGGCATGTATTCGGCCGATAAGGATTTCGTCCAGGAAACCGCTAACTGGGAGTTCGCCATCGCCAATGTGAACCGGCTGCATCCGGCGTTTCTAGTGGTAACCGGGGACCTGACGAATAAGGCGGGAGATGCGGCGCAAATTGCCGAATACCGGCGTATCAACGCGAAGCTGGACCGTTCCATTCCCCTCTATAGCGTGGCGGGCAATCACGACGTGGGCAACGACCCAACCCCCGAGTCGTTAGCGGCTTACCGGGCTGCCTATGGGCCCGACTATTATGCGTTTCGGTCAGGCCCGATTTACGGGATCGTGCTCGATTCGAGTCTATTCAAAGCGCCCGCGAAGGTAGCGGACGAAGCGGCGAAGCAGGAGAAGTGGTTGGCCGAAGAACTGGCGAAGGCGCAGGCGGCGGGAGGGCTGATTGTGGTGTTTCAACACATTCCCTGGTTCCTCGAAAACGCCGGCGAAGCAGACCAGTATTTCAATATCCCGATCGAGACCCGCCGGCGCGCTCTGACGCTGTTCCACAGGTATGGGGTTCGCTATGTTTTCGCGGGCCATTATCATCGAAACGCTTTTGGCCGCGACGGCAATCTGGAGATGATCACCAGCGGTCCGGCGGGTATGCCGATTGGTCCCGATCCCTCCGGCTTGCGCGGGGCTGAAGTGAAGGACGAGGCCATAGTAAGCAAGTACTATGGCTATGGTTCTATGCCATCGTCTATCCCCGAGAAGGCGGTTCAACCTTAGCCTGAGTGGTACAATTTCGGGACATCCACTTGAAAAATTTAAGTAGATGGGAGTCTGCCGGGAAGACTCTTATATAAAGGTGTGGAACGTGCTGGACTTTATTCTGGTTCGTCTTATATTTATAGCGATTTTCGCGTTTACGGCTGGTTATTTCCGCCCCGCGAACGAACCGTGGTGGCTGGCCGCGTTACTGGGAGCGCTGATTGGCGGCGTTTCGATTGTGCTCGAGATGCGAATCTCGAAACTCAGCCTGCAGCGGCTCATAGGAATCGCTTCGGGCGTAACCATAGGACTGTTTTGCGCAGCCCTGGTGAGTGTAGTGCTTGGCCGGCTGGGAGCCGAGTCTTCTCCCGCGCTGCACTTTGCGCAGATCGTTTGTCTGCTCCTTTTTGTTTATATTGGCGCGGTGACGGGGTCGTCCAAGGGCGATCTTCTGAATCTCGGCGCCTTCGGCGGCGTGTTCGGCGCCGAGAAAGACGTTCGGCACAATCACAAGATCCTCGATACGAGCGTAATTATCGACGGACGAATCGCGGACATTGCGGACACCGGGTTTCTGGATGGTGTTCTGGTGATTCCGCAGTTTGTGCTGCATGAATTACAAATGGTGGCCGATTCGGCGGACTCGATGAAACGGAATCGCGGGCGGCGCGGTCTGGATGTTTTGCAGCGTATACAGAAGATGTCGAATCTGAAGGTACAGATTGTGCTGGAGGATTTCCCGCAGGTGCGCGAGGTGGATATGAAGCTGATCGAGCTGGCGAAGGTTTACGACTGCAAGATCATTACGAACGATTTTAATCTGAATAAGGTGGCCCATCTGCGCGGCGTGGAAGTGCTGAACATCAATGAGCTGGCGAATTCCCTGAAGCCGATCGTGCTGCCGGGCGAACTGATGCGCGTGTTTATTTTGAAAGAAGGCAAGGAATACAACCAGGGAGTGGCTTATCTGGATGACGGTACGATGGTGGTGGTCGATAATGCGCGCCGTATGATTTCGAAGACGATAGATGTATCCGTTACCAGCGTCCTGCAGACTACCGCGGGCAAGATGATTTTCGGTAAGTACGACGAGCGGGGCCAGGCGGCCGCGGCGTCAGCCGAGCGCGCCGCACCGAAGGGCGAGGTAGCGGCTCCGCGCCAGCAGGCTGTCGGAGAAGGTTGATCCGGTGAAACTGGCTGTTATTCTCCCCGCCGCGGGACTGGGCACGCGGATGCAGCGCGGGGTGGCGCCTCCGCCCTCGTCAGCGACTGCGGCCGAGGTTACGGGCACGAGCCGCAAGCAGTTTATGCTGCTCGAAAACGCGCCCATTCTGGTGCATACGGTGCGCAAGTTTGTGGCATCGCCACTGGTGCATGACATCGTGGTCGCGGTGCGTGCGGACGATATCGATTGGGTCGCGGACATGCTGCATCGCGAGGCGCGCGGGCTGCTGGGCGATCTTCGTGTCGTGGCGGGCGGCAACACGCGGCAGGAGTCGGTGGAGAACGCGCTGGCCGCGCTCGACGGCGATACGGATCTGGTAGCGGTGCACGATGCGGTGCGGCCGTTTATCGATCTCGATACGATTCGCCGGGTGGTGGAAGAAGCGCAGGTTACGGGCGCTGCGATCGTCGGGATTGTCCCGGTGGACACCGTCAAGCAGGTGAGCGGCGCGCAGGCGGGCGGTGCGAAAGTGCGGTCCACGATTTCGCGCGAGCGCCTGATTCTGGCGCAGACTCCGCAGGTATTTCGGGTGGATCTTCTGCGGCGCGCTTATGAGCTGGCGAGGCAGGATAATTTCACGGGCACGGACGAATCGAGCCTGGTGGAACGGCTGGAGCAGGTGGAGATCGGCGTGGTGCTGGGGAGCGATCGGAATATCAAGATCACTCGTCCCGGCGATATGGATCTGGCGCGATTGTTCTCCGAACAGGAAACCGCGCGGCGGTGAGTTTTCGAGTCGGCCAGGGTTGGGATTCGCACAGAATTGCCGCCGGGCGTCCGCTGATATTGGGCGGGGTGACTGTGCCGTGCGAGTTCGGGCTTGAGGGCCATTCCGACGCGGATGTGCTGGCCCACGCGATTACCGATGCGATTCTGGGCGCGGTAGCGGCGGGAGATATCGGGATGCATTTTCCGGATACCGATGCGCGCTGGAAAGGCGCCGGGAGTTTGCAGTTCCTGAAGCATGCCTGCGAACTGGCCGCGTCGGCGGGATTTCGAATCGAGAATGTGGATTCGACGGTGGTTCTGGAGCGCCCTAAGCTGAAGGATTTTCGCGGGGCGATTCGGGAGTCTTTGGCCGGGGCGCTGGGGCTTGAAGTGGAGCGGGTTTCGGTGAAGTTCAAGACGGCGGAGAAGGTGGGCCCAGTGGGGGAAGGGCGGTCGGCGGAAGCTCAGGCGGTGGTTTGTCTGGTGAGTTTGTAATCACGGTCGTGCACGATCTGCCGCCTGATCGGGCGATTCGATAGTTTTATGGGGTTGCCGGAGTTGACCTGTATCCTGTCGCCGGAGGCTTGGTTCAGCGACATCGTCGGGAAGTGCGGGCGGACGGGCGTCTTGAAGCCGGACCGATTATCCTGAGCCATGCGGATATTTTCGAATCGGTGTAGAAGCTTCGTTCTGATACTTGCGTTGTACACTGCGGCAGCGGCGCAGGATCGCGTGAAAGAAATGGCCTCGCAGTTTTCGGGCAAGGTCAGCATCTACGCGAAGAACCTCAATACCGGCGCCACCTACGATCTGAACGGGTCGAACCGGGTTAACACCGCCAGCACGATCAAGGTTCCGATCCTGATCGCCGTCTTCACCGCTGAACATGCGGGCAAGGTGCACTGGACGGATACTTCCGAGCTCACCAAAGAGAACAAAGTGGCGGGCTCGGGCGTGCTGCAGGAGATGTCAGATGGGACTCGCGTTCCGTTGCGCGATCTGATCCGGTACATGATGCTGTTGAGCGATAACACCGCGACCAATCTGGTGCTGGATCATGTATCGGGTAATGAAGTAAATGCAACTATGGCGAAACTGGGGATCGACAGTACTCGGTCGCTGCGGAAGATCCTGAAAGGTTCGACTCCTGAGGGCGTAAGCGATGCGGGGCACGATCCGGTAAACGCAAAATTCGGAATTGGCGTGACGACTCCAAGGGAGATGGTGAGCCTTCTGGAACGCCTCTACCGCGGGGAACTGGTGAGCAAGGAGGCGTCGGCCGAGATACTCGGGATCATGAAGAAGCAGATGTGGAGGGAAGGGATGCCGCGGCGGTTCGATTCGGCGGGGATCGAGGTGGCCGATAAGCCAGGCGCGCTTGATCATCTGAGGAGCGATGTGGGGATTGTGTATTCGAAAGCGGGTCCGGTGGCGATAGCGATTACCTGCGATGAGATGCCGAAAGCGGACTGGTCGCCGGAGAATCCGGGTTATTTGTTCATCGCCGATGCTTCGCGGCTGATCGTTGAAGAGTTGACTAAGTGAAGATTACTGGCTGAGACTGTTCACATCGCGCACAGCGGCGCTGTGCTTGAGGTTGATGGCATCGCCGCTGGCCACTCCCCCTACCGGAGCGGTCAGCACAACGCCCCTCAGGTGTTTGGAAGAGGACTCGGTGTGCTTCTTGTCGCTGTCCGACCTGAGATAGCGCTTTCGAAGCAGGAAATTGGTGCCGCATTCTTCGCAGCGATAGGGCCACTGGCCCAGCAAACTCACCAGATAGAGGGAAAATCCGGATCTTCGGCGTCGCCGCAGGGCATGGCTTCGGCAGTCGGGGCAGGACGTTTCCATTCGCAGTCAGTCTTCCGTCCGAATCGACGTTCGGACTGTTGGTATTTCGTGTCAATCTTAACACCGGAACAGTGACCTGGCAATGGGCCGCTTCGGATTTCGGTCCGGTTCGGACGATCCCCTATAATAGGGCTTACCCTCATGCATCAACTACTCACCGAACGACCGGTCGACCTCGATCCTCGCGAGACTGCGGAATGGCTCGAGGCGCTTGACCAGATCGTGGAGGGAACTGGGCCGGACCGGGCCGCCTTCCTCCTCGAGCAGCTTGCGAATCGGGCGCGCCGGACCGGCGTCCCCGTTCCCTCGCGGATTTCCTTCGATTACGTAAACACGATTCGCCCCGAGCAGGAGTTGCCCTTTCCGGGAGATCGGGCGCTGGAGAGGCGTATCAAGAGCCTGACGCGCTGGAATGCGATGGCGATGGTGTCGCATCAGAACAAGTATGATGACGGCATTGGCGGTCACATCGCGACCTATTCGTCGCTGGCGACGCTGCTCGAAGTGGGGTTCAACCATTTCTTCCATGGCAGTTATGGAGAAGAGGCCGGCGACCTTGTCTATTTTCAGGGGCACGCCTCGCCGGGTGTCTACGCCCGGGCGTTTCTGGAAGGGCGGCTCAGCGAAGATCATCTGAATAACTTCCGCCATGAGCTGCGCGATAAGCCTGGACTTTCGTCTTATCCGCATCCCTGGCTGATGAAGGATTTCTGGCAGTTCCCGACGGTTTCGATGGGGCTGGGACCGATCAATTCGATTTACCAGGCGCGTTTCATGCGCTATCTGGAGCATCGCGGGCTGATCAAAGAGACTCCCCGCAAAGTATGGGCATTTCTGGGCGATGGCGAAATGGACGAGCCGGAATCGACAGGCGCGATCGGCGTGGCGGTGCGCGAAAAACTGGACAATCTGATTTTCGTGATCAACTGCAACCTGCAGCGGCTGGACGGGCCGGTGCGCGGCAACGGCAAGATCATCTGCGAACTGGAGAATCTGTTCCGGGGCGCGGGATGGAACGTCGTGAAATGCCTTTGGGGCAGCGATTGGGATCCGCTTTTTGCGAAAGACACTTCCGGGCGGCTTGTACAGCTGATGAACGAGTGCGTGGATGGCGAGTATCAGTCGTTCAAAGCCAAAGGCGGTGCTTACGTCCGCAAAGAGTTCTTCGGGCGTTATCCGGAAACGGCTCAAATGGTGGAGGACATGACGGACGAGCAGCTCGGTAGCCTGCATCGCGGGGGCCACGATCCGCTGAAGGTTTACAACGCTTATAAGGCGGCGGTCGAGTTCAAGGGCGGACCGACGGTAGTTCTGGCGAAAACGGTTAAGGGTTATGGGATGGGAGAGGCCGGCGAGGCGCGCAATCCGACCCACCAGAACAAGAAGTTGGACGCGAAGCAGATGGAATATTTCCGCTCGCGTTTTGAGATTCCTATTCCCGACGATGCGGCGCGCGATGGCGCGTTATACCGTCCACCGGATTCGAGTCCCGAGATCGCTTACATGCAGGAGCGGCGCAAGGTGCTGGGCGGTTATCTGCCTTCGCGCAAGCCGGCGCCTTCGCAGACGAAGGCTCCTGGAGCGGAAATCATCGATGAATTCCGAGGCGGTTCGAAAGCCCAATCGCCTTCCACAACCATGGCTTTTGTGGTGCTTCTGAAGCGGCTGATCAAGACGGAAATCGGCAAACGTATTGTGCCGATTATTCCCGACGAAGCGCGGACCTTCGGCATGGAAGACATGTTCCGGACCTACGGGATTTATGCCGCGGGCGGACAGTTGTATAAGCCGCACGATTCGGAAATCCTGTTCACATACACGGAAAAGAAAGACGGGCAGATCCTGGAAGAAGGGATCACGGAAGCGGGATCGATGGCGGAGTTCACGGCTGCCGGAACCGCTTACGCCAACTATGGCGTGGATACAATTCCGTTCTACATTTACTATTCGATGTTCGGGTTCCAGCGGGTGGGCGACCTGATCTGGGCGTTTGCCGATTCGCGAGGTAAAGGCTTCCTGGTGGGCGGCACAGCGGGTCGCACCACTCTTAATGGCGAGGGCTTGCAGCATCAGGACGGGCATTCGCTGCTTCTGGCCAGCACGGTTCCGAATCTGGTTTCTTACGATCCGGCGTTTGCGTGGGAGACGGCTGTGATTGTGCGCGACGGCATTCGCAGGATGTTCGAAAACCGCGAGGATGTTTTCTATTATCTGACGGTTTACAACGAGAATTATCAGCATCCGCCGATGCCTGAAGGGTGCGAAGAAGGCATTCTCAAAGGGCTGTATTTATTCCGCGGGTCTGAAGTGGCGAAGCCGAAGGCGCGGGTGCAGTTGCTAGGCAGCGGCCCGATGGTGAATGAGGCTCTTAAGGCGGCGCAGATCCTGGGTGAGAAGTACGGGATCGCGGCCGATGTGTGGAGCGTGACCAGCTATAACGAGCTTCGGCGCGAAGCGTTGAAGGTGGAGCGCTGGAACCGACTGCATCCGGACGAGCCTGCGCGGAAGCCCTATGTGCAGCAGATGCTGGAGCCGACGGAAGGCCCGATTGTGGCTTCGTCCGACTTCATGAAGTCGGTGCATGACCAGATTGCGCCGTGGCTGCCTGGGCGATTTGTTGCTCTGGGAACAGATGGTTTCGGGCGCAGCGAGAACCGCGTTTATCTGCGGAAGCATTTTGAGATCGACGCCGCTTCTATTGTTGTGGCGGCGCTTTCGAAGCTGGCTCGCGATGGGAAGTTCGACGCTAAGAAGGCGGCGAAGGCTATTGCGGAGATGGAAATCGATCCCGAGAAGGCGGATCCGGCTACGGCGTAATTTCGGGGTTAGAGCAGATCGTCAGGGGAACCTCAATCGGAATGCCTGCCACGCGTAGCCCTCCGTCTTTGGCCTCGACCATACCGGCCTGCGTATACACGGAGCCTCGCTTGGTAATCGGATTGATCACCCAGACACACGGTACCCCGAAGCTGAGGTAATCGTCCACGACTTCCTGCACTTTCACCATGCGGTCTTCAGGCGAGAGGATTTCGATGCAGAGCAGCGGCGGTTCCCGGAGAATACGCATCTTTGGTGCCGGGTTGGAAACCACCGTGATGTCGGGTATGCGAAATCGGGTGGGCTTCACCTGCATACGCAACCCGTTGACGGTCGTAATGCCCCACAATTTTTCGCGGGTGAAAAGGTAGGAGCCGAGCAAAGCCTGCATTCGGCTATGATCGAACTCGCCCACATGGCGCTGCACGATTTCGCCGTCAATATACTCGCGATCCGGGTGGTAAACCGTCCGGAGATATTCTTCAACCGAAAAGGATATTGGCATCGCGCCTGACGATATGATAGACCTTCCGGAGGGTAACCCTCTGACCAGGTCGTCTCAGGAGATTTAGTTTTATGACACCAGCCGAAGTTCTGCAATTCGCTAAGGAAAACGGCGCACGCCAGATCGACGTGCGCTTTTCCGACATCCCCGGTCTGCAGCATCACATTTCGTATCCGGTATCCGAGCTCAGTGAGAATTCGTTCAACGATGGCTTCGGCATCGATGGATCGAGTATTCGCGGCTGGGCCGCTATCAATGAGAGCGACATGCTGCTCATTCCCGATTCCACTACGGCTTTTATGGATCCGTTCATGGAGACGCCGACGGTGGTGATGATCGGCGATGTGAAAGACCCGCTGACGAAACAGAACTATGAGCGCGACCCGCGCTGGATTGCTCGCAAGGCGGAATTGTTTTTGCAGAACTCGGGCGTGGGCGATACCGCTTATGTGGGGGCCGAAGCGGAGTTCTTCATTTTCGATAACGTGCGCTTCGATCAGGATGCTCATTCGGGTTATTACTTTATCGACGCCGATGAAGGCCGCTGGAATTCGGGCCGGGTCGAGAACAACCTCGGCTACCGCCCGCGCTACAAGGAAGGCTATTTCCCGGTGCCTCCTACCGACCATTACCAGGATCTGCGGTCGGAAATGGTGAACACGATGGAGCGATGCGGGCTGGTCATTGAGTGCCACCACCATGAAGTGGCTACGGCGGGGCAGTCGGAAATCGATCAGCGGTATAACACCCTGGTGAAGTCGGCCGACAACATGATGCTGTATAAGTACATCGTTCGCAACGTGGCCAATCGTTTCGGTAAGACTGTCACGTTTATGCCTAAGCCTTTGTTCGGCGATAACGGCAGCGGGATGCATGTGCACCAATCGATCTGGAAAGAAGGCAAGCCGCTGTTTGCGGGCGATGGCTATGCGGGATTGAGCCAGATGGCCTTGTATTACATCGGCGGCCTGCTGAAGCATGCGCGCGCGCTGTCGGCGATTATCGCGCCTACGACGAACAGCTATAAACGCCTGGTGCCCGGCTATGAGGCTCCGGTGAACCTTGCTTATTCGCGGCGCAACCGGTCGGCGGCTTGCCGGATTCCTATGTATTCGGCGAATCCTAAGGCGAAGCGCGTGGAGTTCAGGCCGCCGGATCCGTCCTCGAACCCTTATCTGGCTTTCTCGGCGATGCTGATGGCTGGCCTTGATGGTGTGCTCAACCGGATCGAACCCGGCGAGCCTCTGGATAAGGACATCTACGATTTGTCTCCGGAAGAGATGAAGTCGGTGCCTTCGATGCCTTCATCGCTCGACGAAGCGCTGAGTTGTCTCGAAGACGATCATCAGTTCCTTCTCAAGGGAGATGTTTTCAGCGAAGAACTGATCGAGACGTTTATCGAATACAAGCGGCGCAACGAAGCTGATGCGATTCGGCTGCGTCCGCACCCCTACGAATTTTCGCTGTACTACGATATCTGACCGATATCTCCGTACAACTGAAAGTCCCGGCATAAATAAAATCAGTCGGATTAAAAAAATCTATTTCCGTAGGTAGTTTTGCAACATTACACTGGGTCTTTCCAACCAACACAGGCACCCAGTTCGTGTCCTGATCCATTCTAAGGAGAACCCACCATGCGAATACCTCTGTGTATTCTTGCGCTAGTAGTGTGTGCCTACGCGGCAGATACACCCGATAACCACAACACCGATCAGCAACCGCCGACTTCTCAGCCGGCTCCGCCGCCGGCCGATACTCAGAAGCCCGCCGACGCGCCGCCGCCGGCGCCGCCGCCTAAGTACGATGGCTGGGCATTCAGCGGCCTTGTGGATGCCTATGTCGATCACAATTCCAACAACCCTTCTATGGGCGTCAACATGTTGCAGAACTTCGATCTGCATTCGGGAGTGCCTCGTCTCAGCCTGGTAAAGTTCACCCTGGATAAGTCCGACAAGGTGTTTGGTATCCACCTTGACGTGGGTGCTGGCGAAACCATGCGCCTGATTCACGCGAACGATCCCGCTGCGATCGAGCACCAGGGCCTTCGCTATGTCGAGCAGATGTATTTAATCCTTAAGCCAAACAAAACCCACGGAACGGAATTTGATTTCGGCCAATTTGTTACGTCGGCAGGTGCTGAAGTGATTGAAAGCAGCTCGAACTGGAATTACACCCGCTCAATTCTGTTCGCTTTCGCGATTCCGTATTATCATTTCGGGTTTAAAAGCACAACTCCGATAACGAAAGAGCTTACAGTGGGAGTTCAGGTGGTGAATGCGTGGAACACGGTTTGGGGGAACAACAACCTCGATAACATCGGGCTGACTCTGGCCTACACTAAGCCTAAGTACACATACAGCCTGAACTACTACGAAGGTCCTAACCACATCGGGACAACAGCGGGTAAGCGTAATCTGATCGACAGCACCTTGCTGCTGACCCCGAACAGCAAGCTTAACGTCTATATTAACGGCGACTGGGGCCGCGACAACGCCCCACACGGCGGCTACGCCCAGTGGTACGGAATCGCAGGAGCAGCCCGTTATCAGATTGCTAAACTTTTCGCGGTCGCCGGACGAACCGAGATTTTCAGCGACAGCAAGGGCTTCGCTACGGGCACCGGACAGACCATAAAAGAAGTGACGGGGACGGGCGAATTCAAACTCAACGATCACCTGGTTACGAGATTCGAAGCGCGGCACGACGCCTCAGACCATCTGTTCTTCGACCACGGGACAGGACATCCGCTGACTAAGGGCGAGACGACAATCACGTTGGGTGTGGTTGCTTTGCTGGGTCCGCTGAAGTAAGCGTTCCTTATCTGGCGAGATCCTCTTACCGCTCCTTTTACAGTCGCGGCTCAGAAGGGTTAGCGGTGAATCTGAAGTGGTTACTGAGCCGCGCGCGTCAGCAAGCGGTAACGAAAAGCCGTTTTCCGGCACCCTGCTAACGCTGCAGCGGGTAGCTCCGGACAATGTGGAAGGTCCGGCTCCAGCGCGTTTTTGTAGCGAAGTGAAGGGC
>Ga0302319_10016841_pt1 | contig 13433 bp, 9 predicted proteins | sample Bog_T0_2_FD_203319 | JGI IMG/M metagenome (GOLD analysis project Ga0302319, IMG submission 203319) | Peat permafrost microbial communities from Stordalen Mire near Abisko, Sweden - Bog_T0_2 | ecosystem: Environmental > Terrestrial > Soil > Wetlands > Peat | place: Sweden: Abisko, Stordalen Mire...
GCGGGAGCCGCTGTGCCGGTTGCTTTCTATGACGAGCCGGGAGACTCGCGAAGCCACGGCACTACGGGCGTGGTTGCTCTTGACCGCCAGGGCAACATTGCGGCAGGCACGTCGACTGGTGGATTGCAAGGCAAGATGCCAGGCCGTGTAGGCGACTCGCCCATTATCGGAGCCGGCACATACGCATCCAATCAGTCCTGCGCAGTGTCCGCGACCGGCAGCGGCGAGTACTTCATTCGCCTCGGCGTCGCGCGCGAAATCTGCAACCTGGTGCGCTTCAAAGGAATGCCGATTCAGCAGGCCGCTGACGAGGTCATCCACAAGGAGCTGGAAGCGCTCAACGGCGATGGCGGTGTAATCGCCTTAACGCCGGACGGCCAGACTGCGTTCAGCTTCAACACGCCAGGCATGTTCCGCGCACGCCTAAGCGAAGGCGGCAAGCTCGAAGTCCATATCTATAAGGATGAGGAGTAAGGAACAGCAGGAGACATCACTCAACGACAGTTCTACAAAAGCAAAAAGGCCATCCCCGCGAGGATGGCCTTTTTGCACTACAGGAGCAAATCAAGCTTACTGTGCCCCGCTGCGCGCCTCAGCCTTCTGCGTCAGTACCTTGTGCGCGTTGTCCTCAAGCGCCTGTGCTTCGGGCAGAAACGTCAGAGCCTTTTGAATCATCGGGTCCCAGTCGGCGCGTGTGCGCAGGCCATCGGATTCGCCAAACTGAATGGTTACGATGCCGCTCTTGATGCTTTCCTTCAACCAGTCGTTCACCCCGTCCAAATCGGCCTGGGTAAACGGAATGCTCTGGCTTGTCAGGTAAGTCTTGAATTCGCTGACCACCGCATCGTCCACCTGGAAGTTTTTGTCCACCGTGCGATTCGCCAGATAAATCGGCCCAAAGTGGAAGAAAGCTTCCTTGGAAAGCAGCAATTCCTGGAAGTGGTTTGCCTTGGGCGGTTCAATCTTTTCGTCAGGCGTAATGCCGCCACCGCCATACACAGTCCGGCCTGAATCCGTGAACTTGACTTCGCGGTTGGTTGTATCCGCGGGCGACGCTCCGGCGTGGTTGTAGTAGTAGTCGTAGAGCGAAACACCCGTGTAGTTGCGCTGGATCAACCGTCCTGATGGCGTGAAGTAGTGGTAAGTGGTTAGCGCCAGGCCCGTATTTTCACTCAGGTTATAGACAGTCTGCACCAGGCCCTTGCCAAACGTCGTTTGGCCCACGATCAATGCGCGATCATGGTCCTGCAAGGCGCCACTCACAATCTCTGCCGCTGAGGCCGTTCCCCGACTCACCAGTACGACGATCGGGAAAGTCTTGCCATCGTTGCCGCGCATGGCCGTGTAGTTCTGGTCGGGATAAGCGCGCCCGCGCTGCGAAACAATTGTCTGCCCCTTGGCCAGCAGGTGATCGCAAACCTCAACAGCCTGGCTCAGCAGGCCGCCGGGATTATCACGCAGGTCAAACACCAGACCCTTCAGATCACCGAAGCCGTCGACAGCTTCAATCACTTCCTGCGCCGTCGTCTCCTGGAATTGCTTCAGATGGATGTACCCCACACCGGGGCGAATCTCATATTTAAGGTCCACGGAAGGATTCGGAATTTCATCACGTACCAGCGCAAAGGTAAGCGGCTTGGACTGCCCCTCGCGCGTCATGCTCACAGAAACCGGCGTCCCCTTGGGTCCCTTCAGCGTCTTGGCTACCGCGTCTGACGTCATGCCGTCCGTGCTCTTGCCGTCGATGGCGGAAATCACGTCGCCTGGATGAACGCCTGCCTTGAACGCAGGGCCGCCCTCCATCGGAAACACGACATATACCTTGCCGCCACCAAATGCCTGCTGGATGGTCATACCCACGCCGAAGTAGCGGCCGTGCTGTTCTTCGCGCATTTTGGCGTAAGCCTTGGGATCGTAGAAGTTCGAGTGCGGATCCAGCACGCGTAGCATTCCCGGGATCGCCCCGTCATAAATGGCTGTGTCCGCCTTGTCGCCCTCAATCGGCTCGGCATAGTTCTGCTCTACCAGCGCATACACGTTGGTGAACGACTTAAGGTTATCGCGGAGCTGGCTTTCGTCCTGAGAGGACTGTGCCCCAACACGACGCTGCATCATGCTGCCCACAACGGCGCAGACGGCAAAGAAGAGAACCACGGTGAAAAGTGCGCGGCGGGCGCGGGGAGTCATAGGCAGGAAGTTCCTCCGGAACAAGACTGCGGCGGGCAGGACAGTCTTGGGGTAAAGTATATCATCCTGTTATTTGACGACGGCGGGCTCTTTCCGGTAGCTCAGGGGAGTTGCAGGTCGAAGTCGATGCACATTTGGCTCCGCGAACTTCTCCCTTGTTCCAAATTGTCGCCTTTAAGAATTGAGCTGGATTATCTATTGAGCGCGATAATCGATCGCAGTTATAGCCGCCGACCCGCTAGGTTGTCGCAACTGCTTCAGAGAAATATTGTTCGGTTCAACTTGTTTGTTCGTAGACTCAATTATTTCGCGCGGCCAACGTCCCTCATCCATTGAGCCCGGCATCGTTGCACATAAGAAACGCTGTCTCCTCAGCCCGTACACCGATCTTTGTTTACGATGCCGTGGCTGACAAGTACCCCGTCATTCCTACTCTGCCTTATACGTGTAGTCGTTGTAGACCAAGACGCCGTTGTACCTGGTGAACACGCGGGCGTAGATTGTTACGCCGTTGGTTGGCAGGCCACTGAAGGTTGCGGAAGTGACCGTCTGCTGACCGGAGTCGTAGAGGTTTTTCGATCCAGCGCCCGCGGTTCCCAGGAACAGCCAATACCCCTGGCCTCCTGTAACGGCTGTCCAGGTAAACGTCTCGCTCGCGCCAGATAGCGTGCTGCCTGGTGTTGGGCTTGTCAACACCGGCGGTTTCATATAGGAGGTGTACGTGTAGTCGTTGTAGACCAGGACGCCGTTGTACCTGGTGTACACGCGGGCGTAGATTGCTACGCCGTTGGTTGGCAGGCCACTGAAGGTTGCGGAAGTGGCCGTCTGCTGACCTGAGTCGTAGAGGTCTTTCGATCCAGCGCCCGTGGTTCCCAGGAACAGCCAATACCCCTGGCCTCCAGTAACGGCTGTCCAGGTAAACGTCTCGTTCGCGCCGGATAGCGTGCTGCCTGGTGTTGGGCTTGTCAACACCGGCGGCTTCATATAGGAGGTGTACGTGTAGTCGCTGTAGACCAAGGTCCCATCGTACTGGGTATAGACACGGACGTAGAGTTTGCCGCCGTCGGTCGGCAGGCCGCTCACGCTAGCCGAAGTGGCTGACTGCTGATGGGAGTCATACAGATTGTTCGATCCTATTCCGGTGGTCCCAACGAACAGCCAGTACCCCTGGCCCCCGGTTACGGCAGTCCAGGTAAATGTTGCACTCGTACCGGCAAGCGTGCTACCTGGCGCAGGGCTCGTCAGCACTGGGGGCAACATCGCCGCAGTGTAGGTGTAGTCGTTGTAGTACAGGGTGCCGCTCAACTTTGTGTAGATACGGGCGTAGATCTTGACTCCGTCAGTTGGCAGGCTGCTGAACGTAGCGGAAGTGGCTGACTGTTGACCTGAGTCGAAGAGGTTCTTCGATCCAACCCCCGTAGTTCCCAGAAACAGCCAGTATCCCTCGCTACCGGAAATGGATGTCCATTTAAACGTGGCACTGGAGCCAGTAAGCGCGCTACCCGGTTCAGGTGTGGTGAGCGTCGCCGGCGACGGAGCCCCTGTGGTGGGCCATGCATTGACCAAGTTGGCCACGTTGAAAGTACCTAGACCAGTCGTCAGGTCGTATCCAGTAGTCGCCGAGTAGCCGCTCAGGATCCCGAATTGATCTCCGCTCGTGCTGGTCACGCAGTCTGGATCTCCTGTTACGCAGACCGCGGCGTTCGAGCCCGTTGTCGTGTCGTAGAAGATGCAGGCGTTGCCTGCTGCCACAGTGTTGGAATTGCAAGCTGAATAGTTCTCCTCCGACGCCAGCTTGTAAAATTCAGGATTTGCCAATCCCTGCGCGCTCCCCGTATTTTGAACGATCAAAGCCATGATGCCCGCCGTCAAGGGCGAAGCTGCCGAGGTGCCTCCGTTTTCCTGGTAAGTGATGTAGTTCGGATCACTGTAGTCGCAGCCGTTGCTTTCGGATTGCGATTCGCAAATCAGCAGCGCGCTGCCTGGTAGGCCCGTGCTCGACCGAAATCCGTATGCGCCGAACATTGCAACATCGGGCAGGTACCGGCTGTTGCCTGTGGGAATCCCTGTAACTCCGGTTTGCCAACTCGGCTTGGTGTAAAGAGTACTGGCGCCGCCGCCACCGGATGCCATTTCGACTAGCCCCGGAAGCGCAGAACTCGCGGCATTGCACAGCCCTTCAACGTTGCTGTATGAGGTGTACACGTTCAACAAGAGTGGGTTCGAGCAGGTATCGTTCCACGACATCTCCGGCATGTAGCCCTTCGCGGAAGCCCCGGTGGTCGGGTTGTTCGTGGTATTCCAGTAATCGGTGTAAGGCTCGGAGCCCTCGATCAACGGCCATTGCAAATCCGTTCCGCCCACCGCCGTCGCGTACTGGGTTGAAGCCATCCCGCTCACCGCAAAGCCGTGAGTATCCTCGTAGGGCGGGGTCTGGTCATGGCTCGTGCACGCTGCCGACCCGGAGTCGCCCCCCGCCACAAACGAACTGATGCCCGCGGTCGCCGCCTGTTGGAAGGTCGAACTAAACAACGAAGAGGCAGAGCTGCCCAGGTTGGCCTCGCATTCCCCGTAGCTCATCGTCAAAATCGGTGCGATCTCGTTATCGACGATGTAGGTGATGCCTGTGATCAGAGCATTGGTCGTGGCGTTGTCCACATCAGCCACCAGCACCACAGTCGCGCCGGGAGCGGTGGCGGATACCATCTCAGTGTCTTCGGTGTTTTCTCCCTGGCTAGCCGTTATTCCCGGATCGGCGCCGCTGTGCAGTGTCTCGAGTGTGCCGGCCGGTAATCCAAAGGAACTGCGGTAGGTATTAAAGTCCGAGGTCACAATGTCGCTGCGTCCAACGATGGCAACCTTCACACCCTTTCCATTGATCGGCGGGGTTTCGTTCCACAGCGGCAGGATGTTGTAGATCGTGGCCACGTCGTAGGGGCTGAGCTCTTCACGCTGGTATTCGGTATTCGGATCGGTATAGCCGAATTCTGGTCTTGCGCCGCCCTTTGACGCCTTTTCGCCGCCCGGACTTGGACTCGGCTCAAGCCTGCCGCCCTCAGCAGGCTCAGGACCCAATATTGTGTATTCCCCCGTCTTCATGTTGCGCCTTACATAGTTGCCAGGGCGCGAAAAGTGAACGGGGCGAAAATCATGCAGGGAAGCAATCCCCGTGATCACCGGGAATAACGCCTCAGGTATCGAAGGATCGCGGTCATTTGCAATATGCATCTGCCCATCAACCAGGTAGTCATGCATCTCAAGGTGAAATGTTTCCTCGACTTGTTTCACCGTGCCGGTGAACTGAATTGAGACGCGGCCCTTGGTGACCTCGAAGATCTGGAAGCCGTGCTGCTCAAGCCAGTTGGTTACTTGAAGTATGTCGGCGTCCGAAGGCCCGTAGAGCTTCCCGAACTCCTCTGCATGCAGCCAATGGTGGAAGTTCGGCGATTTCGGGTCGTATTGGCGCTCGTTGAATGCCGCCAGCGCAGCCTCCTGCTCCGGGCTGCGTTTAAGCACGAGCACCAGCCGCTCAAGCAGCTTGTTTGCACCTACTCGACCTTTATCAATTCCAGTGAGCGTGGCGGGATGCGTGTTGCCGGCAAGACGAACAAGTCTTGTTTCATCGATATGCTCAGCAACGCGCGATGGAACACTTGGCGCAGCCTTGTCCCCAGCAGTGACGGGTGAAATCTCGGCAGCAGCGCTCTCAGCCATTTGGGCGTATGCAACACCCCAACCGCAGATCATAAAGGGAATGAGGGCGCTAAGCCCCGCCGCACGATTGTTCCTCATAGGAAGATTCCTCCAGATGCACAATCTCGACCAGGTGCATTGATGCGGTCAATCGAGGTACCTGCTTAGTTGGCGGGTTTGCGTGGGAAAATGGCTCAAACGCCGAGAAAGATTTTAGAAAAGTGATTCCATTTGATCGCAATAAGGATAGCCATGCCCCCACAGCCAGGCAAGTCCATTTTTTGATGATACTTATAACTCGTGCGACAAAGGTTGAGAAATTGAGGGCGGGTACGAATGGACACGGTTTTCGCAACTTTGAGATCCGCGAGCCAGTGCAATGGAATGCCGCTACCGAATACGACGTCCTGTGGCCCGGCGTTCCGCATTTGGCTTCGCTGTGACTTTCATTCTGCCCTTACACGGCGAAGGACACGAAGGAGTTTTTTCCCGGGAGCCCGACCACAGTACGAATAAAATTTCACTCATCATCTCGGAAAACTGATCAGTCACAATTCGCGCAGCTTTCGACACGCTTTTACCTGTCAGGCACCTCAGCTTAACAGAATGACAATATTGAGCTTGCATCCGCTGGCTGGAATTGGCACTCTTTAAGGTGTGACGCGGGTGCATTACATTGTCCTGGCCGGAATTGCTGCGCTGGGCATCGGCTATGGGTATTTGCATCGGCAGGAGCTCGGCCTTACGGGCCAGCATCCGATCGGCGCCGATGACAGCCGGGACTCCGACGAGCCAACGGACCCAACTGTCCGCCCCGCAACCATCGTATGGCAAAAAGTCGATCGCTCAGCGGACGGTTTCCGTGTGGAAATGCCTGTCGACGTAAAGCAGATCCAGATCCCCGCCTACAACGAAAATGGCGGCACGGACCAGGTGGATATGATCTTCTCCAACCCGGACGCGGAAACTACTTTTTCCGTGGCGTGGGCAGACAATCCGCCGGTAGCGCGCGTGAATAACCATTCTGCCGACCGTACTCTGGAGATGGCGCAGGATGGAGCAGTCGCCCGCACGCAGACCACGCTGTCGAATGAAGGCGCAAACAATACACAGGGGTTCCCGGGAAAAGAGTTTGCGGCCCGCAACTCAGGCGGCGGCGTGATGAGTTCGCGGCTGATTTACGCCGGCTCACGCCTTTATATGTTAAACGCGGTCTTCCCATCGGCAGGTGCGCGGCGTGATCGCGACGTGACGCGGTTCTTCAACTCTTTCACCATTACCTCGTCTTCAGGAAGTGGGAAGGGCGGAACTTCGGAGCCTGCAAAGTCGAACTGAGCCGTTCGAGGATGTGACTGACGAAAACGACTCAAGAGGTGTATTCTCATCACCAACTATGAACATCCGATTTTCACACCTCACTACTCTTGCAGCCCTTGCTTCCATCGCCGCGGTCCTATCTGCACAGCAGACGGCCAAGCCCAAACCTGAAGACACGGAAGTTTGGACGCCAGTGCCTGCGATTGTGACACCGGGCGCCACTGACTCGGCTCCGCCTTCGGACGCAATCGTTTTGTTCGACGGCAAGAATCAAGACGAGTGGGTTTCCGCTCAGGACCATACGCCGGCCAAGTGGACCGTAGCCGACGGCATTCTCACGGTGAGCAAGGCGCCCGGCGTGGGCAACATTGAAACCAAACGAAAGTTCAAGAACTACCAGTTGCACATTGAATTTCGGATTCCCGCAAACATTTCCGGCAGCGGCCAGGCGCGCGGAAACAGCGGGGTCTTTCTCGCCTCCACCGGACCGGGCGATGACGGCTACGAACTGCAGGTTCTCGACTCATACAACAACACGACCTATGTGAATGGGCAAGCCGCCAGCATCTACAAGCAAAGCCCACCGCTGGTGAATCCGAATCGCAAGCCGGGTGATTGGCAGAGCTACGACATTGTGTGGACGGCGCCAACATTCAACGCGGACGGCACGGTAAAAACTCCTGCCTACGTGACGGCATTCTTCAATGGAGTGCTGGTGCAGAACCACTTCGAATTGAAGGGGCAGACCCTGTATATCGGCACGCCGTTTTACAAGAAGTACGACAGCGCGCCGATTAAACTCCAAGCCCACGGCGACAAGAGCGAGCCACTCAGCTTTAGAAATATCTGGGCCAGAGACTTGCCGTGATAGATTGCAGATGACCGTTTCCTAAAGCCCGGTGGTAGTTGCTGTGTGGGCGAGGCCTCAGGCTTCTTTCGGCTTTGGCCTCATTTTTTTTTCGACCAGGTGGGTAATGAGTCCGACCGGCAAGAAGCGCACCATGAACGCCGTCAATCTTCCGCCGAAATACGGGATGATCGTCCTCTGTCCCCGCGCCAGTGCTACGATTCCGGCGCGTGCCACATCCTCAGCGGATTGTTTTCCGCCTGGCATGAAGTCTTTCGTGCTGGCCACCTGGAAAAATTCGCTTTCTGTTGGGCCTGGGCAAAGAGCCGTGACTTTCACGCCGAATCCAGCCACTTCCCTGGTTAGTCCCAGCGCAAAGAATCGGTCAAAAGCCTTTGTCGCCGCATAGGTGCTGAGGTAGGGCAATGGTTGAAAGCTGGCTGTCGAAGCAAGAATCATGACCCATCCGCGACGCCGCTCAACCATCTTCGGAACAAAGAGGCGCGTCAGCCGCACAACCGCTTCGCAATTTACACGTACCTGGCTCAGTTCCTGTTCCACCGGACTTTCGGCGAATGTGCCGAATTGGCCCAGGCCTGCATTGTTGATGAGTATGTCGATAGGGATGCCGGCGCCTTCTGTCGCATCGTAAATCTGCTGCGGTGCGGCCGGATCGTTCAGATCCGCGACGATAATGCGGACATCGGTTCCCTTCCGTGCGAGTTCCGCAGCGAATGCGTCGAGCCTGTCTTTGCGGCGAGCCGTCAGAATAAGCTTTGCCCCGTGGGAGGCAAGTTCCCGAGCCAGCGCAACCCCTATGCCCGCGCTGGCACCTGTGACCAGCGCCCATTTGTCATTGAAGTCCGACGTATTTGCCATGGTCCCATCGTAGCGGATGAGGTCTTCGCCGCCATCCGCTATCATCGGCTATGGCCCAAATGCGCTATCTCTTCACGAGCTTGAAAGCATGGGTCCATTCATTGCGGAGGAAGCCCGGTATGCACCACAGAATGCACAAAGGCTCGATTGCACGCGCAGCCTCAACACTGCCCATATCCGCTATCTCCCAGTCGAATTGATCGAGAATTGCGCTGACTTCTTTCTTCGCGGCGTCGCTATTGCCGCAAATGAACATAGTTGGCTTCCCGCCTGGGAACACAGGATTGACCATGGACGCGGAACCAACAGAATTGAAGGCTTTGACAAAATTCGCATCGGGAAAATCGCGCTGCAGCTGTTCCATCAACGACGCATTGTAGGTGGTAAAGAACTGAAAGACGCCTTTTTCCGGCGGGGCATCCGTGGTCGGATTGCAGGTGTCCACAACGGTCTTTCCCGCCAGGTTTTCCGCGCCGGCCAGAAGCAGCGCCTCAGCCGCTGCCGATCCTTTGACCGACAGAACCAGCAACTCGCCGAACTCCGCAGCCTCAGCGAATGTACCGGCCGCACTTCCTGGATTCTTCTCCACCCAATCCGCGAGCTTATCCGGCGTCCTGCTGCCGATAAGTACATTGTGACCATGCTTGAGGAATCCGGAAGCCAACACCTGGGCAACGCCACCTGATCCAAGAACTCCGATTTTCATTCGCTTCTCCATTGCCAAAAAGATACATATGCATTGATGGCATTCTCTGGAGTTGGATGCGAATTATGTGCGCTTGGCTCGTGGTGGCTCTGCAGTTGGCTTGTGCGTTAGGGAGCCGCTGGTCTTCTTGCCGGATTTGTTCCCGGACTTACGGTTCTTCTCTACACGGAGTTTCCAGGCCGTGTGCAGTGCGCCGGTCAGCGTATCCTCATCGGTCTCGGCCAGTCGGATATGGGTCATGCCCATTCGTCCCCAGCCGCCGAAGATAGGTAGAAACAGATCTGGCCGCTCGGCGATAAAGGCGGCTTGATGTTCGGGAGAGATCATCAGGTTCCCATAGCCCTTGTCGACAGAAGCGAGCGTGGCAAAGATGCGGCCACCGACACGGAAATCGGTCGCGCCCATATGTGAGCCTTCTTCTGCGCCTTCAAGGCTGAGCGCGACACGGCGAAAGTCGGCTGAGGTCATTGCGAATGCTCCGCGAAAAACAGTATTGCCGAAAGTCGTAGGGTTGGTCTATAGGTGATGGATCAGCGATAGACTTCGCGCCGGTTGCCAATGCGGACTACTTATATGCGAACTAGCTTGTCTTCAATGCTGGCGGTGATGCGATAGTCCTCGACGCGGTATTTCCATAGATCGCCTAGCCGAGTGCCCTTCAAAGTATCGCCAATGCTGCGAGGGTCCTCAAGAGGAGCGACCCGATCGTACAGAAAGCGGTTGATTCTGCGCGCTACATGTCCGTCGAGCTTATCCAAATCCCGCTCAGCCTCGCGGTCGAACTAAATCGACCATGCCATAGCGCTTCATCACTTCCTCAAGAGGAACATCGGCGCTTCTGCCAGCGTGATTGTCGGCCAGACGCTGTTCGGCAATATAAATATCCTCGAGGTCGTCGAGGTGTTCGAGAATGGCCTCTCGAACGTAGAAGCTTTTGGTCCGGCCGGTTTTCTTAGCCAACGCATCAAGGCGTTTTTCGATTGCTTCAGGGAGACGGATTGCAAGCATGGCGACCTCCTGGATGGCGCTAAACAAGTATAGCGCCATCGCTTCTAGTAATCCGGCGCGCCGTCTTTTAGACACCCGCAGTGATGAGTCCCTCTGCAAATTCCTCATTGAGCCAGTCTGAAAATGCAGAAAACTCTTCGTCGCGGCCAAGGAAGTCGCGGACCATTTCGCGTCCCGGCTTTGATCCGCCTTGCTCCAGCACGGATTTGCGATAGCGGCTTCCGGCGTCGCATCCCAGCAGATCGGCAGTGTCGAATTGAGCGAAAAAGTCCAGAGCGATGACCTTATCGAAGGCGTAGGTGTAGTAGTTGGACGAATAGCCAGTGAGGTGTCCAAAGCTCGCATACATGCGGTTGCCATCGAGCCACTTCCATGGTTGCAGGCTCTGGTACAGCCGCTTTGTCGTCGCGTCCAGATCGAGGCCCGCAGGATTCTGATCGTGCAGATCGAGCGAGAGCGTGGTGTAGTAAAGCTGGGAGCGGACCCAGTCAGCGCGCCCAAATGCACCGGCCAGCTTCATCTTCTTGATAGTTTCTGATGGAAGAACCTCGCCCGTCTCGTAATGTTTTGCGAAAGCCTGGAGCAGCTTCTCGTCGCGGAAGAATTCTTCCAGCATCTGCGACGGTACCTCGATGAAGTCGCCTTCTGTCGCAAATCCTGAGAGCCCAGCCCACTCCGTCTGTCCACCGAGAATCGCGTGCATCAGGTGGCCGAATTCGTGAAAGTACGTGACAACATCGTTGTATTGCAGCAGGCCCGGGTCCTTATCGTCACCATTTGGGAAGTTGCAGATGAGCGCAGCCTCAGGCAAAGCGCGGCCTCGGCTGCCAGTGACGATGGGCGCGGCGGAAAACCACTTGTCCTTGCCATCACGAGGGTGCATGTCGAGATAGAAACGGCCAACGCACCGATCCCCTTCATGTACATCGAACACGGAAACGTCGGGATGCCAAGCGGCGGCCGTTGAGCGGCGGAACTCGATCTTGAAAAGCCGTGCCGCGGTTTCGAGCACGCCGGCCTCGACCTGTGCATACGGAAAATAGGGCCGGACAGATTGCGAGTCAAAATCGAATGCCGAGCGGCGGAACAGTTCGTACCAATACGCCCGACTCGTGATGTCAATCTCCTTCAGTTCCGGTTGGCGGGTGCGGGCAAAGTTGAGGATCAGCTCGTGCTCGCGGCGCGCGCCGTCCAGGCTGGCTTCGTCAAGCTTCGCCAGAAAGGTACGAACGTTGGCCGCCGAGCCCATCATCTGGTCCGCGGTAGCAAGGTCCGCCCAACTGCGAAACCCGAGCACGGTCGCAATCTCCTGCCGCGTCGCAAGCAGGTCGAGGAGCTTCTGCTGGTTGGCCGGATAAGCGCGGGTGTTGTATGCCAGAAACATTCGCTCACGCAAGGCCGCGCTGGTTGCAAAGGTCATCACCGGCTGCATGTCCGGCTGGTCGGTTGTGATCGTGACGTGGCCCTCTTCGTTTGCCGGGTGGCGAGCGAGGTAGTCGGGAGGCAGGCCATCCAATTCGGCTTCCGTCGCCTCGATTGACTTGCCGCCTTCCTGAATATTGCGGCTGAATTCGAGCGAGAGCAGGCTGGCCTTTTCGTGCAGCGACTGCAGGTGATCGCGGGTAGCCTGGTCTTTGTCTACACCGGACAAGCGGTAGCCGAGCAGCGTTCGCTGGACGAAGTGCTTGGTAGCGGCGCTCGCGCCTTCCAGGTCGATGGCCGAGAGAGCATCGTAAACAGCGCGGTTGAGGCTCAGTGCCGAACCGGCCATGGATACCCGCTGCGCCTCATCCTGCGCCTGGTCGCGGACGGCTTTATCGGAGGCCACGGAGTTGAGCACTCCCGCCTGTGCGCCGGCCAGGTTCAGCTGCTCAATGGCCTTGTCGTAGTGTCGCAACGAATTTTCCGGCGTGCGCGGGCCTTCTACGGCGAGCAGAGCAGCCAAGGCAGTTTCGTGCGCAGCCAGGCGTGCGCTCACCCAGGCAGAAAGCGCAGGAGCGGAGGCTGCTCCACCCGCCTCCCAGGAGTGAATGTCTTCCGATGCGGCGAAGGGGGCAAGGGTGTGGATCTCAGCAGGCATGATCAGCGATTCCTCCAAACTTCTAGGTTGCCACAACCGGGCGGGTTTGTGCTGATCCGGCCGGGAAGTGCAGTGTCAGGATTCGGTTGTTGCATCCTGGCTACAAGCCCTTTAAGATGCGTCAATCGATACCCATGGCCTGCTCAAGTTCAAATCCGCCGGATTCCGCTCCTCTGCCCGTTGCCGCGCGGTTGCGCCTGGGGAAGCTTTGCGTTGCCATTCAGGCCAATTCGGCGGCGGAGATGTTGGAGCGGGCCGAGGCAGCGCTTGCGGATGCGAAGTTCCTTGAGTTTCGGCTGGACTCGCTTGCCAAGCCTGCGGCCGCGCTGGACAGAGTGAAAGAATTCCTGACTGGCCATCGCGAAGTGACCGCCATCGCTACCTGCCGCCGCAAGGCGTTTGGAGGGAACTTCGGTGGATCGTTGAACGCGGAGTTTGAAGTGTTGTTGCAAGCCGCTGAAGCTGGATGCAAGATTGTCGATCTGGAAGTGGAGTCGGCAGAGGAAGCCAAGCCGGCGGCACTCAAGAAATTTCGCGAAGGGCTTCGGACGGCGGGAACGGCGCTGCTCGTCAGCTTTCACGACTTCTCTCGCACCAAGGGGATCGAACAGGCCGTAGACAGGATCAAGGCATTTCAGCCGGATTACGTCAAAGTGGTATCGACCGCAAAGACGCTTGCCGACAACCTTGCCGTGCTCAAAATGATTGAGGAGCAG
>Ga0302319_10016842_pt1 | contig 13433 bp, 12 predicted proteins | sample Bog_T0_2_FD_203319 | JGI IMG/M metagenome (GOLD analysis project Ga0302319, IMG submission 203319) | Peat permafrost microbial communities from Stordalen Mire near Abisko, Sweden - Bog_T0_2 | ecosystem: Environmental > Terrestrial > Soil > Wetlands > Peat | place: Sweden: Abisko, Stordalen Mire...
TCCGCGATCCAAGGGAACGATCATCTCCTTGGCACTGCATTACTCACCCACCCCGTAGTGGCTTGGTTTACCTGGCATGTCGAGCTCTTGACGGTTGTCCGGTGGTCGGTCTTTATGTCGATGACCTCGATGGTTCCTAAATCCCCACGGCAGATCTTGAGCCCAAGTAAATACCGCGAATCGGGGGACCATGCGAGCTCCGAGTGCCCGAGGATTCTCTGCGGAGAAAGGTCGAGTGCGTTCATTAGAATGGTACGGCCCTGTTCGCCCTGCTCAACAGCAGCCAGCCACTTTCCATCTGGTTACCATTCCGCCATGAAGAAGCGGTCGCCAAGGGGCGCGTGCTACCGCCATCGACGTCAATTAGTTCTGCACGGCCGTTATGCGTGGCTACAGCTCGCTTACATCCGTGGATAGGCTCCGATACATCCAGGGGTGTGAGTCGATTTGATGGAGGAGTATCGGTTTTAGTTCTCCACCTGGGAAGGCGAGTCCAAATAGCCGGACGGTGCTAAGGCCCACTCCCTGAGCGGTGGGGGCACTCAGCGGGGTGCCCGACCCGGGCTAGGGGTGTGGTCCTACCCGTGATCAGATCGATTTTTGCACGTCGCTATCCTTGGCGCTTCGTCTTGCCTAGCTGGATATGGCGTGCAAGGGCCGTACAACGCCCTGCCGTTCGGATCGAAAGTAAAAGGCCCGTTCGAGGATCTGATGGGAACCGTGAATTCCCCGCCGCGGAGCGGAAATACTACGAGACCGGTGTGGCCAGGCGATCTGGTCGTCGAAATGAAAGCGGCATTGTAAGGGTAATCTAGAGGCACCGACGGCAGGTCGCGCTGCGCGCTCGCTAGGATAACCATTACTAGTAGACCCATTATTGTCCGCAAAGTGCAATCTTGCACCAGCGAAGCCGGCCTGTCAACCTTAGTGTGCGAAAAATTCTTACTGTTGCGGTGTAAGTTATTGGAATTTAGCAAATAAGTGTCGATATGCGAATGCGGGCGAGGGCGGGGTTGTTTTGTTGTAGACCCTTACATCACAAATCCAACACTATCCAAGCTGGAGCGTGATCGCTGGCGTTTTCTTCGCCGCGCGCCCAGCGGTCTACTCCGCCGTCCACCAGACGCTCCGCCATAGACGGTGAAAGCAGAAAATGATCCAGCCGCATGCCCTTGTCTTTCGGCCAGCGGTCGCGCTTGTAATCCCAGAAGGTCCAGAGCGGTCCTTCGGGCTGTAAGCTCCGCAGCGCGTCAGTCCAGCCTTGCGATAGCAGCCGGGCAAAGGCCTCCCGGCTTTGCGGTTGGATCAAGGCGTTATCGTCCAAAGACTTGGTTGGATAGATATCCTGCGCTGTCGGGACGACATTGTAGTCGCCGGCCAACACGACGGGCACTCCGGCCGCGATCAATTGACCTGCGTAGGCAATCAATCTTTCGAACCAAGCCAGCTTGTAATCGAACTTCAGACCCGGCTGGGGATTGCCATTCGGAAGGTACAGGGAAGCGATTAAAACTCCGTTGACCGCCGCTTCGATATAGCGCGCCTGACGATCGTCCGCATTGCCGGGCAGAGTTGCGCGGGTCAACACCGCGGCGTGCCCGCGCGTCAGGATCGCCACGCCATTCCAGGATCGCTCGCCCTGCCAGACTGCTTCATAACCGGCGGCTCGCAGGGCCTGCGCGGGAAATGCGTTCTGCTCGGCCTTGAGTTCCTGGAGGCAGACGACATCCGGCTCCGCTCTCACGAGCCAAGCCAAGAGATTCTCCAGCCGTTTGTTGATGTTGTTGATATTGAATGTGGCGATCTTCATTGCGGCCCACGATCATCGTGGCACACCCAGCGCCGGCGGCGGCCCCATGGCCCGGCTCCCCCAATAATGCGCTAACTTAGAGCGGCTCTGTGGTCGGCAATCAAGCGACCGGATTTCCGAAGGGCTTCATTCCTTTCTCAAGAACCGTCTTCGGGAACTGGTCGGCGCCACACAAAATGAAGGAGCGGAAGTCCTTATACCACTTACCGGCGGGCGCGACTGGGCTCGTTTTGACCCATACCGGGAGCGCCAACAAATCCGCCAGGGAAATGCGGCGCTGATCGACCCGAGAAGATGCGCGCCAGACCGGGCGAGGAAGGTTAGCGAATTGAATCTTCGGCAATCGGATCCTTCCCGAAGATCGCGCGGATCAGGTCTTTGCCCGCCTAGTTCTTTCGGGACAGATCGTTCTCGGCGACGAAGCGGTTGTAGGAGGACTTCAGTTGCTCCTTCGCTTCTGCTTCGGCGCGAACGCCACGTTCAGCCAGAGCTACCAAAGCCCGGCTCATCGTGAGGCGCTGTTCCTTCGCGGCGCGCCGGACCTCCGAAACAAGATCCGCCGGGATCGTAACGCTTTGTCGAACCGATTTCGCCGAGGCCGTTTTTCGAGTCGCCATACCTGCAATAATAACAGGGCGCACCAGTGTGGTGCAGTTGAATCAGCTGAACCAATCCCGCGTTATCTTAGCGCCTATGGCCCGGCTCGCCCAACTCAAAACTATTGCAGAAGGCCGGGGACGCCGCCCATGGTTTTCGCCAACCTCACCGCCCTGAGGATTGATTGAGCGACCGCATGCGCCGCCGCCACCCCCAGCGCATTCACGTCCGCTTTTCTGTCGCCTACCGAAACACCTATCACGACGTCACCATCGAACATAGTCCAGACTGGCGATAGCGCGCGGGCCATCCCCGCGCTTCCAAATTCCGCCAGTTTCGCCGCGCCGACCTTAGAAAGTTGCGCGTTCGTGGCAACCAAAACCAGCGTCGTATTCTGCCGGTTGCCCGCAGCGGTTACGTTAAGCATGGCCTGCGCGGTATTGGCGAACTCCAGCGAGTCGGGCGTGCGGCGGGCCCCTGCGACAATTCCACCATTCGCCGGATCAATGACGTCCCCGAAGGCATTCACAGCCGCAAGGCTCGAAACCAGCACCCCGTCGGCCAGCGCGACCGTAAACGAGCCAATGCCCGATTTCATCGCCCGGTTCATGCCGAACAACTTCCCGACCGTAGCGCCGGTTCCCGCCCCCACTGCCCCTTCGGCGACAGGACCCGCACTGGCTGCCCCAGCCGCAACCTCCCCCATTTCGCGAGTGGGCCGAACGTGCTTTTTCCCAAGGCTTAAGTCATAAAGAATAGCCGCCGGCACCAGCGGCACTGGACCAGCCGCGGTTTGATATCCCACGCCCTTCATTTCGAGGTATCGCCGCACGCCGGATGCAGCCTCCAAGCCGAAAGCGCTACCACCCGCAAATACAACGGCGTTGATCCGTTCGGTGACGTGCATAGGGTCCAGCAAGCCGAACTCCTCGGTTCCGGTAGCCGACCCGCGCACATCCACTCCGCCTGCCGCTCCGCGTTCGAACAAAATGACGGTGCAGCCGGTGAGCGCATCGTAATCGGACGCGTGGCCAACCAGAACTCCTGGAATATCGGTCAAGCCCTTCATAGGCTCAGTGTAATCGCGGTCCGATATGGTAGCATCGGGTGCATGGGGGCCCGGATTGCTGGATTTTCTGAAATCGCCTATTGAGGTGCTTCAGGAGTTCTACATTCTGGCTGGCCGCGCTCTCAAAAACGTCGTCCTGCAGCCTCATTATGTCGACGATATTGCCCTTCAAATGGACAATATCGGCATCGGCAGTTTACCGATCGTCATCATGATCGGCTTCTTTACCGGCTTCATCATTACTATGCAGATGTCGCGCGCGTTGGCCGATTACGGTGCGACCGATCAAGTGGGCCAGATTGTAGCGATTACGCTGGTCCGCGAGTTGGGCCCCGTTCTAACGGCTGTCATTGTCGCCGGACGCAATGCGGCGGGCATCGCCAGCGAATTGGGCTCCATGAAAGTGACCGAGCAAATCGACGCCATGCGCGCGCTGGGCACTGATCCGATTCAAAAGCTGGTGACACCTCGCATGCTGGCCATGTGCGCCATGCTGCCATGCCTGACTGTGATCGCGGATTTTGTGGGCCTGATCGGCGGCTATGTGATCGCCATCCCCACCTTGGGCATCTCGGGCACCCAATACTGGACCACTGCTTATCAGGCACTGGAGTACAACGATTTGGTTCAGGGCTTGTTGAAGCCTCTTTTGTTCGCCTTCGTGATCTCGCTGGTGGGTTGTTTCTATGGCTTGCGAACCACGGGGGGCACGCAAGGCGTCGGCTTGGCCACTACCCGCGCAGTGGTGGTGTCGATGATTTGGGTTTTTGTCGTCACTTCTCTAGTGACGCGCGTCTTTGTCAATCTACACTGATCGATGTCCGAAGACAACAGCGCCCCGGCCGAAGCTGTCCTGAAGTTCGAGGATGTGTCATTGCATTTCGACGAAATAACGGCGCTGGACCATCTTTCGTTTGAGATGATGCCGGGCGCCACACGGGTGGTGCTGGGGGCGGCGGGCAGCGGCAAGACTTCGATGCTGAAGGCGGCGATCGGCTTGGTGCGGCCGGATTCCGGCCACATTTTTTTGCTGGGTGAAGACATCACGCGAATGTCGGAGCGCGAGATGTTTGTTACCCGGAGCAAAGTGGGAGTTCTGTTTCAGGAAGGCGGACTGTTCGACTCACTGACGGTCGCCGAAAACGTAGCCTATCCATTGGAGCATCGCTGCACTGGTAAGGTGAATCCAACGGAAGTGGACAAGAGAGTGAAGGAAGCGCTGCGGTTTGTCGAGCTCGAAAAGACGCTGGATCAGTTCCCGAGCGAATTGTCCGGCGGCATGCGGCGCCGCGTCGGTATTGCTCGCGCCGTGGTAACGGAACCGCCACTGGTGCTTTACGATTCGCCCACCGCCGGTCTGGACCCGATCACCGCGAACACTATCATGGCGCTGATCGCCAAAGAACGCGATGTCGCCAACACCGCCAATCTAATTGTGACCTATCGCTATCAAGACGGACAGCTGATGGCCAATTTTCGCTACAATCCTGTCAAGGAACATTTAGAGCACTTTGTACCTAACGGATCGAACAGTGGACCCTCCCAAACTATCTTTATGGTGATGAAAGAGGGGAAGGTTGTGTTCGAAGGCAGCCAATCCGAGTTGGTAGCGTCCAAAGACGAGTACATTCGAAAGTTCGTGCCCCAGCAAACGCACACATAATTTATGCCTCAAGAGACCAAAGCGAAGTGGGCCAGATTGAAAGTGGGAGTTCTTGCGATTGTCGCAATGGTCATTGTGGCGGTCCTGATATTCCTGATCACCGGCAACAACAATCCGTTCTCGAGCAAGGCGTCTGTGTACACCTATTTGAACGACGCCGCTGCCCTGGCACAGGGGGCGCCCGTGAATTTGAACGGAATTCCGATCGGCAAGGTGAAGAAGATCACGCTTTCAGGTTCGAAGGACCCCCTGCGCGTGATTCGTCTCGATCTCGAAATTCCCGAAGACGATCTAAAGAGGATACCCGTCGACTCCGTGACGAAGATTAGCGCCGCCAATTTGCTGGGCACCAAGTTTATTAACATCACGATCGGGAAAAGCCCAGTTGCCGTAAAGAACGGCGGCGAACTTCCTTCATTGAACACAGCAGAGTTTGAAGACGTCGTACAACAGGGCTATTCGATTTTGGCATCTTTGCAGAAGACCGTCGATCAAATCAACACGATTGTAGGCCAGATCGAGAACGGCCAAGGCAGCATCGGAAAGCTCCTGGTGGACGAGACGTTGTATAACCGCATTCTCGCCATCGTCGATTCGGTGCAGCAACTGGCCAATGCGCTTAATTCGGATAAGGGCACTATCGGCCGGCTCATTTACGATCCCGATTTGTACAACCAGGTCAAGGGATCGCTGAACCGTGTGGACGCGATGATACAGGAGATTCAATCGGGCCAGGGGACCGCGGGCAAGCTTTTAAAAGATCCGGCGCTGTACAACGATGCCCAGAAAACCGTTGACGATCTGCATACACTGGTGGCTAATTTGAACGCCGGAAAGGGAACGGCCGGCAAGCTACTGACCAGCGATGAATTGCATCAGCAGATCCTGGTTACGGTGGCCAAAGTGGACACTCTGATGGACAAGATGAACGCCGGACAAGGGACCATCGGACAATTGCTGGTGAATCAGCAACTCTACGACAATTTGAACGGAAGCACGCGGGAATTGCACGAGCTATTAAAAGATTTCCGCGCGAATCCGAAGAAGTTCCTGCATATCAAGCTCAGTATATTTTGAAGCAGTTGATCGTCAACGCCGATGATTTCGGCTTCACGCGCGACGTTAACGCGGGAATCGTGGAGTGTTATCGCAACGGCATTCTGACCGCTACTACTCTGATGGCGACCGGCGAAGCTTTCGACGACGCAGTGCGATTGAGCCGCGAGAATCCGGGACTCGATATTGGTTGCCACTTAGTGTTGGTCGGCTCACCGGGACTTCCATCGACGGTCGGTCAGTTGGTGTGGGCTGTCGCTCGGGGGCGTATTCGTATTTACGAAGAATTGGTGAAACAGGTGCGCGCCATCCTGGATGTCGGTCTTTGCCCGACCCATCTCGATACTCATAAGCACACCCACTTGCTGCCGCCGGTGTTGGATGCCGTGGCGCGCCTCTCGGAGGAATTCGCCATACCGTGGGTGAGGCGTCCGTTTGATTTTCCGGTGCAGGCGACTGGCGTGGGACTAGGGAAGCGGATCGTGAGCCGAAGCCTCGGCGTGATGCGGCGCCGCTTTCACCGAGTGCTGGCGATGCACCATTGCCGGACCACGGATCACTTCGCCGGGTTTCGCATCACAGGAAGATATGACGCCGCTGAGTTGTCTCGCCTGATCGCGCAATTGCCGGAAGGGACGACGGAGTTTATGTGCCACCCGGGCTATTGCGGAGATGAGTTGCAGGCGGCGTCGACGAGATTGAAAGCCAGCCGCGAACGCGAATTACAGGCGCTTACGTCGCTGGAGGTAAAGGCCGCTTTAAGAGGATCTCAGGTGCGCCTTACCAACTACGTCTCTATTTAGGAAAGTAGGTAAGGCTGCAGGATACAGCCACCGGGAGGGAATTACTTGCGATGACGTGTTAGAGTAGCGCATCATGGAGACACGCGATTGACCTCGATGCCCAGATCGAAACCTGGCATCGATCAACTGCTGATTGCCGTGGCGCTGGACGCAGATGTGCGTCGGAGGTTGGTCGATTTTCCCGAGGAAGCATTTCAGGACTTTGATCTTACCGAGGAAGAGAAGGATCTCCTGCGGCGTCCCGACCAGCGTCTGTTACCTCTGCTGGGAGCGGTGATCGCGCATCAGCGGGCCTCTCCAGCGCCGGAACCGCGGGCTGCCAGCGCCGCCCCTCAGCCACACGCCGTGGTGGAAGCACCCACACTGCCGGATTTCACACTGGTACTGACGCTGGTGCCTTGCGCGCACTACGAGAACGGGCGGGTCCACAAATTGAGCTATGCGGTGTGGGTGAATCCGTTGCCCGCGGACGCCGATCCGGAAAGCCTGCCGCCTCTACCGGGCGCTGTATTTCCCGGCCAGCCGCTGACGCCGTTGCACGCGGTGATCCAAGTCTCGCCTTTACCGATGGAGGACGCGGCCGGCCAACCGCTGATCGGGCTGAGCGCCGCCTTCCGAAAATCGTCGAACATCGCCGCGCCGCCGCCGCATGAATCCGCGGGCAGACCCACTGGCTCGCCCTTTGGAAGCGATCTGCGATCGGCGGAAGTACAGGCGGCCGTCGCAGCGGTGCGCGGCACATCCACTAGCCCCGCTACTGGCGAAAGATATAACAGGCTGATCGACCTGCTGCACGTGTTGCGCGGCAGAGAGCCGCAATGACTGACATCTGGATCGCCGGGCTGGGCCTGAAGACCGTTAGCCATGTCACTCGCGAAGTGGAACAAGCGATTCGCTCGTCGCGCGAAGTGCTCTACCTGGATACGGGGATCGCCACTAAGTCTTATATCGAGACGCTGTGCCCGCGAGTCACTTCGCTGTACGAGGAGAGTTACTGCGATGAGGGACTACGAGTTAATGCCTATGAGCATATGGCTGCGCGGGTGGTGGAAGCCGCGCTCGATCATGCGCCGGTGACATTTGCGATCCACGGGCATCCGCTGGTCGCGGCGTATCCGCCGTTCCTGGTGCTGGAACTGGCGAACGCGCTGGATCTGCGGGTGACGGTACTGCCTGGGATCTCGGCGATCGATGCCATTCTCACGGATTTGCGGCTGGACCCGGTGGTGCATGGGGCGCAGATGTATGAAGCGACCGATCTGCTGTTGCGGAGGCGGCCCTTACAACCCGATGTGCCGGCGATTCTGTGGCAGATCGGTCCGCTGGAAACCTGTCTGCATAGTGCGCGAGTGTCGCGGCCGGAGCGGTTCGCGCGGTTCGTGGCTCACTTGCGGCTATATTATCCGGCGCGGCATGAGGTGGTCGCAATCTACTGCTCGCCGCATCCGATTCTGCCTCCCGCCATTCTGCGATTTGCCCTGGAGGATATGGGCCAACATGCGGAGGAGATCCATGCCGGGTTCACGCTCTATGTTCCGCCGGTAGGGTCTCGTCCGGTTCAGGATTACGATCTGCTCGCAAAGCTATACAGTGTGGATCATTTACGAAGCATTACGCGGTCATGAAGCGGGGCCTGCCACTCGCGATTTGCTTTGTGAAGCGTAACGATCGGATGGCGAGCACATGGAGCACCACTGCGAGCGGAGCGAGAAATCCCGGTATGTAGGTGTATGGGAACATGCCGATGGCCAGGTTCGGTAAATCCGAATGAAGGATGCGCAGCGGTCCAGGCGAGGTGAGAGCGGAGCGGGTGGCCACATTTGCCAGCGAGAGCAGCCCTAGCAGATTCCAGAGGAACGCCAGCCTCAGCCCGCGATCCCCTCTGGTTGCCAACCAGGCGATCAGCGGCGCCGTTGCCCCGATCAAGATGTCCAGGTTGGCCCCCTCGAAGGTCACCATCCGAGGGACGAGTGACTCCTTCCATAATTGATGCAAGAACATCTCGACTCCAACACGATAAACCTGCATGGCTAAAAGGGCCCACAGTGGAATAGCGAATGCGGCCCGCGCGCCTGCCTCCGACCGAACCACATACACCAGAACAAAGACGAAGACCGGTAGAAGCACGTAGACGATTCCGGGCGGCCGTAACGTGGTGTTTCGCACCACGCCGAAGTACGCCAAAAGTCCTACGTATACCAGCCAGGCCGGAAGACCGATCAGTATCCCCGTTGCGATGCCCCGCGAAAGATACCGGGCAGCCATGAGCCCGGCCGTAATCGCAATGAGAGCCACGAATGCAAGGAAGAGCGCGGCGGTCATAGGGCCACTCCTGTGCCGAACGAGCCATGCTCTTTTTTCCGGCGCGGTCTTAATGACTGCCTCGCGATCGGTTTTGCCTCACTCATGCCCAATAGCCGAGCCACGGGCCGTACGGTAAGAGCTCTCGCGATCAGGTCCCCGAGCCAGGGAGACAATGCCTCACCCAGCAACAACATGTTGGCGGTTCGCGGCAAAACGACACGTCGCGTGCCTCTTCGCACGGCTTGAACGACGGCGCTTGCCACAGCCGCGGGCGAAATAGGAGTCATGTAGCGGAACGGGGGCGGCATGTCGGCGGGATCGGCCTCGTCTAGCAATGCCGTGGCCGTCAAACCAGGGTGAATGACGGAGACTCTGATATTGCTGCCGGCCAATTCCTGCCGGAGCGCATCTGAAAAAGCCGACACGCCATGCATGACGATCGCATAGGATCCGAAGCTGGCAAATGCTTTGCGGCCCATCACGGACGACATATTCACAATGGCGCCGGAACCCTGTCTCACGAAAACCGGCAAAGCCCGCCGGGTGACGTGAATCATTCCGAAGAGACTGGCTTGGAGAGTTTGTTGGAGGTCCGTCGCGAAGGCGTCGGCGGCAACCCCACCCACGCGGGCAATGCCCGCGTTGTTCACGAGAACGTCAAGCCTGCCGAATTCGGCGAGCGCCGTATCGATCAGGACACGCACTGACGCTTCGTCTGAGACGTCGGTTGGCACGGCAATGGCCGTTGACCCCAAAGCTTCGATTTCCCGTTTAACTGCCCTGAGCAGCTCGGCCGAACGGGCAGCGAGCACGATCTTTGCGCCTTGCCGTCCGAAAGCCGATGCGATCTCGCGGCCGATGCCGCGCGACGCACCGGTGACAAGAACTACTTTGTCTTCAAAATGTCTGGTCATACTCATACCTCCTCGGCCCGGTTCTATTAGATGATGTTTATCATCTAATACACTGGATGGAGGAGGCGAGCGAGAAGATGCGGGTTTCCCAGGAAGAAATGGAAAAAAGTCACCAGCGAATTGTCGATGGCGCGGCGCGGCTGGTGCGTAAGCGAGGTATCGAACGCACCAGCGTGGCCGATGTTATGAATGAGGCCGGACTCACACACGGCGGCTTCTACCGGCATTTTAAGACCAAGGACGAACTGGTGACGGCGGCCCTCGAAGCTGCTTTTGCGCGAATGACGGCGGATATCGAAGCTCGTCTTGAAAAGCTCGGTCCCGAGGCCGCCATCGCCGATTATCACGCCCACTATCTGTCCAAAGAGCACGTGGCGCATCCGGAGATCGGCTGCCCGGTGGCGGCGGTGGGCGCCGACGTTGCGCGCGAACCGGACGCTACCAAGATTGCGTTCGGCGAAGGCGTGAAGCGCGTGATCGAGACGCTCGCCAAGGGAATGCGTGGCGCCAAACAGCAAAAACTCGAGCGCGCCGCAAGAGAACTTGCCATGCTGGCTGGGGCGGTGACGATCGCCCGCGCAAGCGATCCGGACACAGCGCGGGAAATCCTCGCAGCGTGCCGGCTTTAAGTGTGTCGAACTGGACTGAACTCGTATAATGAGCTTTCAGATCATCAGGCTGGTAAGCATTTACGGAGACGCAATGAACCGCAGGGAATTCGGATTGGCAACGCTGGCGATGGGCGCTTCGCAGTGCGCGCGTGCGCAGGCTGCTGAGTTGCCGGAGGCAATCCAACGGCTCCGTCCGATGACGGAGGGCATCCAGTCCATCACGGACGCGGAGCGCAATGCGCGGATCGAAAAGGCGCGCCGCTTGATGCGCGAGAATCGGATCGACGCGATTTTCCTTGAAGGCGCGTCCAGCATGTATTACTTCACCGGCACTCGCTGGGGCGGAAGCGAGCGCACGTTCGGCTTGGTGCTGCCGGCGCGCGGTGAATTGGGCTGGGTGGTGCCGGGCTTCGAGGAGGCTCGTGCACGCGAGCTGATTCGCTTCGGCACGGACATCCGGACTTGGGAAGAGGACGAGAGCCCCTACCGCAAGATCGTGGGGATTTTGAGGGATCGGGGCATCGCGGCGGGACGCGTAGGGATTGAAGAGCAGGTGCGTTTCTTCGTGTTCAACGGCATCCGCAAGGAAGCCCCCGCGCTCGATTACGTTAGCGCCGATCCCGTTACTGCCGGTTGCCGGATGATCAAGTCGGCTGCCGAGATCGCTTTGCTGCAGCGCGCCAACGATGTCACCATCGCGGCCTACCAGGCGGCTTTGGCTGGGTTGCGCGCAGGGATGACGCAGTTCGAATTGAACAACAACATCGTGGCCGCCTACAAGGCACTGGGATTCCCCGGCTTTGCGCTGGTGAGCTTCGGAAAGTACACGGCGTTCCCGCACGGCAGCATTCAGCCGCAGCAGCTGCGGGAAGGCGATATCGTGCAGATCGACGACGGGGCCAACGTGGAGGGCTATCAGGCCGACATTACGCGGACCACGGTGTTTGGAAAGCCCAACGCGCGACAACGCGAGATCTGGAACATCGAGCGGAAAGCACAGGATGCGGCGTTCGCGGCGGCGAAAGTCGGCGCCACTTGTGAGTCGGTGGATGCCGCCGCCAGAAAGGTGATCACCGACGCCGGCTTCGGCCCGGATTATAAGGTCCCGGGTTTGCCACACCGCACCGGGCACGGCATTGGACTCGATGGGCATGAATGGACTTACTTAGTGCGGGGAAATAAAACGCGTCTGGTTCCCGGGATGTGTTTCAGCGACGAACCCATGCTGACCATCTACGGTGAGTTCGGGGTGCGGCTGGAGGACTGCTTTTATATGACGGAGGAGGGTCCGCGGTTCTTTAGTAAGCAGAGTCCGGCTATCGATCAGCCCTTCGGATAGCAGCGTGGAAGGGGCGAAAGCATTTTAACCTCCCCTACGTGGCGCCGCCGGGAGGCCATTCGACTACAATCGAGGAACACAAATGAGATCATCCATGACTTGCCAACGACACTCCAGCCTGAGCGGATATTGGAGTTCGATTCCGATGCTCCTTGTGCTGATTCAGGTCGTCTGCGCGGGTAATCCGGTGCCTTTCGTCAATAACCCCTTAGTGCCGTCGAGCGCGAACCAAGGCTCTGCAGCGCTGACGTTAACAGTAAATGGCTCAAACTTTGTACAAGGGGCGGTAGTCTACTGGAACCGCTCGGCGCGGGTTACGCGGTTCGTCAACGCCGGCCGACTCACCGCGGCCATCTTAGCTGCAGATTTATCCAAGGGGACGACAGCGTCGGTCACCGTAGGAAATCCCGGAACGCTAGCGCGGTCGAACGCCGCCTTCTTCACCGTTGGCAGAGCGCGGCCCTCGGCCACGACTGTTACCAGCTTCGCGGTATCGTCCCAGACACTCATTGGGGCTTCATTTGTCAAGGTGGTCGCCGCCGACTTCAACAATGACGGCAACATGGACTTGGGCGGCTTCGACACCATTGGAAACGTAAACATCGCACTGGGAAACGGAGATGGCTCGTTTCAGCCTGTTGTTTCGTACCCTGTAGGCGAGGGAATTGATGCTGTGTCCGTGGGTGACTTCAACAATGACGGCTTACTGGATTTGGCTGTCGCCAGTGGTGGGGAATTTAACAGGAGCGTCAGTGTGACAGTGTTTCTTGGCAAAGGGGACGGCACATTCCAGCAAATGCCAGTGGTCAGCGGAGGGCTGTCCCCGGAGTTTCTTACTTTGGCAGTAGGCGATTTTAATGGAGATGGAAATCTTGACATCGTAACAGCCAACGGAGAGAGCGAAACCAACAATGTCGCGCTCTTGTTCGGAAACGGTGACGGCACTTTTCAGCCGTACTCCGATCTCTCAATCGGCCCAGTATCTCCCGTCGCAGCGCTCGCGGTTGGCGACCTGAACCGCGACGGGATGCTGGATATTGCGGTGGCGTTAAATGAGGGATATCAGATCCTAACCGGCAACGGAGATGGTAGCTTCGCGGTCGGGCCGCAGACCATTGAGCAAGGAGACGACGTGCGCTCAATGGCGCTAGCCGATATCAACGGCGACGGCATCACCGACATGTTTCTGGGCTCCACTTCCGGTCTCGAGTACTTGACGGGTCTCGGAAACGGCTCTTTCCAATCCAACGGGACCGAAGCCGTGAGC